>QMCE01000358.1_pt1 | contig 22843 bp, 17 predicted proteins | sample 1821851 | NCBI WGS metagenome assembly QMCE01 (sample SAMN09453174, study PRJNA476694) | Termite gut metagenome, whole genome shotgun sequencing project. | isolation source: worker | host: Odontotermes sp. | place: South Africa:Pretoria | collected 2016-01-28 | reverse complement strand
CCCCTGACCCTGTCGCAGGAAGAGCTGGCCGACTATCTCGGGAACAACGTCATCTATGACGGCAAGCGCGCGGAAGGCGGGCAGAGGGAAATTCCCGAGGAAATTCCTGCGGAAAATCCCGGAGAAAACGCCTGATGACCCCCGCAGAGAATTCCGAGAATGCCGCGTTCCCCGCATACACGCCCGCGGCCGTGGCGACGGCGGCGGCGGTGACGGTGGCGTGCGCGTTCGCGCTGTCGCTGATCTACGGGCCGGCGGAGCATTATTCGCCGCTGGTGTATCTGAACGTGCTTCTTGCCGTGCTGCTGGGGATGGCTGTCGGGCACTGCGGCAAGGTGATGCTCCGCAGACTCCGCATTGACGGCCTGTCCGCCGCGACGGCGGTGGGCGCGCTCGGCGGGCTGGCTGCGATATGGTGCAGCTGGCTGGCGTATATCTGGGTTTTGTCCGGGTATGACTTCGGCGCTTTCGCCGCATACGCGAATCCCGCCGAACTCTGGGATGCGATCCGCTTTATCGCGGAAAACCCGGTGTGGAGCATCGGCAGGCGCAGCGCATCGTCCACCATGCCCGCACTGCTGTATTACGCCGTCTGGCTCGCCGAGGCGGGGATTGTCTGCGGCTCCGCCGTGAAGACGTGCCGCGAGTTCGTTGAGAAGAACAAGCGCTGCCCCCGGTGCGGGGACTGGCTGGTTCCGACCGGCGACGAAGCCTATTTCGCCGCGCCCGAGGATGCGTCCCTCCCGGCGGTCGCCCTGCAGGGACAGGGCAGCCTGGACTTTCTCCTGAACCTGACGCGCCTGTCCAAAGGCATGGAGGCGGGGGAATGGCTGACAGCGTCCCGCCATGCCTGCGGCCGCTGCGAAGGGCTGCCCGCGCATGTCACGCTCACCCGCTCCACCGTCGCACACGACAAAAAGGGAAAGCCGGAGGTGACGACGGATGTTGTCGCGGCCATGGTTGCGACAGCTCCCGCGCTGGAAGCCGCGCTCTTCCCCCGGACGGAAGGCGCGCAGGCGGAAAATGCTTTAGAGCATTTTGATTGACTATTTTGAACCACAGAGAGCACAGAGGACACAGAGAACTGCATTTTTGGAAATTTTCTGCGGTTCTCTGTGTCCTCTGTGTCCTCTGTGGTTCATTATAGAAAATAACAAGCGGTTACGCTCAAAAGGTCAGACCAGCTGCACCTTCTGGCTGCCTTCGGCAATGCGCCCGACGACGGAGGCTTTGCAGCCCGCCTTTTTCAAATTCCCGAGCACCGTCTCCACCGACGCCGGCGTCGTCACCATGATCATCCCCAGCCCCATGTTGAAGACGCGGTACATCTCCTCGTCCTCGACATTCCCGGCGCGCCGGATCATGTCGAAAATCGGCGGGCGCTTCCACGCGTCCAGGTTGAACACGGCGTCGCAGTCCCGGGGCAGGACGCGCGGGACGTTTTCGAGAAGCCCGCCGCCGGTGATGTGCGCGAGCGCGCGGATCGGACGCTTCACCTTGTACGCCGAGAAGGCGGCAAGAATCGGCTTCGCGTAGATCCGCGTGGGGCGCAGAAGCTCTTCCCCGAGCGTGCAGCCCAGCTCGTCGATCTTCGACGAAAGCTTCAGCTTCCCGCGCTCCAGAAGCGCCTTCCGCGCCAGCGAAAATCCGTTCGAATGGAGGCCCGACGAGGGAAGGCCGATGATGATGTCCCCCGCCTCCACGTCCGCCCCGTCAATGAGGCGCTTCTTCTCCACGACGCCGACGGCGAAGCCGGCGAGATCGTACTCCCCCTTCGCGTAGAGGCCGGGCAGCTCCGCCGTCTCCCCGCCGAGAAGCGCGCAGCCCGCCTGTTTGCAGCCGTCCGCGACGCCCTTCACGATGTCGAGAAGAACCTTCTTGTCCGCCTTCGCAATCCCGACATAGTCGAGAAAGAACATCGGCTCCGCGCCCTGCACGAGGACGTCGTTGACGCTCATGGCGACAAGGTCGATGCCGACGGTGTCGTGCTTGTCCAGGGCGAAGGCGATTTTGAGCTTTGTGCCGACGCCGTCTGTGCCGGAGACGAGAACCGGATCGCGCCAGCGGCGCGCGAACAGGCCCGGCGCGCCCTGCAGGCGGAACAGGCCGCCGAAGCCGCCGTCGTTCCGGATGACGCCGGTGTTGTAGGTGGATTTGACAAGCTTCAGGTAGCCGCCGACAAGTTCGTTCCCCGCGTCGATGTCGACGCCGGAGTCCTTGTAGCTGAGGCTTTTCTTTGCCATGGTGTCGCTCTCCTCAAGGGTATCGCGGGAGTGTATCACGACGCGGAGAGTTGCGCAAGGATGTCCTCCCCCTCCGGCTCGGGAGGCGGCTCCGGGGGGGCGGCGGGCGCGGGCTGCGGCCAGGCGAAGAAGGCGGCGTCGTCCGGAGGCAGCAGATCCAGATCCGCCGCAGCCATCCCGACGATCTCCGGCGTCACCTTCTTCTCCTCCAGGCCGTACGCGATGACGAGGGAGAGTTCGCAGAGGCGGTTCACCTGCCGGGGGACGCCGCGGGAATACTCCACGACGCGGTCGGCGGCGTGTTTCGTGAAAATGCCCTGGCGGCTGCCGGCGACCTTGAGGCGGGCGAGAATGTACAGCCGCGTCTCCTCCTCCGTCATCGGCCCGAGAACGGCGCGGACAAGAAGCTGCCCGTCGAAGCCGCTGGCGAGCGCGAGCTTCCTGTCCGTCGACGCGCCGCTCTGGCCGACAAGGAGGATGGAGAGCGCCTTCATCCCGTCGTGCTCGATGTTGAGGAGGGCGCGGAGCGTTTCGAGAAAGTCCGTCCCGCGCGCGGCCTGCACGTCGTCGACGACGAGGAGAACCGGCTGCCGGTGCGCGGCGCGGTCGACAAGGAACAGCCGGAGTTCCGTCATGCCGTCCGCGCCCGGAGGAACCGCCGCCGCCTGCGCGGGCGCGAGGGCGGAGAGGATGTCCCGGGGCGTCCCCGCCGGAGCGGGAAGGTAGGCGCAGAGCCAGCGCGCGGCGGCGAATTCCTGCAGAAGCATGCGCGCGACGCGGCTCTTGCCGACGCCCGCGCCGCCGAAGAGCGCGGACGCGCCCATGCCCGTCCCCAGGGCGTAGCGGAGGCGGCCGAGGCAGAGCGACGCGCTGTGCGCGGGGACGAAGGTCTCCGGGCGGCTGTCGTTCGAGAAGGGGGGAAAGGAAAGCCCCCAGAAGGATGTATAGAGCATTCGGCTAGACCCCCGTCAGCAGCATTCCGGCGATGTTCGCGCCCGCCTCCCCCAGCCTGTCCGCCGCGTCGCGGAGCGCGCGCGCCGGGGTGCGGCGGCAAAAGCCGGCGAGCGCGGTCGCGCCGGCGTGGCGGCAGACTATGGCGGCGTCGGCGTGATCCGCGGCGCCGCAGTTGATGACGGCGAAGTCGAAGGAGGCGTGGATTTTCGCCATCAGGGCCTGCACCTGTTTGTCGTTCAGCACTTCGTCGCCCTCCCTGTCCGTGGCGCGGGCGGGGAGGACGTAGAGGTTGTCCTCCTCGCTCGCGGCCAGCGCCTCGCCCAGGGGGCAGGAGCCGCGGAGGACGTCCGCGACGGTGAAGTATTTGCTCGACAGCCCGAGGCGCGCGGCGATGCGGGGCTTCCGCACGTCGAAGTCCGCGAGAAGGACGCGGTAGTCCACGCGCTTCGCCATCGCGAGGGCGAGGCGGATGGCAAGCTCCGTCCGCCCGTCGCCCCGGGAGGGACTTGTGATTGCCAGCGACGGCCTGTCCGGCTCCTGCGAGGCGAGGCTGGCCATGACGTCCCGCGCGCGGTTTTCAAAATATTCCATGCCGCCCAGCGGAAGGTAGGCGAAGCGGCGGAAGCGGCGCGCCTTCCGGATTTCCGTGTCGCCGCCGATGTCGATTTGCGTGTCCGCGCCGGCGTTTCCCGCGCCGCCGCCCGTGCCGCCGATGCCGGCGTCATGCTCCTCGTCGACGACGGCGGCGGAGGCTTCGCGCAGATCGTCCGCGTCGGGCACGTCCTGCATGGAGGCGCTGCGGACGGTTTCCGCGCTCCGCGCGTCCGCCACCGCGTCGAGGATGCCGACGGGGGCGTCGACAGGGTCAAGCTCCGTCTCCGTCGGCGTCGTGAAGGCGCGCTCGCTCTCGTCCGCCGGGTAGCGGGGGGGGCTGTAGTCGCCGCTGTCGCCGTAGATGAACCTGTCGTCGAGAAGGTCGAGGACGCGCATCGCCTCCGACATGTCGCCGCTGGCGGATCCGTTCACGTGCGCGGCGGCGTGCGCGCCGTCGAGCGCGCCGTCGTGAACGCCGTCATGCACGACGGCGCCGGGAACAGCGGCGGAGAGGACGGGCGCGGCGGCGTCCGGATCCGGGTTGGCGACGGGAATGCCGAGGGCGTTCTTCTCCAGCAGCCTGTTGAATGCGGTGTCCGCGCTTGTCATGGCAGGTCTCCCCATTCCTTTCCGCTGTCGGCGCGCTCCTCCGTCCAGACGGGGACGGTGGCGGCGGGAAGCGGCAGCTCGCCGTGGAACGCGGCAGCGGGCTGGGCGAAACCGCTCCGGGACGCGACATACAGCCCGGCGGCGGCGAGAAGGAAACAGAGTCCGCACACCCAGGCGAACACGCGCGGCCGGCGCTTCAGCGGAAGAATGCGGCCGCGCCGCGCCTCGGCGGGCGGCTCAAACAATTCCACCGGCCCCGGAATGAACTGCACGGCCTTGCCTCCCTTGCCCGACAGATCGCCCTTCATCGTCGCGGCGGCGAGGCGGAGGGACTTCGGATCGTAGGCGGGCAGCGACGCGAGGACAGGCAGCCCCACAAGGCGGCGCGCCTCGCCCGGCGTCCGGAAGCGCCGGGAGGAAAGTTCCCGGAGCAGCGCGGCGAGAACGCCCAGCGCGGCGCCGGCGAGGAGACCCGCGTACACGGCTTCCAGGCCGCGCGGCGCGGCGTCCAGCGGGACGGCGGCGGGGGACGGGGGGAAGGCGAGGCGCAGAACGGCGGCCGGCGCGGGTTCCGGTTCCGGCTCGGGAACCGGTTCGGGTTCGGGAAGCGGCGCGGGCGCGGGCCTGGGAGCAGGCTTCGGCGCGGGCGCGGGTTCCGGCTCCGGTTCTGTTTCGATAATGCGGCGCATGGGGACGGGGGCGCGGCGGGCGGCGGCGAGATCGCGTTCGATCTGCGCCAGCGCGGCGTCGACGGCGTCCGCCTCTTCGGAAAGGCAGAAGACGGACTCCGCCTGGCGGAGGCGGCGCTCCTCCAGATCGTCCGCCGCGGCGGAGGAGGTTTCCCACTCCACATACAGGTTCGCGATGCGGGTGGCGATCGCGTCCGCGCGCCCGGCCGCGCCGGGATCGGGAACGGCGTAGCCGCCCAGCGTCGCCTCGACCGCCTCCAGCTCGCGGAAGGCGGCGACGACGAAGGGATGCTCCACCGTGCAGTAGGCGAGAAGCGCGTTGAGGCGGCGGGTGATTTCGTCGCGGCGGAAAAAGAGCGCGCGCACCTCTTCGGAGATTTCCGGCGCATGCTCCTTTTCGGCGAGAACGGACGCCTCGTCGTAGCGCGCGCGCAGGGTGTCCGCGCGCTTCCGCGAATGCATCGCCTCGACGGAGAGGCGGGTCTCGTCCTCGCGGGCACGCGCCAGGCGGCGGAGGCAGGCGTCGCGGTCGCGGGAGGCCAGGAGGAGGCTGTCTTCAAGAAAGACGATTTTTTCGAGACGCGCGGCGTTCGCGGTTTCGTCGATTTCCTCGCGGTACACGGGCGCGGTCACGGGCGCGGGCGCGATCACGGAAGTGTTCGCATGCGCGGCGGCGGGAACGGCGGACGGCACGGGCGCGGGTTCGGGTTCGGTTCGGAATGCCGCTGCGGAGGGCGCGGGCGCGGCGGCGGGCGGAACCGGCGGGAGAACCGGCGCGGGCGCGGCGGTTATGCTTTCTCGCGCCGCGAGAGAGGCGAGCAGGGTCGAGGCGACCAGCCCCGGCGTGCGCGTGAACACCGTGTCCCGGGGGAAGAGGACGGGGTAGAGCGTCGCGTCGGCGAAGACCCGCGCCGTGCCGGAGGTCGGCGTCTGTCCGGAGAGTTCGACGCGGACGCTGTTTTCCCAGAGGCTGTCCCTGCCGCCGTACCAGCTTTCCGTGGCATACAGATTGTTCGCGACAAGGACGGGAAGCGCGGCCATCTCGCGCAGCAGTTCCCGCGCCGCCGCGGGGCCGAAGCCGCCGCCGCCGCCGCGCTGCATTTCGCGATCCAGCCTGGCCGTCACCTCCGCCGCCGCCGTCCGCCAGGCTTCGGCAAGGCCGCGCGCCTCCGCGCCCGTCAGGACGCGGTGGAGCGTGAAGAGAACGCGGAGGAAGGGATTGTTCCTGTCGACGCCGGCGAGGGCGGCCGTCTCGGGCGTGCCGGGAAGGAACTCCGCAAAGAAGCGGAAGTCCCCGCCCTCCGCGCCCGGCGCGGGACGGAGATCCGCAACTATCGTCGCGAGAGACTGAAGATCCATGTTCGCGGCAAGCGTGCCCCGCGTGACGGTGACGCCGGGCGCGATGCGGTCGGCGACTTGATCGGCGATCCGGTCTGCGATGCGGGCGGCTGCGGGGGCGGCGGGGCTGCGGAAAAGAAGGGGGGAGACGCGCTCGCCGCCGCCGAGGGCGAGGAGGCGCTCCGGAAGGCGGGCGGGGTCGAGCGTTTGATCCGCCGTGACGGCGAGCTTCAGGGCGTGCCGGATGTTCGAGCCGATGAGGCCGAGATCTTCGCGGCGGCGGAGCATGTCCGCCCAGTCGCGGCTTTTCCGCGCCCAGTCGAAATTCTCCGCGCCGTCCGCGCTCTCCGGGGAGGCGTCGGCGGGAATCACGGTCACGGGCGCCGTGACGGCGGCGCTGTAGCGCGCGGGCTGGAGGAGAACGCGGAAGGCGACGCCGGCGCACAGCCCCAGCGCCAGGAACAGGAAGACCGTTCCGGCGTGCCGCCCCGCGAGATAGACGGGGTTGAGGCGTGAGTAGCGGGCGTTTTTGGCCTTTTTTCCCATGCCGTTCAGAATCCCTTTTTCCAGCCGTTCAGACTGCGGCGCGAGGAGGGGCTGATTTCCACGACGCTCTCCTCCACCGTCGCGAAGGGCGCTTTCCGCAGACGCCTGCCCCGCGCCGTCGCGGTCGGGCCGTAGGCGGCGGACTCGTCGACAAGCACCGCGCCCGGAGGAAGGACGGGGTCGACGGATTCGACAGAGACGATTGTTTCGGAAACAACGGTTTCGCCCGGAAGGAAGCGGTAGCCCTCCACGCTCTCCACTTCGCGCACTGTTTCATATTCTCCGGCGTACTGCCCTGCGTAGTCACCGGCGTACTCACCTGCGTATTCCGTCGCGTAGTTCTCGGCGGGGGCGGGGGCGGCGGAGGCGGCGGGGAAGGCGGCGATCTGCGCGGCTTCCTCGTTCGCCTGCGTTTCGTAGGCGCGGCGGAGATTGGCTTCGATTGCGGACTCTCCGCGCGGCGCGCCCCAGTCTGCCGGCGCTTCCGCGTAGGGCAGCACCTCCGGGAGGCGCGCGGGGGAGGAGGCTGTCGAAAACCCCTGCCCCGGCATGCGCGCCGCCGGCGGCTGCGACAGATCCGGCATGTCCAGGCCGAGGGCGAAATTCTTCTCCGGGTCGAGCGAGGGGACGACAATGATCTGCCCCGGCCGCACAAGGGGATTGTCCGCCGTATGGCCGAGCAGGGCGCGGCGGAGATCGTGGGTGCTGCGCGCGGGCTGGCTGCGGTGCGGGGTGATGAGCATGACCCGCGCCATGTCCGCCGTCTCCGGCGGCAGCGACGCGCCCAGCGGCGACGACGCGGGGAAGGCGGGCGTCAGCTCCTCGTCCCGATCCAGCCGCGTCGGATTTGTTTCGAAATTCGCCGCCATCACGGCGTCGGCGAGGCGGATTTCCTCCATGCCCATGGGGAACCTTCCGGGCTGGCGCACGTCGCCGAAGACGAAGTAATGCCCGCCGCGCGCGCGGTTCGCCTGCACGCGGACGACGCAGTCGCCCCGGACGTAGACGGCGATGTTCCTGCGGATTTCATCCGCCGCCTCGGGGGCGGTCATGCCGCGGACGGCAATGGGGTCCGGCGTGTTCGGGACGCGGACGGTGCCGTCCGCCTGGAGGGTGAGGGAACCGGAGAATTCGGGGTGGTCGCGGACGGTGACGAGGATGACGTCCCGGGGCTGGAGGCGGTAGACGTCCGGGGAGTCCGGCTCGCCGTTCGCGCCGCCGTAGACAAGCTGCTCGACGGGGAAGAAATGCCCGTCCGCGAGAACGCCCTGCGGCGCGGGCGCGGAGGGCGCGGAGGTCACGGGAAAGCCCTGCCCCGCAAAAGCGGATCCGGAACCGGCGGCGGAGGCGGGAACCATCGCGGAAATCCCGTCCAGCATGTCGCCCGGGAGGGGCGGCAGGGCGGGCTGCCGGTCAAGGCCGGTATAAAGCGATTCGTCGAACTCGCCGAAATCATTGTTCCGGGGCGGCTTCGGGCTGACGACGTAGTGCGCGGGGGGAACCATGCGGTTCCTGCGGTAGCGCGCGCGGGCGCGTTCGTATTCGCTGACGGGGGGCGTTGCCGCAATGCCGGGCGCGCTTTCCGGCTTTGGCGCGGGGAAGCATCCGGCGCAGATCAGCGCGGCCGCAATCAGTGTTGTGAGATATTTGCCCATGCCTTCGCCCCTTTGCCGGTACACATAGACTCTCTGTCCTTATCGACAGACAGGGGGCGCAGGTTCAATTATTTTCGGAGCGTTCCTGCGCGCTCCGCCCGGAGCTGGCCGCAGGCTGCGCCGATTTCGGCGCCCTTTTCCATGCGGACGGGGGCGGAAATCCCTGCCGCCTCCAGCGTCTCCTGAAAGGCGCGGACGGCGGGCGCGGGCGGCGCGGCGAAGGATGCGCCGGGGACGGGGTTCATGGGGATGAGGTTCACCTTGCAGCGGAAGGGGGCGAGGAGGCGGACAAGTTCCCGCGCGTCGGCGCGGGAGGCGTTCACCCCGTCGATGAGGCAGTACTCGAAGGTGAGGTCGCGCGAACTGCCTTCGGCAAACACTTCCAGCGCGGCGAAGAGCGCCGGCAAAGGCCATTGCTTCGCGCAGGGCATAAGGCGTTCGCGAACCGTCTGGTTCGGCGCGTGGAGGGAGACGGCCAGCCGATGGTTCGTGCCGGAAGCCGCCAGCTCGCGGACGCGATCCGGCACGCCGGCGGTGGAAATCGTGACATGCCTGCCCGACAGCCCCATCCCCTCCGCGTCGCGGAACGCGGCGGCGGCCGCCAGGACATTGTCGAAATTCAACAGCGGCTCCCCCATGCCCATGAAGACGACATGGCTGACGCCCGCGCCGGCGCGTTCGTCCTCCCGCCCGATCGCGCGGCAGTGCGCGTCGATGGCGTAGACCTGTTCGATGATTTCGCCGGCGGAGAGGTTCCGTTCGAACCCTCCCGCGCCGGTGGCGCAGAAGGCGCAGCCCAGCGGGCAGCCGATCATGGACGAGACGCAGACGGTGCGCCTGCTGCGGCGCTTTTCGACAATCAGGACGCTTTCGACAAAGCCGCCGTCCTCCGCCTCCCAGAGCCATTTCGCGGTCAGCCCGTCCGCCGCCGTTTTGCAGTCCCGTTTTTGGAGCGCGCGGATGCTGCCCGCGGAGGCGAGGGCGTCCCGGAGGGAGGGGGGGAGGCTGGTCATTTCGCCTGCGCTGCCGACGCGCTGTGCGTGGAGCCATTCGCGGATTTGCCGGGCGCGGAACTTCGGCTGGCCCTGTTCGCGGGCGAAGGCGGCGAGGTCGTCCGGCGAGGCGGCGAGCCAGTGGCGCATGCTGTTCTCTTTTCGTCTTCCGTGCAAAAATATTTTTCCCGTTTCGCCCTCATATACTATATGTACTATGTGGAACATCCCCAGGGGAAGGAAAATATGTCCGCCACGCACGCCAACCGCCTCCGCAGCCTCGCCCCCGTCCTCGCCCGCGTTGCGGGTCCGGGCCAGTATGTCGGCGGCGAGCATAACCACGTCACCAAGCCCGACGCCGCGCTCCGCTTCGCCCTCGGCTTTGCGGACGTGTACGCCGTCGGCATGAGCCACCACGGCATCCGCATTCTCTACGACACCGTGAACGCCGAAAGCGGCATGGCCGCCGAGCGCGTCTTCGCGCCGTTGCCGGACATGGAGCGCGAACTCCGCGCGCGCGGCGCAAGGCTGGCGACGCTGGAGACGGCGACGCCGCTCTGCGACTGCCAGGTTGTCGGCTTCTCGCTTTCGTACGAACTCGCGGCAACGTCGATTCTGACCATGCTCGACCTCGGCGGTATCCCGCTCACGCGCTTCGAACGGGAAGGCACGGCCGCGCCCGTCGTCATCGCCGGCGGCGCGTCGACGCTGAACCCGGAACCGCTGACAGACTTTGTCGACGTCTTCCTGATCGGCGAAGGCGAGGAATCCCTGCCGGAACTCCTCCGCATCGTCCGCGACGCCCTGCCGATCACAAAGGACAACCGCGCGGACATTCTGCTGCGCATAGCCCGCGAAGTGAAAAGCGCCTACGTCCCCGCGCTCTACGAAACAGCGGCGCAGCCGGACGGCACAGTCACCGTGACAGGCGCGGCGGCGTCCGGCGTCCCCTTCCCTGTCGCGCGGCGCATTGTGGAGGATTTCGACAGCGCGCACCAGGTGACGAAGCCCATCGTGCCGATTCACGAAACCGTCCACGAGCGCGCGGTGCTGGAAATAATGCGCGGCTGCCCCAACGGCTGCCGCTTCTGCCAGGCGGGGTACGCGACGCGCCCGCAGCGCGAGCGCAGCCCGGAGAGCCTCCGCGCCGCCGCCCTCGCCTGTTTGGCGAATACCGGATATGACGAAGTGGGGCTGCTGTCGCTGTCGACGTCGAACTACTCGCGCTTCGACGAACTCGTCGCCGCCCTGGACGCGGAACTGTCGCCGAAGGAAGTCAGCCTGTCGCTGCCGAGCCTCCGCGTCGACCACGCGCTGTCGGGCATTCCCTCGCGGTTCAAATCGGTGCGGAAGAGCGGCCTCACCGTCGCGCCGGAGGCGGGGACGGACAGGCTCCGCGCCGTCATCAACAAGCACGTCAGGAACGAAGACCTCCTCGCCGCCGCCGAGGAGGCGTTCCGCCAGGGCTGGAAACAGATGAAGCTCTACTTCATGGTCGGCCTGCCGACGGAGACCGAAGAGGACGTGCGCGCCATCGCCGCGCTCGCGGAGGCTGCGGCGAAGAAGCGCCCGCGCGGCGGAAAGGGGAACAACCGCCCGGCCATCAGCCTCTCTGTCAGCAATTTCGTGCCGAAGGCGCATACAGCCTTCCAGTGGTTCGGCGCCGCGCATCCGGACGAATGGGCCGCGCGGCAGGCGCTGGTGCGCGAGAGCGTGAACAGAAAGCTCGTCGCGTACCACGGCCACGACGTTTCGACCTCCCTGCTCGAAGCCGTCTTCGCGCGCGGCGACAGGCGGCTGGGAAAAGCGCTCCTTTCCGCTTGGAAAAACGGCGCGCGCCTGGACGCGTGGACGGAGCATTTCAGGCCCGCCGTCTGGAACGCCGCTTTTGCGGACGCCGGCCTCGACCCTGTTCTTCTCGCGACGCGGAACATTCCGCTGGACGCGGCGCTGCCCTGGGATCATATTGACAGCGGCCTGTCGAAGGCGTTTTTCGCCGCAGAGTGGCGGCGCGCGGAGGCTGCCGCGCCGACCGCCCCCTGCGCGCCCGGGCAGTGCGCGGGCTGCGGGGTGGATTTTTGCAGATTTTCTGTGCAGAATATGTATCATGAGCGTTAACGCGCTCAATCCCGGAAGGAGGGAATATCTATGGGCAGTCTTCTCGCTTTGGAGAAAGTCCCCGGCTTCGCAATCGCCACAACGGCCGCGTCCATACGCGACTGGGAAAAACCGCGGGACGACATGGCGCTCATCGTCGCCGCCGCGCCCGCGTCCGCGGCCGGCGTCTTCACGCTGAACCAGGTCGCCGCCGCGCCGGTCAAAATCGACAAGAAACACCTGAAAGCCTCCGACGGCCTCGCCCGCGCCGTCCTCGTCAACGCCGGCGTCGCCAACGCCTGCACCGGCGCGGAAGGGAAGGAAAACGCGCTCCGCTGCGTCCGCCGCCTCGCGGAGAAAATCGGCGCGCCGGAAAGCCAGATCCTCATCGCCTCCACCGGCGTCATCGGCCGCCAGCTCCCGATGGACAAAATGGGAAAAGGCATCGACGCCTCCGTCGCCGCGCTCGGCAAGGCCAAACCCGGCGCGTTCGCCAAGGCAATCATGACGACCGACCTGAAGCCGAAGCAGGCGGACGCCGTCCTGAAGGAACTCGGCGACGGCGTCGTCATGTCCGGCGCGTGCAAGGGCAGCGGGATGATGGCGCCGAACATGGCGACCATGCTCGCCTTCATCCTCACGAACGCGTCCGTCGCGCCGAAGGTGCTGAAGACCGCGCTTTCGGAGGTCGTGGGCGGCACGTTCAACACCGTCTCCGTCGACGGCGACACGTCGACGAACGACAGCCTCTTCGTCCTCGCCTCCGGCGAAGGCGGCGGAAGCGTCATCGACAAGGCCTCCGGCAGGCGCTACGACGCCTTCCTCGAAGCGCTGCACGGCGTCTCCCTCTCGCTCGCGCGGCAGATAGCCATTGACGGCGAGGGCGCGACCAAGCTCGTGACGGTGAAAGTCACAGGCGCGAAAAAGCACAAGGACGCCGTCGCCGCCGCGCGGACGGTCGCCGAAAGCCCGCTGGTGAAGACGGCCATGTTCGGCAACGATCCGAACTGGGGACGCCTCATGATGGCCATCGGCCGCAGCCCCGCGAAGGTGGACGAGAAGGAGGTGTCCATCCGTCTCTGCGGGCGGGACATGTTTGTGAAGGGCGCGCCCGTCCCGTTCAACGAGAAGGAACTCTCCGGCCTCATGAAGGCGAAGGAGGTGGCTCTCGAAATCGACCTCGGCCTCGGCAGGGCGGAGGCGACGATGCTGACCTGCGACTTCTCCTACGACTACGTCAAGATCAACGCCGACTACACGACCTGAAAAAAAGATTTCCCGTGAGGGGATACATACCCCATAGAAAGGTACCATCCCATGCGTGCATTGCTTGCCGAAGTTTTCGGCACCTTCTGGCTGGTTCTGGGCGGCTGCGGCGCAGCCGTGTTTGCCGCGCAGCACATCGGCTTCCACGGCGTCTCGCTCGCCTTCGGCCTCACCGTCCTGACCATGGCCTTCGCCGTCGGCCACATTTCCGGCTGCCACCTGAACCCGGCGGTCACCCTCGGCCTTGTCGCCGGCGGGCGCTTTCCGGCGTCAAAGGCGGTTCCGTACATCATCGCCCAGTGCGTCGGCGCGCTTGTCGGCGCGGGCGTCATCTACGCGATCCTGACCGGCTCCTTCGGCGGGACGCCCGGCTTCGACATCGGCGGGTTCGCCGCGAACGGCTTCGGCGATCTCTCCCCCGGGAAGTTCGGCATGACCTCCGCGTTCCTCTGCGAAGCGGTCATGACCTTCGCCTTCCTCATGATCATCCTCGGCTCGACGGACAAGCGCGCGCCGGCCGGCTTCGCGCCCATCGCCATCGGCCTGGGCCTGACGCTCATCCACCTTATCAGCATTCCGGTGACGAACACCTCGGTGAATCCCGCCCGGAGCCTTTCGCAGGCGTTCTTCGCCGGCGCGCCGTACATGGCGCAGCTCTGGCTGTTCTGGATTGCGCCGATTGCGGGCGCGATTGCGGCGGGGCTGGTGTACCGCGGGGTGTTTGAGGAGAAGTAACCGCTTTTTTATTTTCTATTTTGAACCACAGAGAGCACAGAGGACACAGAGAACCACAACCACAAACATTTTTTCCAGTATACCATAAAAAGCGGTTGCGGTTCTCTGTGCGCGGTTCTCTGTGCTCTCTGTGTCCTCTGTGTTTCATTGGTTATCATGATCAAAAAAAAAAACCTCCGGATCATCATCGGCACGACGGCGAGCGGGAAGGAGCGTCTTGCGCTGGAAGTCGCGCAGCTTCTCGGCGGTGAAATCGTCTCGGTGGACTCCATGAAAGTGTATCGCGGCCTCGATGTCGCAACAGCCAAGGCCACGGTTGAAGACCGTGGCCTTGTGCGTCACCACCTGCTCGATCTCGTCGACCCGGCGGAGACGTTTTCCGCCGCCGACTTCGTGAAGGCTGCGGACGCGGCGGTTGCGGACATCATCGCGCGGGGGAAAATCCCCGTCCTGTCCGGCGGCACGGCGTTCTATTACAAGGCCCTGCTGGAAGGCCTCTTCGACGGCCCCGGCGCGGATCCCGAGCTGCGCCGCAGGCTCGAAGCCCGCGCGCAGGCGGAAGGCGCGGAAAGCCTGCACCGTGAGCTTGCCGAACGCGACCCCGCCGCCGCCGCGAAAATCCACCCCGCGGATCTGCGCCGCCTCGTCCGCGCGCTGGAGGTCGCGGCGCTGACGGGCGGGACAATCAGCGCCGCGCAGACGCAGTGGGCGGAGTTCCACAACGAAGACGAACAGGCCCGCGCAGCCGCGTTTTTCGCAACGCCCAGGCATCCCTTCGTCATGGCGCGCATTGTCCGCGATCGCGAAGACACCCGGCGGCGTGTGGGGGAGCGGATAGCCGCCATGGCCTCGCGCGGCCTGCGGGAGGAGGCGGAGCGCGTCTTCGCGATGCGGGACAGGCTTTCGCGGACGCCCTTGCAGGCGGTCGGCTACAAGGAGTTCTTCCCCTATTTCGCCGGCGAATGCGCCTGGGAGGACGCTCTCGAAAAGCTCCGCCTCGCGACAAACAAACTCGTCCGCAGTCAGGACACCTGGTTCCGCAAATTCCCCGCCGCGGAAGTCCCGATGGACGCGGGAACCGACTCCCGCGCCGTCGCGGAGGAACTGGCCGCGGGGCTGTTCGCGGAGTGAAGGGAAAAACAACAACAGGCGGCCGGGAAAAAAAATCCGGTTTTTGCTTTTGCTGCGGAAGCGCGCGGAGTATACTTGAGCGGAGCCGGTTCGATGAACCGGCTTTGATATTTATATGCATGAGCATTCATACGAAGAGGTACACGCGGTTCCCTGCGCCGTATTCGGCGGAAAACAGCCACTCAGGGGAACCCGGCGCGGGGTGCGGAGCGTTCCCTCCCGCGCGATGCCGGATGCGGCCGGAGTGCACACGTACAGGAGAAACACACATGCGCGAAAACGCCAGGGACATAGCCCAGCGCGTGCGCGGACTGCGGGAGGACACGGGGGTATCGGCCACGGACATGGCACGGCACGTTCAGGTGACGCCTGAACAGTACGCCGCCTACGAGTCCGCGGCCGAGGATATTCCGGCTTCCGTTCTGACCGAAATCGCCGTGAAGCTCAATGTCGACCTCGGGCTGCTCCTCACGGGAGTCGCCCCGACCATGTCCGTCTTTTCCGTCACCCGCAAGGGGCGGGGACCCGGAGTGGACAGGCGCAAGGGGTACAAGTACGAAAATCTCGCCGCGTCGTTCAGGGGCGGGAAGTTCGAACCCTTCGTCGTCTCCCTCCCGCAGACGGACAGGAACGCGCCGATCCCGCAGAACACGCATCCCGGGCAGGAGTTCAACTACATCCTCGAAGGATCGATGCGCGTCAAGGTGCAGGACAGCGAGGTGGAACTTGCCGAAGGCGATTCGGTCATTTTCGACGCCACGAAGCCCCACGGCATGAAGGCCGTAGGCGGCGACGCCAAATTCCTGGCGATTATCACCGTGTAGCGTCTGTCAGGCCGGCTGGGCGCTTGCCCCGGAACCCGGCCGCAAGGCCGGTTTTTTTTTGGATCAACACAATCCACGCTGGAACCATGCTGGATTTTCATGTAAGGAATGCGCTAATGTCATTGCTGGAACGATACTGCCCGAACACGGAATTCACCTCGTACGAGGATTTCTCGAAAAACTTCAAGCTGAACATCCCCGACGACTTCAACTTCGCACACGACGTCGTCGACTGGTACGCCGACAACGAGCCGAACCGCACCGCCCTCGTCTGGTGCAACGACTCCGGCGGCGAAGTCATCCTCACCTTCGGCGAACTCCGCCGCCGCGCCGACCAGACGGCGAACTTCTTCAAGAGCCGCGGCGTCAAAAAGGGCGACGCCGTCATGCTCTGCCTCAAGGGCCGCTGGCACTTCTGGACCTGCGTCATCGCCCTGCACAAGCTCGGCGCCATCGGCGTTCCGGCGACGCACATGATGCAGACGAAGAACGTCGTCTACCGCCTGGAGAAGCTCCCCTTCAAGATGATCCTCGCCGCCCACGAAGCGACCCTGATGGCGAACATCGCCGAGGCGGTGAAGGAGACCGGGCAGAACGTCGGCCTCGCCTGCGTCGACGGAGAGGCGGAGGGCTGGGAAGACTTCAACGCCCTCGTCGCCGCCTGCCCGGACGTTTTCGAGCGCCCCGCGAAGGGAACGCCCGAGGCGACGACCCTGCGGGAGTTCATCCTTCTCTACTTCACCTCCGGCACGACCGGCTTCCCGAAGATGATCCAGTTCGACCACGCCTACCCGCTGGCGCACATCACGACGGCGAAGTTCTGGCACGACTGCTTCGACGGCGGCCTGCACTACACGGTCGCGGACACGGGCTGGGCGAAATGCGCCTGGGGCAAGATCTACGGCCAGTGGCTCTGCGGCAGCGCCGTCTTCGCCTACGACTACGACGTGTTCAACGCGACGGAGATGATGCGGATGCTCGCGAAGTACAAAATCACCTCCTTCTGCGCGCCGCCCACCATCTACCGCATGATGATCAAGGAAAGCCTCGAAGGCCACGACTTCTCCAGCCTCCGCCACTGCTGCGTCGCCGGCGAGCCGCTGAACCCCGAGGTGTACAACCGCTGGCTGGAGCACACGGGGCACAAGCTCTTTGAAGGCTACGGCCAGACGGAGAGCGTCGTCTCCGTCGGCACGACGAAGTGGATGGAGCCGAAGCCCGGCTCGATGGGCCGCCCCATGCCCATCTACGACGTCCGCGTCATGAACCAGGAGGACGGCACGCTCTGCGAACGCGGCGAGACGGGGGAAATCGTCATCCGCGCCGAGAGGGACAACCCGCCCCCCGGCCTGTTCCGCGGCTACCGCGACGACGAGGAGCTGACCAATTCCTCCTGGCACGACGGCTGGTACCACACGGGCGACCAGGCGTGGATGGACGAGGACGGCTACCTCTGGTTCGTCGGCAGGGCGGACGATCTGATCAAGACCTCCGGCTACCGCGTCGGCCCCTTCGAGGTCGAGTCCGCCGTCATGCAGCATCCCTGCGTGATGGAATGCGCCATCACGGGCGTGCCGGACGCGGTGCGCGGGCAGGTCATCAAGGCGACCATCGTCCTCGCGAAAAACTACCGGCCGAAGGAGGGATCGACGCCGGCGGAGATAGCCGCCTACCACGCGAAGCTGGCGAAGGAGGTGCAGGAAAAGGTGAAGGAGGTGACGGAGCCGTACAAATACCCGCGCGTCGTCGAATTCGTCCCGGAACTGCCGAAGACGATCAGCGGCAAAATCCGCCGCGTCGAAATCCGCCAGGAAGACGACTTGAAGCGCACCCGCGAATCGGAATAGGAGAAGCGTCATCATGGCAACAGAAAAGAAGTGCGTCCGGATCAACGAGCTGGAATGCAAGGCCTGCGGCCGCTGCGTCATCGCCTGCCCCGTGAAGGTGCTCGCGCTCGGCGACAGGCTCAACGCCCGGGGCTACAAGTTCGTCGCGTACAAAGGCGAGGGCTGCATCGGCTGCGGCAACTGCTTCCTCTCCTGCCCCGAACCCCTCGCCATCGAAGTCGTGTGAAGAAAGGAAGGCACACATGGCAACGCAACTCATGAAAGGCAACCACGCCGTCATCGCCGGAGCGCTCTACGCCGGCTGCGACTGCTATTTCGGCTACCCCATCACCCCGGCGTCGGAGATCCTCCAGGAGGCGTCGGAGAAGTTCCCGAAGACGGGGCGCCGCTTTGTGCAGGCCGAGAGCGAGGAAGCGGCCGCGAACATGCTCTACGGCGCGGCCTGCACCGGCCACCGCGCGATGACCGCGTCCTCCGGCCCCGGCATCAGCCTGAAGCAGGAGGCGGTGAGCTACATGGCCGGGGCGAACCTCCCCGCCGTCATCGTGGACGTCATGCGCGCCGGCCCGGGCCTCGGCAACATCGGCCCCGAGCAGAGCGACTACAACCAGGTCGTGAAGGGCGGCGGCCACGGCAATTACAAATGCATCGTCCTCGCGCCCGGCAACGTGCAGGAAATGTGCGACTTCACGATCAAGGCCTTCGACCTCGCGCAGAAATACCGGAACCCCGTCTATGTCCTCACGGACGGGGTTCTCGGCCAGATGGTGGAGCCGCTCCGCTTCCCGGAGAAGGCTGTCGCGCCGACGCCGGACGCGTCGTGGGCGGTCTGCGGCACGGCGGCGACGTCGAAGAACTTCGTCAGCTCGATTGAGCTCGACTTCGACAAGCTCGAAGTGGACAACATCAATTTCCAGAAAAAATACGCGTCGATGGCGGGCGAGGCGGACTGGGAGGAATACCTCCTGGACGACGCCGAACTCGTCTTCGTCGCCTACGGCTGCTGCGCCCGCGTCGCCAAATCCTGCGCCGACGCCGCCCGCGCCGCCGGCACGAAGGCGGGCATGCTGCGGCTGAAAACGCTCTTCCCCTTCCCCGCGGAACCGCTGAGGAAAATCGCCGCGCGCGCCTCGAAGCCCGTCTTCGTCGCCGTGGAAATGTCGAACGGCCAGATGATCGACGATGTAAAGCTCGCCGTCGACTGCAAGCGCCCCGTCTTCCTCGCGAACAGGATGGGCGGCAACGTCATCACGGCGGAGGAAGTCACCGCGGTCGCGAAGAAAGCCGCGAACCTGATCGGCAAGGAGGCAAACTAATGGCCGCGTTCACAAAACCGGAATCCCTCAATGACATCTTCCCCCTGAAGGGCGGCGCCGCGCCGACAGCCACGCACTACTGCCCCGGCTGCGGCCACGGCGTCATCCACAAGCTTATCGCCATGGCGATGGACGAGCTCGGCATCCGCGAGCGCTCGATAGTCATCAGCCCCGTCGGCTGCGCCGTCTTCGCGTACTACTACTTCAACTGCGGGAACGTCCAGTCCGCGCACGGCCGCGCGCCGGCCGTCGCGACAGGCGTCTCCCGCGCGCGGGACGACGCGGTCGTCATCAGCTACCAGGGCGACGGCGATTTGGCGTCCATCGGCCTCAACGAAACGCTGCAAGCCGCGAACCGCGGCGAGAAAATCGCCGTCTTCTTCGTGAACAACACTGTCTACGGCATGACCGGCGGCCAGATGGCGCCCACCACGCTTGTCGGCGAAGTGACGGCGACCAGCCCCTGCGGCCGCGACCCCCGCGACGCCGGCTACCCTATCCACATGTGCGAGCTGATCGATCAGCTGAAGGCGCCCGTCTATGTCGAGCGCGTCTCCGTCTCCGACATCGCGCACATCCGGAAGGCGCAGAAGGCGGTGAAAAAGGCTCTGGAAATCCAGCGCGACGGCAAGGGCTACGCCTTTGTCGAAATCCTCTCGAACTGCCCGACGAACCTGAAGCAGAACACGCAGGCGTCGATCGACTTCGTGAACGATCAGATGGCGAAGGAATTCGAGATCAAGCAGTTCCGCGACCGCTCCGCCGAGGTCGAGCCGTACAAGAGGAGCGACCGGATCTGGGCGAAGGCGGAACTGGACAAGCTGTACGAGCTGGACACGAAGGCCGCGCCGGACGCGCCGCTCGATCCGTCCGTGAAGGCGGTCGGCATCCGCATCGCCGGCTTCGGCGGGCAGGGCGTGCTGTCTCTGGGCCTCATCCTCGCGCACGCCGCCTGCCAGGCGGGTCGGCACACGTCCTGGTATCCCTCCTACGGCCCCGAGCAGCGCGGCGGCACGGCGAACTGTTCGGTCTTCATCAGCGGCCTCCCCATCGCCAGCCCCGTCGTCGCGGAGCCGGACATCCTCGTCGCCCTGAACCGGCCGTCCTTGGAGAAGTTCATCGCGGCGGTGAAGCCGGGCGGCACGATCATCCACGACGACAGCATCGAGGGCGTGGCGATTCCGTCCGGCATCCGCGCGCTTCCCGTGCCTGCGGTGAAGCTCGCGATTGAGGCGGGCAGCGAAAAGGCGGCGAACACGATCATGCTCGGCGTCATCGCCGGCCTGTCGAACACGAACGTCGACTCGAAATTCTACCTGGACGCGCTCCTGGAGAATTTCCACGGCAGGCAGAAGCTGATCGACATGAACAAAAAGGCCTTCGCCCTTGCCGAAAAATGGCTGGCCTCGCACGGCGGGTGAGTGCAATACAACTGCGTTTGGTATACAATAACCACCTGACACGGAGAACACAGAGAGCACAGGGGACACAGAGAACCGCACCTCTTTTTTCAGTATGCGTAAAGAAGTGGTTGTGGTTGCGGTTCTCTGTGCTCTCCGTGTCCTCCGTGCCCTCTGTGTCAGGTGGTTGTTTTTTTAACAGGAGTTGCGCCATGCTGCGGAGAATTCTGCTTTCCCTCGCGCTCTGCGCGGCCTTCTGCCCCGCGCCGCGCGCGCAGGACGCGCCGCCGGAAATTCCGGACGCCGCGCAGTTCATTCCGCCGTCCACGCTGGACAGCGAGCAGACGCGCTTCCTCCGCGAGCGCGCGGAGAGCGGCGACGCCGCCATGCAGTGCCTTTACGGCCTCGCCCTTTTCAACGGTTCCGCCGGCCGCACGAACCGGGAGGAGGCGCGGGAATGGCTGCGGAAATCCGCCGAGGCCGGCGACGAGCGCGGCGGCTTCGAGTACGGCAAAATGCTCTACAGCGGCAGCGGCGGCCGCGTCGACCAGTCGGAGGCGCTGAAGTGGCTTCTGCCTGCGGCGGAGCGCGGGAACACGGAGGCCGCGTACTATGTCGGCGTCACGCTTCTCGCCGGCGAGGAGACGGAGACGGACGCGGCGGGCGGGGAGAAATGGCTTCTCGCCGCCGCCCGCGCCGGCATAGCGAACGCGCAGGCGGACATCGGCATAGCCTATTACTCCGGCCTCGCCGGCGTGGAGCAGAATTACGAAAAGGCGCTCCACTGGTTCACCCTGGCCGCGCGCCAGGGGAACGGCGACGCCTGCAACAAGCTGGGCGTGATGTACAAGACCGGCCTCGGCGTCGACGCGGACGGGGAGCGTGCCGTTCTCTGGTTCACGATGGGCGCCGTGTTCGGCGACATGTACGCGCAGTACAACCTGGCCAACTCCTTCATGAACGGCGACTGGGTGTCGCGGAACTACGCGCATGCCGCCCGCTGGCACGAGATGTCCGGCGCGCAGGGGAACGCGGAGTCGCTGTACTACCTGGGCTGCCTTGCCGCGGAGGGCATTGGCGTGGCGAAGGATCTCGGCCGCGCGCGGGAGTTCCTGACGCTTGCGGAGCGTCTCGGGAACGAGCGCGCGTCGGAGCTTCTGGACAGGCTCTGGGAGCTGGACGGCGACGACTCCGCGTCTTCGCCGCCGCCGCCCCTGCGGATAGCAGCCGCCCCGCTTCTGCGGGAGTTTTCGCAGACCCCCCTGCAGGCTGTGAACCGGGGCCGCGCGATTCTTCTGGACATTGACGGGGAGGTGGAGATTTCCCTTGCGGAGGACGCCGCGCCCGCCGGCGAGTCGGCGTTTTACCTGACTGTTCCGGGGAGTCCCGGAGTGATCTATTGCGAGACGACGGCCTTCGACAAGGCGTCCCCCATTCTCCCCGGCATGACGATCCGCGCCACCGGCGGCGGTTTCAGCGGCCTCCCCGGCTTCCTCCGCCTTGAAGACGTCCGCGAAGCAACGCCCGCGGATCTCGCCGAGAGCGAGGAAGTGAGAGAGACGAAAGAAGAAGAAGCGGAAGAAGAAGAATAAAAAAAGCCTGCCGCATGGCCAATGCCGCCTCCAGCCGCATCCCCGCATTCCGCCACCTCCCCCCGGCGTCTGTACCGGGGAGCCGGCAATCAAAGCGAATTTTACTTTCATTGCCGCTGGCGCTGTTCATAATTGGCATGATTCAAATCAAGTTCATGCATTTCATGATAAACGGAGCCAGGCATGAAACCATTCTTCAAGATTTTGTCGCGAACCAGATACAACGGCATGAGGGCCAGAATCCGGGATTTGGCTCCGAGACAAGGGCTCAGAGACCTGATGCTGCTGCACAAGAGCGAGATACGCGCCGTCATGGAGAACATGGGGGACGAAAAAAGCCGCGTTGCGTACAAAAATGAACTGGCCGCAATGCTCCTTGATCGTGAAATTGCGGAAGCGCTCGGCATCCTCATGAGCTTTGAAGACTACAACAGAATGCTGGCCGCAATCAATCCGGCGGACTACCCCGACCTGGAATACCCCGACAGCAATGTTCCTCCGGAATACACGGGACACGCCTTTGCATGCCCCCAGTATGAATACGAAGATCGGGTATGCCTGAACCCGGGAGGCGTGCTTCTGGACTGCGGCTCCTGCGCCGGCGACATAGCTGTCTGGGCGCAGCGCAAGGCGGGGAAAACAGGCAGGGTATATGCGTTTGAGCCGCATCCCCAAACTTTTGAGATGCTGCAACGAAACCTCGCGCGGTACGCGCCGGACGTTCAGGCTTTCAACTGCGCCATCGGAGACAAAAAGGGGACGGTGCCGTTTTCCGACGAAGGGACGCCCTCTTCCCGTGTCGATCCAGCCTCCTCCCTGACTGTTCCGATGCACTCCCTGGACGATTTCTGCGAAGAACACGGCGTCAAGCCGAATTTGATCAAAATGGACATTGAGGGGTACGAACCGGAGGGTCTGCAGGGAGCGGCGCGAACCATAGAAAAACACCGCCCGGATCTGGCCATCTGCGTCTATCACAAACCTTCGCACATGTGGGAAATCGGGACAGCAATCC
>QMCE01000357.1_pt1 | contig 22856 bp, 14 predicted proteins | sample 1821851 | NCBI WGS metagenome assembly QMCE01 (sample SAMN09453174, study PRJNA476694) | Termite gut metagenome, whole genome shotgun sequencing project. | isolation source: worker | host: Odontotermes sp. | place: South Africa:Pretoria | collected 2016-01-28 | reverse complement strand
GCCCTATCCGTAAGTAAAAAGGGACTATTAAAAAGATGGTGAATGATCTAACCATGCATAATACTTAAAATCTAATATATCATGGCTTCTATCTTAATTGTTACAATAAGTTTGCTGATACTGATCGCATTGGTCGCTTATTACAAAATTGATGCGTTCATTGCTTTTGTAATCGTATCGATCGGCGCCGCGCTTTGCCTGGGTATTCCGGTCGAAGAGATTCCGGACATACTTAATCAGGGAGTCGGTAATATCTATCAAAGTATGGCGCTGATTATCATCTTCGGGGCAATGTTAGGCAAACTTATTGCCGAAAGCGGAGCCGCAAACAAAATCGCGGACGTTATGCTCAGCGCTTTCGGAACAAACAAGATTCAATGGGGTATGATGCTCACCGGATTTATCGTGGGTATTCCATTATTCTATGACATAGGCTTTGTCATTCTTGTTCCGATCATTTTTTCCATCGTCAACAAATATAAACTTCCGGCCGTTTACATCGGGATACCAATGCTGGCCGCACTTTCCGTAGCACATGGATTTCTTCCTCCTCACCCATCCCCGGTTGCTTTAGTCTCTATGTTCAAAGCCAATATGGGGATCACCCTGATACTGGGTTTAGCGGTAGCCATTCCGGTAATTATCATTGCCGGACCCGTTTTCAGCAAAACCCTGAAAAATATAAAGACAGGCGATGTCGCTGTATTTACCGCAAAAACAACTGACAATCAATTTTCTAAACCCGGAAAGATCAACTCATTAATAACAGCCTTGTTGCCTGTATTATTACTGATCATAACAACTATCATTTTGCAATTTGGCACTAACCTGAGCGAAAAAATGATGAAAATTATTCAATTTTTCAGTTCACCAAACATCGTTATGCTGATCGCAATCTGTTTTGCCACCTATACGTTAGGTATCCGGCAGGGACGTTCCATGAAACAAATCATGGACATATACGTGCAGGCATGCAAGGATATCGCCATGATCATCCTGATCGTTGCAGGTTCGGGAATCTTCAAAGTAGTCATGGAAAAAAGCGGTGTCAGTGTGATTTTGGCAGATTCAATGGAAAGCCTGCCGATTCATCCGCTTATCCTCGGTTGGTTTATGGCAAGTATGATCCGGGCCATGGTAGGTTCGGCCACGGTGGCGGCGTTGACTGCCGGTAGCGTAATGATGCCGTTGATTGCCGTATCAGGCATAAATCCGAATTTGATGGTATTAGCCGTCGGCGCGGGAAGCCTGATGTACTCGCATGTCAACGATTCGGGCTTCTGGCTGTTCAAAGAATACTTTAACCTAAACATGAAAGACACCTTCAAATCATGGTCACTGATGCAGATGATTGTTTCCGTAGCCGGTATTGCGGGAGTATTGGTGTTGAATATGATAATAAAGTAAGATTTGAACGGCTGATTTCATAGAAGCAAGATATTGGGAGAGAGGGAGTGAAAGTTGGGTTAGTATTTTTTTGTATTGATCCTAAACATAAGTATGTGAAAATTTGTATAGCAGAATAAAATAACTACATTTGTCGTGATTTACTCTATCAAAATATTAAATTTTTACTATGCGACAATTATTATTTGTAATAGGTGCTTTATTGGCGTTACCCGTATTTTCCCAAAATATTGCAGGTGATTGGAATGGAATAACCGATATAAACGGAACGAAACTACGTTTGGTATTTCATATCAAGAAAGAGAATAATGTATATAACGCAACGATGGATAGCCCGGATCAGGGAGCAAAGGGTATTCCTGTCAGCAATATTGAATTTGATAATGAACGTTTGCTCATAGAGATCAAGAATATTGATTTTAAATATACAGGCGTATTAAAAGAAGATTCTGTAATAGAAGGCTCTTTTACACAAATGAATGCTACTTTTCCTCTGAATCTGAAAAGGGGAGACGTCAAAATAAATCGCCCTCAGGAACCTTCACCGCCATATCCTTATATTTCGGAAGAAGTGAAATTCGAAAATAAGGAAGCAGGTATTAAATTGGCAGGAACTCTTACATATCCGAAAGACGGGGTAAAACACCCGGCAGTCGTATTGATAACAGGGAGTGGCTCTCAAAACAGAGATGAAGAACTGATGAACCACAAGCCTTTTTGGATATTAGCCGACTATCTGACCAGAAACGGCATAGCGGTGTTGCGTTTCGATGACAGGGGATTTGCTCAATCGGAAGGAAATTTTGCGGAAGCCACTACGGAGGATTTTGCGTCAGACGCATATTCGGCAGTCCTATATCTGAAGACGCGGAAAGAAATTGATCCTAAAAATATCGGACTGATCGGGCATAGCGAAGGCGGGATGATAGCTTTTATGCTGGGGGCAAAACATAAAGATATAGCCTATTTGATATCTATGGCCGGTTCGGCCATAAAAGGAGATAGCCTGATGATAAGACAGGCCCGGAAACTCGTGCTGACATCGGGAGTCAGCGAAGAAATAGCCGAACAGAATGCGCAAACAATCAAAAGGATACAAGAAGAAATAAATAAACATTCGAGGGATTTTATCAAAATGAATCTTGATTCGTTGATAGGGATAGTTTTACCGCAAGAGGACAGTTGGTCTAATTCTGATATGATGAAAAGAAACATTGCAAATTCTTTTTATCAATGGACTTCTCCCTGGGGATATTACTTCATGAATTATGACCCCATGTGTGATATACGCAAGATAAGCTGTCCTGTATTCGCGATAAATGGCGAAAAAGACGTTCAGGTGGAAGCGGACATACATATGCCCAATATAGAAAAAGGCCTTAAAGAAGCCGGAAATAAGCGTTATACACTAAAAGTTTATCCTGATCTGAACCATCTGTTCCAGCATTGCGAAACAGGAGCCATGAGTGAATATGCCACTATTGAAGAAACCATGTCGGAAGAAGTGCCGGAAGATATTGCAAAGTGGATAAAAGAAATAATAAGGTAAAATTCAGAATTACCATTTTTATATTTATTCACAAATCCGATTCCTGATTATTTATGCCCGGACATTCTGCGGTTTTCTCCCTTCTTTTTCGTAAGATCATCACCCAATTCTTCGCGCATGACATCGGCTACCCCCATCAGCCTCATGGCTACATCGGGATATTGGGTAAATACATCATACCGTTCGCCCGGATCACGACGCAAGTCGTATAATTCGCAACGGGTTATTTCACGCATAATCACCTTACCCGGATTTCCGTCATTTCCGGGAGGATATGCCTCATATGTTCTGTGAGAATGAGGGAATATGAGCTTAAATCTTCCGTCTGTTACGGCCTCAAGATCATTCTTATTATAATAATAAATGAAATGCGTCCGCGGACTTGCCCCTTCTTCCTGTTTCATCAGCGGAAGCAGACTTACGCCGTCAATCGTACGTCCGGGCAGCGGCGCTCCGCTTATATCTGCAACCGTAGGAAACAGATCAATATTAGACGCCAGTTTGTTACAGGTTGCACCTGCTTCTATTTTCCCTTTCCAATACATAATACAGGGCACTCTGTTTCCCCCTTCAAACGTGGCGCCTTTCGCTTCACGCAATCCTCCCGTTGAGCCGGCATGATTCCCATAATTAATCCAGGGACCGTTGTCGGAAGTAAGAATGACCAATGTATTCTCTTCCAGATTCAACTCACGAAGCGCACGCAGAATCTCGCCGACACTCCAGTCTATCTCCATCATCACATCGCCAAATAATCCCTGTTCGCTTTTCCCTTTGAATTTATCAGATACGGCCAGCGGCACATGCGGCATAGAGTGAGCAAGATAGACAAAGAACGGTTTATCCCTGTTTTTCTTTATAAAACGGACAGCCCGGCCGGTATAGTCTGTAGTAAACGCCGATTGGTCTGTATTATAACCCACAATATCATTATTCTCAATCGTGGGCAAATCAGGAAATTTAGTTTGAGGGTGGTAAGGCCACATATCGTTGGAGTAAGGCAATCCATAATACTCATCAAAACCATTCTGCAAAGGAAGAAACTGTTTTGAGTCACCTAAATGCCATTTTCCATAGATGGCTGTACTGTAATCCTTTTGCTTCAACAGTTCTCCTAAAGTCATTTCATCCGGATGAATTCCAAAATCGGAATCAGGTCCCGGCGCACCATGAAAACCTATTCTATTCGGATAACAACCGGTCAGTAATCCGGCCCTGGAAGCTCCACTCACCGGTTGAGCAGCCAAAAAATGAGTGAACCGCATCCCCTCTGCCGCCATTCGGTCTATATGGGGAGTGGTATAACCGTAGGCTCCGTTGTAGGAAAAATCTCCAAACCCGGCATCATCCAGGTTAATAATGACGAAATTAGTATGTTCCGCCGCCATACCGGCGGAAGAGAAAGAAGCAATACCTGCCAATAATAATAGTTTTCGATCCATAATATATCATTAATATGTCTCATCCAAACAAGGACGTTATCAAAAATCAAACAAAACCGGCTCATTAACGCCTAATAGTTCTTCGCCATATTGAAAAGTACTATTTCAGATTTTAATGGGACAGCAATAATACAATTTATTTTTAAAGATTCCAATTCAATCCGCCGGATTCTCAGGGCAAACGTATGATATTTTTCACTTGATGTCACGTGTTCCGGAAAAAAGTCGTATCTTTGCAGCAAAAATTGGTACGGTTAAAAGATTGTTCTTTAACTTTGTCACTTGTAAATAAAAAACATATTGGTTTTTTTGAATAGTAAACAGTTATAAAACCATGGGGCTGACCGGTTTTGACAGCGGGTAGAAGTGGTTTGTAAGCATGCAGTGCGTCGTTGGCCGGCACTTTAATCTCGGTTGATAAAAATTTAACTGGCGAAAACAATTATGCTCTCGCTGCTTAATCGAAGTATAGTAGATTAATGCTTCATCCTTACACCAGGTGTTTGGACGAGACATCACCCGGAAGCTGTGGCTTCGAAGCGTTCCGATCAGGTGGTGCAGATATATCGGAGATAGTCTGACGGAAGTTGCGTACGGCAGATGAAAACTTAGTAACTAAGGTTGTGATTGGTAGCTTCGGTCTTGCCGCAACACGAAAAACAAAGCGAAGATAAGCATGTAGAAAGCAAATTAGTTCCTCGTTTGGACGAGAGTTCGAATCTCTCCAGCTCCACAATCACTTTTAAGTGTCGCATTATCAATTATTTAAAAAGGAATAACTGTCTACATAGATCTGGGATAGACAAAAACAGACAGCTACGTGCATTTTTTATTGAATCTTTAGTGTCGCAGCAATCGAAGTAATAAAAGATGGCACGGAGACAAAAAGAAATTATTATGCCACACCTGAATGACTGCGGTGGCGATTTAAAAAAGAAATGGTATGTCGAATATTCAATCAGAAATCCGCAATCCGGGAAAATGGAACGGATCAGGATTTATGATGGAATTAACCAATTTTCGACATATCAGGAGCGTTTTGATTTTGCTCAAAAGATTATAAAGCAAAACTCGGAGCAAATTAAATCCGGAAATATATCTTATCAGGAATTCATAGAATATGAAGATATGTTGTTATATGACGGTGAAGGTAGCTTTAGCCGGAAAAGAAAAGCAAAAGCCGGCAACATAAAAATTTATTTATCGGACTTCCTGCAAATCAAAAAACTTGAAGTAAATAAAAAAAGCTTTGAAACATACCGGTCAAAACTACGTTTGTTTTGCCTGTATGCCGAAAAAAGCAACATGATAAACAAACCTGCTACATACTACACAAATGAAGTTATAACGGATTTCTTACGTGATCTGGTCAATAGAAAAAAACTGTCCCGGAAATCAATCGAAAAATATGAACAGATACTTCATTCGTTCTTTAAATATCTTAACAAGAAGAAAATCATCAACGAAAATCCAGTATGTGATATTCCTAAAATCGGGATTATAAAAGATGAAGCACCAGCGGCTATACCAGCTTATATGCGAAATATGTTTAAAAAGGAGATTGAAACACGTGATCCACAATTATGGATGTTTATCTGTTTTATATATTATATGGCTATTCGTCCGGGAAAAGAATTGAGACTTATGCGTCTAAATCAGATTGACTACGATACAAGGAAAATTATTATTCCGAATTATGTATCAAAAAACAGCGATACCGAAGCTGTGGATATTCCGGACCAACTTTTTGAATTAATTACAGAAAAATGGAAACTACATACTTATAATCAGGAATTATACGTTTTTGGGAAATTCTTTGAACCGGGAGAAAAATATCTTAGTATAAATAATATGAGCAAACGTTTTAATGAGTTCCGGGATAAATTGAAACTGCCAATATCTATAAAACTGTATTCATGGAAACATTCCGGTGCACAAGAATTGGCCGCACAAGGAGCAAGCATATATGAATTACAACGTCATTTAAGGCATCGTGATCTTACTACTACAGAAATGTACCTAAAAAAACGGATCGGTCAACGCTCGAATATGATTAAACATAATTTCCCCTCAATATGAAAGCCGGATAAAAATCCGGCTTTCTATACTAATCAAGAAAAATCAATTCAATATCTTTGATTGAATTATTGGCCCATCGTTCAAAATAACATTTTTCTGCCAGATTCGGCGAAATACCTGTAATTATTAATGAGGGAATCCCTATTAATAACAGGTAAAACCAACCAAGATAAACCGACCAGATTGCATATCCATACTCATGTTTAATCACTTCTTTTCTTCTGTTTTGTGAAGATGCCTGTTCCGAATATCCATTGTAAAGGAATATCAGTTCACCCATGGAGAACGCTTTCCTTTGATTACTTTTAAGAAAATAAACACAAGAATGTCCGGCTATACCACCGGTCACACATACTTTGCATTCAATTTTTCCTTTCGCTTTGTAATACCCCAATATCAATAATGATATCAGATATTGAGGTAATTGCCATAAAATATTAATTGCTTTCATACTCGCTCACTAACTCCTTTAATTGTACCTCCGGCAGCTACATATCCTGAAAATCCGGTAGCCGCCTTGTATGCGTTAACTGCCATATCAGGTACATACACTACCGGAATATCCTGACTGATGATAGTAGCATCTGCAGAAGGAGGTGTTGTTGCTTTAAACTCTATCCATTCACAAGAAGGCAAATTATAGAAAGTATATGTACCTATAAATTGAAAATTTTCCGGTATCACCGCGGTCTTCAAATTCGGACAATTACCGATAAAACCTCTTGACGTTACACTACTCCATCCTGTTGTTTGAATATTTTCCAGATATTCTGCCAATACATTTTCAATCAAAGTGCCTGTCATAAAACATTCAAACAGGTTCAATGCAGGCTTATTTTCTAACATTCTAATTACCTCTGCATTTGTGGTAGCTGTTTGATATAATCCATATGGAATTCTGTATAGCAACATCGAATTTTTAAGCATTTCAGGATCAGATACTACTAATTTCGTACATCCATAAAATAGATTATCCGCCCTACCTATATTTACAGCTGTATAAAAATAACCATACGGAACAGTCTCTATATTCGGACAATTCTGGAACATATTCTCTAACGTTGTTGCTGCATTCATTCCCCTCAGTGACGGCATTTTTTTCAGATTTGTATTATTTCTAAACGTATTTGAAAAAGATGTGACATTTGATGTATCGGGAAACGTATCATCAGGATATTCTTCAACTCTCAATCCATAAAAAGCAGACGCCAAATTCGTTAAATTTGTCGCATCTTTCAAAAGACCTGCCGGAATACTTTGTAATGGCACATTGTAGAGTAAAGCAGTAGCGTCCCTTATATCCATCCCATCAAAGATACCTGCCGGCAAGCTTAACAAACTGGTACATGCCTGAAAACATGAAACCATAGAAACTGCATTGCCCTGTTCTCTTGCAACCTTAAATATATTTTTTCCTACGATTCTCAAATTTGTTTGATTCGTAAATTTAGTCTGTGTACAATCAATCTTAGATGTTCCAATAGACATAAAACCAAATAACCCGCTTGGATAACTGCAATATGTAATATTATCGGGATTTGTTATCCTGATCAATACCGCACCAAAGGGCTTGGCTGAATAATCATGCGAGTAAATCTGCTGATCGATACCAGTAGCCGGCGTGATGTTTCCATCTCCCCAATCTATTGAATAATTAGTATCAGTACTTATTATTGCTATTGATTTAGTTTGTGTACCTTGCGCTGCATACGCATACAGCTGTATAGATCCATCTTCTGCCGGATACAAATCATCTAAAGGAACAGTAACAGCGATCTTAAGGATAATGTTATAAGCATCAACACCAAAATAATTATTTTCATAAACAATAGCATTATTATACCGCGCCTTTACTGTGTAAATACCTTTCGACAGCTTAATCGTAGCAAAACCAAAAGTGTCTGTCTTTATTGTCTGTCCGTTTATCTCAACATATACATCAGGTACAAACGTTTGCATGATACCTTCCTGACCATAGAATGTTACATTTACATATGGATAAATCATAACCGTATATGTCTGTGAAGTAACTGATGCCGGAACATTAATCAGCACATTTCCATAGTCCGCCATTACAGCAGAACCTATTAACTGTTTTTCACCCTTAATAAGTATTTTTCCTTCACTGTCAGATGTATAAGCAATACCATTGATAACCGCAACAACACCCACTAACGGAGTATTACTTGTATTGGTGAACGTGATGATACGGAATGGGATTTTTATCGCGGTATATACCTGTTCACGTGTATCGGTTACACGGTAAGAACCTTTTATATCTATGTGATCTTCTGCTGTAAATGTAAAAGTTATATCCGTATTTGTTGGAGCCTTTACAGTAAAAGTAAAATCATTAATCTGAGTATAGCTTCTATTACATTCAAAGGTGGTATTCATTAATTCAATACCGCTCTCTGACGATTTAAATATAAATGTTGTTACCGGATCTTCCTGTACAGAACCTACGGTAACCTCCAATTCCGGGAATGCATTCCGGATATCATCCACTTCGGTCTGAAATGCGGTCGTTACCGTAACCTTTCCGGTTACAACAGCACGTTCTACGGCTGTACCGTTTTCGTCAAGGCCCTGCAATGATTTCAATGAAACAAACACACTCAAATCATAGTCAGTAACGTCTATATCTATTAAGCGTACACGGTTTAATTTCCGTGGATTTTTGCCAAGTAAGCTTTTTATCAGTGTCATCTGATCAATGTTATTCATACCCTCCAAAACAAGTGTAGTGATATTGTCTGTTCCATCAAGCTGTAAGCTGGCATCCGTAAGATATGGTTGATTTTTTAGGGTAAGATTCGTGATCATAGTCGGTAACTGTAAGACTGACAGTAATCCGGCTTCCGGTAATACAGCCATAGAGATGGAACTACCTTTTGCATATATTTCCTGAATATTGTCGCAACGCGAAACGTCAAGAGGTTCTGTCAGATTCGGGCAATTCTGTATATCGACTTTACGCAACATTATATTACTACCGATTGCAATATGCGTCAGATTCTCATTTTTATAGCCTGTTACGGCGGATCCGATTATCAGTTCGGTTAATTTTTTAGCGTTGGAAACATCTACAGTTCCCGGATATTTTCCTGCCAAATTCCCCAGTGACTGGATTGAAGATACGCCGTACACCACGGTTTCGGTATCATTAAACTGAATTGCAGGCGCAGTAATATTGACTACATCTCCTGTTTTTGCACGCTGACCTATAACATAGCTACCATATCTTACACGAACGTAGCTGTCTTTGAATAGGGTAAGAGCAAAATCCGCATTAGGAAGAACGCCTTCCCATATTGTAGGGGTATACAGACGCATGGATATAAAATCGTTCAGGAAATCACCCGTATTATATTTACTATCAATATAGAAAAAGCGATTCTTCAGCCACCATTTGCGATGCTCAAGCCTTGAACCCTGAAGCGCATATAAATAGGAGGCATTGTCTTCGTCCACAAGTGGCTGAATATATTTATATTGTCCATCCATGTTATATACGACCTCACACCATTTTTCACACTGTTCAAGGTTCAATACCTGGGATACTTTATCATAGGTAAGAAGACCGGATGTACGCATATCTTTATACATTTGCATAATATCATCCGGATAGCACGCTTCTACCAATTTCCATAACTCAGAGTCCCATCCATTCCAAACATGGCCGGATCCAATCATATCCTGCGTTTCTATATTGTACCCGAATACATTTGCCCCTTCATTATTAATACCATTGCAAGTATCATTGTCGTAGAAAATGAAATACCATTTGTACTCTCCGGTTCCTTCGTTCCCCCAGGAAGTAACAAACATATTTTTCGCCCTCTGGTCTACCATCCCGAATAATTCGGTCAGTATCCAATAGGATATAATATTCTGTTTATTAAAATGATTTTCGAATTCTGCCTTGAACTTTACGGGATTTCCAACACAGCCCACAACCCATTCCCATAGTTTTTTGATGTTTGAATTGTCTTCATATCCATCAGGATAACGGGCTTCCAGGTCATCACCCCATGCTGCGGAAAAATCTGCCGATTTAAAAAGACAAAGATCAGACGTATTGTTGAGAAACTCCCAACACTCGGCCGTACCGGTCAATCCGAAAACTTCCTGTGCATCCTTATCATGATTGAAATTATACTTTCCGACAAATTCCATCTGTGAACTTTCCGTTTGCTTATGAAATAAGGCGATAGGATAACCGTCAACAGTTGTACGTATACCATCATTACTTTTTTGGGGCGGAGTTTTAACGCCAAAGTTTACCAGTAAATAATTTACAAATTTGGCGAGTCCGGTATTATGTGTTCCAGAACTTTCTGCGAAGTCAGCCTTTTCACAAAATACCTTAGCCGGCAAATTATTCCCTGCAAGAATATATTCTGACAAATGTTCTCCGGATTCTGTCATATCAAAACCGCCGTTGTGTTTTGTCTTGAAATTTTTGCGCGGGTAAAATTGGGAAGATGTGCCCTGTACATCTATTTGTACATTTTCAGAAGTAAATGATTTATCAGGATCCTGTACATTTTCAAAGACCGTTCTTACTGTTTTTTTATCACCTTTGAATGTTGGTAAATCACCTATTATAGTTAAGCAGGGTAATTGCGCCAGTAACCGATTATATACAATTTCGCCGGAACTATCATAAATCTGATTCCGGTTATACAGATCCAGTTTTTTTGAAACCAGGGCCGTATCCGCAATATAGTTATTCAATATCTGATACGCATTTAACTCTGTAGCATAAGAGCGGATATTATATACATCCACAATACATTTTTCATGTCCCAATGTAATCCCTACCGGCGATGGTTGTGAGAAGTCATCCGTTAATGCATATTGTTGCACTCCGGATGCTATACCATTAATGTAGGTAAAGATTAGTCTTTTATCATAGCGGTTTTGTATTACTATAGACAACCGGATGATTTCTTCATCCTTATATTTTGCGCTGACAGAAGATAATTCCGAAGCAAACGTTATTTGCTGGGCTGTAATAGTAAAACCGCGATTTCCGGACCAACACGAAATGACCGGTACCGTAAAATCTTCCACTGAATTCACCGAAAACTCAAATTCCAACGTCTTGCCGGTAGGTTTAAAATCATTCTGGAAAGGCTTGAACGGAACTTCGACTTTTGCTCCGGCGGATATCCTTAACACAGTTACCGAATCCTTATCAAGCACCCATCCGTTTGTTTTCCAGTTAAATCCGGTCAATACACTTTCTATAGTATTATACTTCCACACAGCCGGATTTGCTTCCGAGTTACTTCTCCCATTGGAAGTCAGCCATAATTCGAGCCCTTCAGTTTCAGCTTCACTATCAATCGCAGACTTTTCTACATTTAAATTAAAAACTTTAGATTGGGAGCCGGCAATAATCTCAAGCCTAAGAGTTCCGTACGTCTCAATCCTGTAAGACCACCTTTGTTGTGTCCTATCCACAACCAATTCGGATATAATAATATCATTTGCTTTTAATTGTACATTCGTTGCAGAGTTAACCGGATCATACACTGAAAACGGAATCAATAACAAATCATACTGTGTTGCTTCCGTTTGATTAAATGAAGACGATATAATTACATTTGTATTTCCAGAGACAACATACAGTATACTGAAGTTTAAAATATTGGATGTCAACTCTACACCTTCCACGATCATTTTTGCATAAGCCTGTAAAGAATGTGCACCATGTGATAAGTTCGGCAAACGATAGGTTAACTGCCGGTTACTTGCGGTTGTAGTAACGGTCGGAAGTTCTACGCCATCCAAAACTATATGTATTACTTTCTCGCCGGTTCCCACTGGGGTGTATGGAAAATCAATAATATTACTATAAATCAAACTGTCATCAAACGTTGATGTCAGACGCAAACTGATAACCGTCACACGTATATTCAATGATCTTTGCGCTCCATAACTATCGACAACCTGTACGCGCACCGTATTTATTCCATCTGTGAGATAGGAAGTTATATCAAATAGCACATTTCCCTGTGATACATTTTGTGTATATACCCTCGAACTGTTTACGAAATAAGATACGGTACCATCACCGGTCGGATCGCCTGTTTCAGCATCAACGGACGAAAATGAATACCTAAGAATTACCGTTTCTCCTTTTGCTATACCGATACTGGATGCTCCCTGGTTGATCAAACGGAGGACGGATCCGCCACCAACGCCTCCGCCGCCGCCTTGTATTTCGATCGGATCGGATACGACAATACCGTTTGATGTAAGATATAAAAAGCCATCTTCCCAGTAGCCATTATCTACTTTTTCATCCTTCAAGGTTTCTACGGTTTCTTTTATTTCATTAATTTCTGTTGCATTGTCAATTGTAGATTCATTCGCCTGGTTGGCCAGATTATAAGCATCGGTAGCTGTTTCATCTACATTGTCAAGTTTTTGACTCATGGCTAAAACTGCCTGCTTTGTTGTTTGCAGGTCATATTTTGTTTCGCTTAGGTCAAGTTTCGTCTCTGTTAAATCCTGTTTCGTTGCTTCCAGGTCAGTAGCAACCGCATTAATTGCCGTACGTAATGCCGTATCCAGCATATTCAGGGCTTCGGCGATTTCACTTAACGAATTATTGACCGATGCATCCAGTTCTTTGATCAGTTTTAATATGCCGGCAATGGATTCACCGAAATTACCCAGTACAAAATCGGTCTGGCAACGATCGGTTTTTAAAGCGGAAACAATGGCAAAGGCGGCATTGTCCGGGAAATTAGCCCGTAAAACGGTTCGTGAAAGACTTCCTATTTCAGAGGTTGTATACGTACGTAAAAAATTCATGTCCTTATCGAAGAAATTGCAGGCACCGGATGGTAGTGTACCCGCGGCTCCATTGGTTCCGATAAATGAAAACGATGGTAAACCTGCAAGCGGAATAGGAGCCGTACGGACACAGGTAGTATCGTTTACAAATTCACCGGTAAAGCGGTTTGAATAGCCTTGATGGATAAACATGCACTGGCCGGTTAGCCGGATATCCGGAATCTGGTACCAGGCAAAGTTTCCGGCATACTCTGTTATAGTAGTCCCATGAAACTGCATGGTTATCCATTTTTTAGCTGATTCGGCATACGTTATGACCAAGCCGGATTGACGCAGATCACTTGGAATAGCCAGGCGTGCCGTATCGAAATTATAATATTGTCCGGAAGGAAGCGGATTGTTTTGTGTCACATTGTAGAACGTAGAAGAAAATGCGGCGGCCGAATCTGTGATAGCCTGTATGATACTTGTAAATGATATTTTCACTGATCGTGCCTGTTGGGCTGCACGTGCCGTACAACGGATATAGTAAGCATCTGCCGGGAATGAACCGGCAGGAATCGTAACGGTTGTGTCTCCGGATGTTCCGGTAGTATATACACTAATAAATGTTTTAAATTTATTATAAAATGCACAAAGAGCCTGGGCGCCTCCGTTGGCCCCGTCGAAACCGGTCAGGACGATATTCGTTGCACCAACTACCGGAATAAACCCGGTATTCACATAGCTGCTTCCGGATGTAACCAAACCAGTACTCTTATTGATATATCCGGAGCCGGAAAACATATTCAGGTCAAGTACATCATATTTACTGATTGCTTTTTCTACCGTTTCGAAATTCCGGTTAAAGGCATCTTCTACCTCTTTTCCCGTCGAGGGTGTTTGTCCGTTATAGCTCGACTGTATTTTTTTTAAATTCAGATCTGGCATATCATATTGTATTTAATGGTTTGTCTGCAAATAGAAATCCGTAACCGTTCGTTACTCCGTGTAACCATATCGGTTCACCAAAATAAAAATCCGGCGGAGAATCATCCCGCTCTGGAGAATAGCAACTATCCGTATCTACAAATCTTATTTTAAGCGGTATGCTGCCCGGTTGTCTGGGATGGAGGTCATGGGAGAAGTTCTCGGCGATGACGCGCACATTATAGTAATTGCCGGCAGGATCAATCAGCCGCCGTTCATCGCTTTGCAGCATATCGCGGGCAAAATAGAATTCATCCAACGTTTTATATCCGAATTCCGCATTGATCACTTCCCGTATGGATAGGCGCTCATTCTGTTCTATATAATCGTTGACTGTCTCATCATAGCGATCAAAAGCGTTATCTTCGCCGAATTCAGGCTCAGATACACAGCGCCCGGAGACTTCGAGGCGTTCGTATACGCCAAAGGAATTACGGAATTCTATTATATACGTATGTGGGACAGGATTCGGGCTTGTGATGGTCACGTCAAAAACATACTGCCCATCAATCAGGACACCAAAAAAAGACGGCTTTTTATGATACAGGCGGTCACTGTACCATCGTACGCTTTCTATACTCAATCCATACAGGTAGTTAGGGTTCATTGCCGGCAGGATGAATATATTACCGTATTCCGTTACGACAGAATAAGTCTTATTCGCAGCAATGAAAAATAACGGACAAATCTCATTTTCTTTCATCGTGATGTGCCGTCCCGATGTGCGTGTTGTAAGGAAAAATTGTTTTGAAGTATCCAGTAATTTATGTGAAAAAATATCCGTACCGCGAAGATACAGATCCCGGAACAGGCGTTTTCCTATACCTCCGTTATACACATTTCCCGAATAATTAAGCGTGTTACTTCTCTGGGTGAATTTGATTGAAACCGAAAGGTAGTTGAAATCAGCATCATAAATAATATTGTGAACAGGACCAACATCCGTAGGATACATATAAGGACGGATAACATCTTCAATCGCAATATCAACTTTATAATTCGTATACGGGCTATTGACAATAGGGATATACACCCCTTTATAGACAACAGAGCCTTCGATTGTCACTTCCATCGTAACCGGATCATCCGCGTCTGCCAATAAGCTGAACCTTATCGGATTATTAACGAGATGTCTTGGGCGGGTCGGTGTTATGAATGATAATGCCATATTTATAAAGGTGTTACTTTCAAAACAACAATATTACCTTTCACATCTTCGTATGATTCTACGGTATGATCATAAAGAAACATGTCACGTTCAACGGATGATTGGCTCAGGAAGCTATAAAAATCCGAACGTGTTTTCGATACATTTCCTTCAATAGATATCCAGGATGTGAATAATATATCTATATCGGAAATGGAAGGTGTTGATACGACTGTCACTTTTTGCATACGCATAATTTTAGTTCAAAATTACCGGCAGGTATATGAATCGGAAAGGACAATCAGGTGATCTGTGTTGGGTAATAGGTAACAGTCTGTGTTACCGTTGAAGATTGGTCAAGACCATTCTGGCGCCATCTAACTTCATACTGATACCGAAGTACGAATGTTTCCTGATTCTGATATTGTTTTTCTGTTGGCGGGAATATAATCATAGAACTGCGTGCGTCTTCATCGAACGAGCGGTATCCTTCGATGAAAAAATCTATCCAGATGAGCATACCCTGATCAGTCAGGTATTTTTCCGTATCGGGATTTTTTACGCTTTCGCCTCGCCAGTAGTATTTTTGCGGAGAATAGGATGCAATCGCTTGTTCGGTTTCGAGATTATAAGGCTCATATAATCTTATCGCCCGAAGTTTTAGTTCGACCGGTTTGACGCTGTTTCCCATCTGATAACGCATTTCTTCGAGCAGATAGAGTTGATTGTCTATCATTATTTTCCGGTCAGCGCGGATTTTCGACAGTTCGAATTCAGACATTTTTATTGTTATATCTACTTCGTGTCCGGAGTGTCGAAGCCATGCGTCGTATTGTTTCCAAAACCGATTGAACAGACCGTCTTCGTGCTGTATATTCAGCGAAATATCATAACGACGTCCGGCAGAATCTGTCATGAGTTCGCCATTCCAGTTTCGATTGTCCTGCGAAGCGTAGGAATAGTTGTATAAAGTATATGCTGATGAAGATTCCATGTCTGACTTTCCCCATGCAAACGCGAACGCCAGTTTTGCCGTCGCAGCGCTAACGGATACGGACTTCCCGGAAACGGAAGCGTCTGAATGTTTGTGTTTGTAGTCTACCAGGTACATCAATACGGTATAGTTAGACATCGACGGATAGGCGACTTCGAAGCGGTCTTCACTAAACATCGGCAGGTTTAGGTCCGTAAAGGTGATTTCTTCGTATGGAAGTTTATCTTTTTTATCCCATCCGAAAAAGTCAGAAGATAGGTAACTGAAATTGCCGGGAGAAGGCAGATCTGAACGGTATGATGCGTACCGGCGATTCCAGACAAGAAATAAAAGCGTATAACGCGTATCTGCTTCAAAATTCAGGTATTCGTCCTTAAACTGATGACCGTAATCGGCTAAAAAATCTTCGTAGAATTCCGATTTTGTCTCAGCACCTTCAATTTCATTGTTCGGTACAAGCTTCAACTGACGATTCTCGCGATACGTGATAGTCGGATGATCTGTTTTATATTTTGTCAGGTCAAGTTCGTCACGATTATTTGGATCGAACATGTCTCGCATGAAGGAAAAACGGACGGAACGGGTGTTTGAGTTGACAAAATAGGTCAAACCGAATTTATTCTTCAGCGCATTCAAAAATTCTTCGACGGAGACGTCCGGCATCAGGTCGCGATAGAAGATATTTCCGGTTATGACGGCATCCATCGTATTGTTAAGCACAACGAGTTTACTAAGTTGCGGATGATCACAGAATGGGTTGTTTTCGAGTGAAAATCCGTAGCTTTTGAAAATAAGTTCAAGAACTTTAGATACGTATAGAAAGGGTGACATACCGTAGCATTGCGGGACATCAAACGGAATAACTTCACTGTCATATACACGATTGATGATCCGGTGTTCCTTTGCACGGAATCCGCCGATAGATCCGTTAGACGGTAAAATTTCACCGAATTCTTCATTTGTACTAATAAATGTATCATTTATGATTTCAAGGTATTCACGATCGTTTTCTCCGGCAGTTTCTTTTTTCAGGATTAACGGGAATATAGCATAATCGGCCGGGATCTGTCCGTTCATGACGTCCTTTAGATGGGAAAGTATCTGTTCTCGTTTTTCGTCAAGCGTAGCGCCGTCTGCCGAGTAAACCGGAAGATCCGGAATGTTCGGCAACATTGTTTTTTTCATCGAAGCGTACATTTCTGATTCGTCCCATCCGATATTTGCAGAAATAAGGCTACCGGAAGCGGACTGGATAGCAAGTAATCCGGCCTGCTGTACCGGTCCGCTTTCAACCAGTACTTTGATTGTAGCCTCCGGACGGTCGGCTTTGTCTATGCGGTGAGCATTGCCCGTTAATCGTTTGTTTTTACCGGTAGGAGGGAATGATATGGGAACAGTCTGCGACCCCTTTGGCGTGAATACCGGATTTGTCTTCGTAGATTCGATGATATAATCTGCCGGAAGGTCGAATATTTCTCCTTCGAGTGTTTGTATTTTTATGCTCATGACGATTGTGTAAATAGTGATTCGTTTTTTTGTTTGTCTCGCTGCTTTGCTTCCATTTCGGTGATACCGTAATTGACGACTATATCGCCGTCGATCAGTCGCTGTACGACGCGTGAAAGGTTGTTTATCGCTTCGCGGTCTGCCGTAACGGATGTTGGCGCATTTGTTTTTGTTCCCTGCTGACTGTTATATCCTCCCTCGGCCAATCCGTGAGGATTTGTATTCGCCGACGTGCGGCGCCGGCGGATCCGGTCTATGGAGCGTACCTTATCGGCCACATCCGGACGCGCCAGTTCGTCGGACGCAACGACATATTCCCCTCCGTGAACCGGTATCCACCCGGTTGTTTCATATTTCCCAGCGGACGCGGTGTATCCTCCGTCGCTGTAGTCCATGTTATAACCTCCCTCGGCCAATCCTTCGTTACGCATTGTGATCTTACCGGTAGCGGAAGGCGCTCCGGATCCACCTCCGCCGAGTGTCATACTTTTGACTTTTTTTCGCTGCGCATTAGCGACGATTAGTTGCGTTGTTCCCACAACGCTTACCAGTGCGCCGGCAATAGCTCCGGCAATGGGGCCCAGCTGTGCGAATGCTTGCATGACTCCCATGGCGGTATTAGCAATGATTTCGGCTGCCGTAATGGCAAACTGAACGTCGGCGTATTTTTTTTCGACTTCAAGTTTCTTACGCGCTTTTTCATTTTCAAGTTCTTCAACTTTTTCGGCATTTTTGCCGGCAGCAGCTATTTCGGCATTATAACGAGCTTCTACGTTTTCGGTCTCAGCAGTCATCAGGTTGGAGACTATTTCGGAAGTCTTTCCGAGTATATCTACCGCCTGAGAAGCATATTGCGCCACATACTTCATACGTATACGGAAAACTGCCTGTTCATATTCTTCTTCGGAAAGAAGCTTCTGACTGTGCAGGAAAGATAGATTTTCAAGTTCGGCGTTACATTGTTCCTGCATAGAGGTAAGTCCGGCCTGTTGACGAGCACGCATTTTTTCGTCATCGTACTTTTGATTAACTGAATTGACAGCAGCCAGATAGGTTTCTTCATTCATCAAGTCCTCCTGGCGGTAACGAGAAAGTAAGTCGAGTTCTTCCTTCCGACGTTGTTCCCAGGTCTTAATGTTGTACATTCGCTCAAAATCGGCAGACGTTTTCAGAAATTTTCTTTGCAACTGGTCGCGCGCTTTCAGATTTTTTTCTTCTTCTGAAAGAATTGTCTTTGCATTGGCTTCGATTGCTTTTGTCCGGTTTTCTCCGTTTTGAAATTCAGTATCCAGAAGTGTTTCTTCAAATTGCCGGATGATTGCCAACCGCGATTCGGCTGCCGAAGATTCTATTTCAGCCGCACGTAAGGCATACAATTGCCGGTCGGTTTCTTCTTCCTGCAGTTTTTCCAGTTTAAACTGACGGCCCGACTCTATCATTTGAAGTTCTTTGTTTTGTTCTTTCTGCAAGGACTCCAACAGTTCTGAGTCTGCCGAATTCTGCTGTTTCAACAAGGCATCATAAAGTTGGCTTTCTATATTAAGCCGCTGATCGGCTTCCAGATTTGTTATTTCAAGTTTCTTATGATAGGAAGCGATCGTCAATTCTTCAACCCGTTTATTATAGTCAGATTCTATGATTTCATTTTCCAGACGGCGTTTTTTTAGAAGGTTTATTTCTTTTGCAAGCGTTTCATCAATGATTTTAAGACGTTCCTGTATGGCTTTTTTTAAGGCTTCTTTGTCTGTTTCTGTCGTTAGAACATCTTTGCGTGGAGAATCGGTTTCGCCGGATGGCATCGAAGTGAAATCAACTTTTTCCATTTTTTTGTTAATTGATTTCACTCCATCATCGACAATACCATTCAACGTATTGAATACTTCCTTAAAATTTTCCGTCAGATCGTGTCCGTATTGCAACCAAGCCTTTGCACCGCCTTTGAAATCAAGTTCTACGAGTGATTTTGTCAGACGAAGAAGCAACATGATATTATCACCTACGCTTTTAATTACAGCAAGTGCTATTGAGCCAAAAATTTTCCAGGTTGACATCCAAGATTCAACACCAACACGGACAAGAAAGGATGAATTATATATTTCTATCAACTCATTGACAATATCTTCCAACCACTTCATAAATCCGGGAAGATATTTATCAATCATTCCGGAGAACCATTCAGCCGTAGATCCGGATATCTGACTGAAAATATTTTTTATACCGAGGAGCTGTTGTCCTACTTTCATTTGAGCGTTTTGCCATTTAACAGATGCCTGTGTTGCTTTATCGGCAGATGTCAATACCAAATCGCCCTGTTTTTCAAGTTCTTCATTTATTATTTTAATAGCAGCTTCTGTAAAATCCCCCGTTTTCTTTACTTCCGCCTGAAGACGGGATGCTGATATACCCAAATTATCAAGTATCAATGGCGATTTCCGGCCAATGCCATTAACAATGGATTCTGTAAGGTAGTCTACACTTTTACCCGTTTCCTGGGCACGATTCTGGGCAAATTTTAGAAGTGAACCAAGTTTGTCTACCGGAATCTGAAAGTTATCTGCACGCACAGCCGCTTTCATTAACGTGAAGTCATTCACGAGGCCTTTTGTGTCAGCACGTAAGTTTTTAAGTAAATCCTTTCTGCCAAGCTTATTGAAGGCAGTCGTAACACCTTCGGCCGTAGCCGCCATTTTTATTCCTTCGGAAACCCACTCTTTTGCTGTATCTACAAGTTGTTTCAAATATCCGAGAGCTTTAGTCATAAGGTTACCGGCTAAAACCATCAGGCCTCCACGTAGGATGGAAGGCGACTTATCGGCCGTATCATTTAGCTCTTCCGAAGACTGTTTGAGTTGATCCATACGACCACGGACCGCCGCAAGTTCTTTTTGCAATTTTGCATAAGATTCCGGGGAAAGCGACTGCGATGTATGTTTAAGTTGTGATTCAAGTTCTTTCGCACGTTTCTGGAGTTGACTCATTGTCATTTCTTCCAGCTTCATCGTACGTATCGTTTCGTTTATTTTTTTGTTTTGGGCATCAATTTCCTTTTTATTTTTGTTAATTGCATCCGTATTTTGATTGTAATTATATGTGGCTTCTTCAAGTTCTTTAGATTTATTTTTATACGCAAGCGTATTTTGTTTACCCTGCCTTTCCAGTTGTTTAAGTTCTTTTTCCAACTTTTTTATAGATTCCGAGGTTGACTTATTAGCAGCTTCGTATTCTTTATTCTCCTTTTTAAGTCTGGAAATTGAAGATGATAATTTTTGTATTTCACCCTGTACACCCTGAGCATCGACCGTCAGGATCCATTTTATTTCGTCTGCCGAAAGATTTCTACGTGCCATGTTATTCAGGATTTAAGGCATTTTCTAATTCAGCATGAATTGCATCCCGGATATCATCCTGAAATCCGTATTGAAGTTGGACATACGCATGTTTCAATGCCACATATAGCGGCTGAGTATATAGTTTTCGAACACCAAGATCCTGCAAACGTAATTGTTTTGTTACATTTGCAACTACTATAAATTCACTGCCTCCGGCAGAAATAATAAAATCAGGACTGGACAAAGCTTTAAGTGTTGCACCGGTTTTTGATTTCAGGTTTTTGTTGAATGAATTTAATTGAAACCGGTATGCTGATACAGCGGCATCCCTTAGATTATCAATGATAAATTTCTGTTTTATAACATTGTCCGATATCATATATTCTCTTTTTTCAAGCAAAAATAGAGTACATGACAGACACAGAAAAGGACAAAAAAGGCCCCGCCACAATGGCAGAACCTTTTACATGGATTTTAAATATATAACTACTCTCCGACTCCGAATAGTTCTTCCAACTTACGGTTTATGGCTTGCCGGCGGCGCTCGGCAGATAAATGTTTGTATGCATCTTTGGCTTTCGGATCACCTACATTATATTCCAGATCAATGTTTAGTTTCAAATTCCCTTGAGCAACGCCGGATTGGTACCATCCGTATGCCTCCGTCTCCGGATCATGAAGTCTTTGCATCAGGGTTTTCGGATCGCAGATATCCCGGCAAAGCCAACATACATTTGTATAATCCATCTGCAGTTCTCCACAACGGAATATAATATCTTTCAAACTTATTCCTACTACAAGACTACCATTATTCAGCGTCCTGTACATTTTATCTTTCGGATCAGATAACGGCTGATCTTCATGATCGCTTTCTTTACTATTTTTCATCGCTCAGATATTTATCAATTTTACGCTTCAAATGTAGTAAGTTACGACGGCCACCTAAATGGACACGCGCTCCAAGAATATGAAGATCAACATCAGGGGCAAACAAAAAGAATTTGTCGCGGACTTTACCTGTAGTTCCGGAAGTCCGTCTGATACGGGTTAGATCTACTTGCGCTTTCATGATTCCGTTTGTTTTTTGGTAAAATCCTTATCCGGGATTAAATTTCGCATGTCATCTTTGATATTGATAATAATTGATATCGCATGTTTAAGTTCGGGATGATCATCTACATCATAGATCATGCGGCACAACAGGTCCTGAACTTCGCCTAATTCCCGAACGTAACCAAAAGGAAGCGTATCATCATAGGATATCGCATTTCCATACCATCTATCTAAAACCTCCGCCATCTTAGGCGTGATTTCAATTCCGTTTACTTGTGTTTTCATGACAAGCCTCCTTTCTTCCCGTTAAGAAATAAGCCGAGTTGCTCATGAATGTAATGTGCCGTTTTTTCGGAAATACCGATAATAGTGGTTTCATCCACATGTATTTCATATTGTACGGGAACATAATCGTTATATGTGCCGTTATATACGGTTTTTGCAACACATACGTCTTGTTTGTTTTCACGTTTCATGACACGCCTCCTTCCTGGGTAAGTGATAGATGAACGGTTGATCCGTTGTGTGAATACACCATTTCAATTTTTGAATGATTTTCAGATCTGTT
>QMCE01000356.1_pt1 | contig 22860 bp, 19 predicted proteins | sample 1821851 | NCBI WGS metagenome assembly QMCE01 (sample SAMN09453174, study PRJNA476694) | Termite gut metagenome, whole genome shotgun sequencing project. | isolation source: worker | host: Odontotermes sp. | place: South Africa:Pretoria | collected 2016-01-28 | reverse complement strand
GTACCATATATCTTGGTTACGCCTTCGCATTTTACGATTTCCATAACGCCGCCTCCTTTGACTCCTCTTTCTCTTATTATCTCCGACTACTCCACCATAATAACATGGTAAAGTGACATCTCGGTGACAAGCGCCATCAATGATGCATTTTTCCCTTATAGGAAACTTCATTGGTGCGGAGCCAGTTTGGCGAAGCCAAACGTAAAGCGTTATGGTTCTCAATAACGCTTGTTGCAGGCTTCTCAGTCAACGCATTTTTATAAGTTATAGAAGCGTATGAGGAAGCAGGCACCCCCCTCTGCCAGGTTCTGTGCCGTGATGAAGCCGCGTTGCATTTCAATAATGGATTTTGCCATGGACAGGCCAATGCCCGTTCCCGATTTGGTAGCTTGTCTACCTCTGTAGAATCGTTCAAAGATATGCGGAATTTCGTCGTTTTTGAATCCCTCCCCATTGTCCATCACCCGAATCTCCACATACAAGGCGTTCTTCTCGTACTCCAATTGTAGAATCCCTTTTTTTGGTAGATGTTCCATGCTATTTTTAATGAGGTTGATGAATACTTCGACGCTCCAATCCATATCTCCCACAAAAGACACTTCTGGATGATTGGGTAAGACCACTTCTATATTTTTCTGTTGCAACGGGCCATCCAGCGCTTCCACCGCCAATTCCAACATCGTGTACACGTCCACGTCTTCCTTTTTTAATTCCAATATGCCCGCGTCTATCTTGGAAATGGTGAGCAAGGCGTCCGTAAGGTGATGGATGCGCCCTATCTGGCTTTCAATGCTAGCCACCTCGTCCTTCCCCACCTTGCCTTCCAACAGCTGTACCATGGCCGACAGGGCCGTAATCGGCGTCTTTATCTGGTGGGCGATGTCGGCAAGGCTGTCCGCATAGTTTTTCTTCGCCCTTACCGCCATTTCTTTGACGTTCCTCATCTCCGTCACCGTCTTGTATATCTCGTCCTCCAAAATGGAGAATTCATCCTCGTCCTCCGACAATATGGCGACGTCCTTGCCCAAATTGACCTTGACGAGGTAATCCGTCAAGTCTTGAATCCTTCGTTTCCTCTTCGACCTCATACGTCCTCCATACGATATCCGAAGCTGCGTATCGTCTTGACGCTTTGGGGATTGTGCAACTTCTCCCTAAGCCTCTTCATGGTGACCGTCAACGTGTTGTCATTCACAAAGTTGCCATTGGCGTCCCATATCGTCTCAAACAGCCGCCCCCGCGTAACCGTCCGATTTTTATTCTCCATTAGGATCAATAAAAGCTGATACTCCATCCCGCTTAACGATACCTCCACCCCGTCCAGCAAAACCTTGTGGCGTCCCTTGTCAACCGTAACGCCGCCGCACGTCATGACGTCGCCATCGTCCCCCGCCCGACGCAATATGGCGCATATTCTTGAGTATAGCACCTCCAACTCAAACGGTTTCGTCACATAATCGTCCGCACCCACGCGAAATCCGTTCACAATGTCGTTCACTTGGTCGTTTACCGTAAGAAACAGAATGGGCAAATCCACCCATCGACTCCTTATCCATCGGCACAACCATTCCCCCGTCTCATCCGGCAAGTTCCAATCCACCAGACATAGGGACGGAGTTTGGCGAGCCAGGGCCTCCGTGGCCTCTCCGGCGTTGGGCAGCACGGTCACGGCATACCCCCTCTCCCCTAGATAGGCCCGAACCGAATCGGCTATACCTTCATCGTCTTCCACGTAGAAAATTGTCCGCATGGCATTCACCCTTTCCCATTACGCCGCACCAATGAACTCTATAAGAGAAAAAAAGACCCCGCTAGACGATTACGTGGATAACGTCATCCACGGCCTTGTCTATCAGAGCCTTTCACTCTCCATTCATTTCCCTATATCAGAAAGACCCTGCCCTTCTGTTTCCCACTAGCCCCTTTTGCTGCCCTGGTTGGCGGGCTCGATGTTGATGTTCAACCCCTTGATTTTGGCGTTTTTCATTGCCTTGATTACCTCTTTGCCATGGTCGATGGGCACTTCGACAAACGTAAACTTGTCGTACATGTCGATGGCTCCAATCAGGGTACCGGATATTCCGCTCTCACCGGCTATCGCGCCCAGTATGTCTCCGGGCCTTACTCGCTGCTTCTTACCGATGTTGATGAACAAGCGAACCATTCCTTCCTCGGCCCCCGTGTCACCGTAATCCTTATACTCCTCCATCTTGTTGGACGATACTTCCCCGTCGCCCATGGACATCTTCAAGAAGGCCGCCGCCATGTCAAGCGCCGTGAAGTCCTCCTCGTTCAACTCTTCCTCGATGATCTTAATCATCTTGTCCAAGTTGTCGTTCTCTATCATTTCCTTCACTTGGTACATAATCTTTTCCGCACGAATCTTGGTCACGTCGTTGAGTGAGGGGATGGGTTGCAACATAACCTTCGTCTTACAATACCTTTGGATGTCCTTTAACTTGTAGACTTCCTTCCCCACCACCAAGGTAAAGGCTCGACCCGCCTTCCCCGCACGACCCGTCCTGCCAATCCTGTGGACGTAATACTCCTCGTCTTGGGGAACGTCATAGTTGAACACCGCTTCCACATCGTCCACGTCGATACCCCTTGCGGCCACGTCCGTCGCCACGAGGATTTCCGTCTTACCCTTGCGGAAACCGTTCATTACGCGGTCCCTCTGCGTTTGCTTCAAATCTCCGTGCAAACCGTCCGCAAAATACCCCCTGCCCTTTAACTGCTCGACCAATTCGTCCACCTTTCGTTTGGTGTTGCAGAATATCAGAGACAATTTGGGATTGTACATTTCCAACAACCTTGACAATACCTCGACCTTGTTCTTCGCCTTCACTTCATAGTAGAACTGCTCAATCATGGGAACCGTCAATTCTTTTTTGACGACCTTGACCAGCTCCGCATCCTTCTGGTAGGTTTTGGCAATCTCCATAATCGGCCGCGGCATGGTGGCCGAGAACAACAACGTCTGCCTCTCGTCCGGCACCTCTTTCAAAATGGTCTCCATGTCCTCACGGAAACCCATGTTCAGCATCTCGTCCGCCTCGTCCAACACGACCATCTTGATGTTGTCAAGACGCACCGTCTTCCTCCGCATGTGGTCCATTACGCGCCCAGGCGTCCCGATAATGATCTGCACCCCGTCCTTCAAGGAACGAATCTGTCTCGATATCTCTTGTCCACCATATATGGGAAGAATCTTGATGCCGCTCATGAAATTGCCCAGTCGCCGCATCTCTTCCGCAACCTGTATGGCCAACTCCCTCGTCGGACACAACACCAAGCCCTGCAACTTCTTATCTTTACGGTCCACAGTCTGCAACATGGGTATGCCGAACGCCGCCGTCTTGCCCGTTCCCGTCTGCGCCTGTCCAATAATGTCCAAGCCCTCCAACACCATGGGAATCGCTTTGGCCTGTATGGCCGTGGCTTCCTCAAATCCCATCTCCTCAACCGCCCGCATAATCTTCGGGTGTAACTCCATTTCCTCAAACCTGATTGTTTCCATCTCTTTCCTTCTTTCCTTGCTTCCCCAGCAACTTTTCACATCTATCGAGAACACTTATGTATTCCCTCAAAAAAAACCCCCTAAAATTGCTGGAGGGCTTTTTTCAACTCATATTCCCATAACCACGTATAGCAGTATAGCATGTTCCAAGGGAAATGTCAAATGAATTTTGCTCAAATGCGAAAAAGTGCTGAAAAACACACGCCAATCCCTAATTCAAACAACAAATAAAGTGGAAGGGGCTAATCAATAGCCCCATACCCCAGTCAATGATTCATCATTCTCAATCCACTCATTCACATCGACAACGCGATAATTATCTTTGTCGTCCCTTATATACACCTCTGAAATGCCCGAATTAATGATTAACCTTTTGCACATGGCACAGCTATTGGCATTTTCCACATAATCGCCCGTGCCCACGTCAACACCCGTGAGGTACATGGCGCCTCCCATCATATCTTTTCTCGAAGCGCTTATGATTGCGTTGGCTTCCGCATGGACGCTACGGCAAAGTTCATATCTTTCTCCGCGAGCAATCTTCTTCTCTTCCCTCACACAGGCATTGACGTCAGTGCAATTCCTTCTTCCTCGCGGCGCGCCTACATATCCCGTGGACACGACCTCGTCATTTTTCACGATGACGGCGCCGTAATGCCTCCTTACGCAAGTACACCTCTTTGATACCTGTTCCGCAATATCTAGGTAATAGTTGATTTTGTCGCGTCTGCTCATTGTCATCCCTCCAAAATCAATTATAGGACATTCCTCAACTGATGTAAACCCGTAATTTACTATATCCTAAAGTAAAGTCGTCCGCCCTCCTCGTCCATCGTCAATTGGGCGCCCGGCCTCACCTCGTCGTTGAGAATCATCCTTGCCAGCATGGTTTCCACGTTCTTCTGCAAATACCTTTTCAGCGGCCTCGCCCCGTACGACGGATCGTAAGCCTGCTCCGCAATGAACGCCTTGGCCTTGTCCGTCAAGGAGAAGTTCAACTCCCTGTCTTCCAAGCGTTGGTTCAAGTCCTTCACCGCCAAATTGATGATGCGTCGAATGTCCTCCTTCGACAGGGGTTTGAACATCACGACTTCATCCAAACGGTTCAGGAATTCCGGCCTAAAGTACCCTCGCAGGCTGTCCATAACCATTTTCTCCACGTCGTCGTCAATGCCCCCCTCCGCGTCAATCGCCTCAAGGAGGTAGTCCGAACCCAGATTGGACGTCAGAATCAGGATGGTGTTCTTGAAGTCCACCGTCCTTCCCTGTGAGTCCGTCACGCGTCCCTCGTCCAATATCTGGAGCAACACCCCGAAGACGTCCGCATGCGCCTTCTCCACCTCGTCGAACAAGACGACGGAATACGGCTTCCTCCTGACCGCCTCCGTCAACTGGCCGCCCTCCTCGTACCCGACGTAGCCCGGAGGCGCACCAATCAGTCTGGATACGGAGTGCTTCTCCATATACTCGCTCATGTCGATGCGCACCATGTTCTGCTCGTCGTCAAACAACTGTTCCGCCAGACTTTTGGCCAATTCCGTCTTGCCCACGCCGGTCGGCCCAAGGAAAAGGAACGAGCCAATGGGCTTGGAGGGGTCCTTGATGCCCGCCTTTGAACGCAGAATGGCCTCCGCCACCAACGTCACCCCGTCGTCCTGACCCACGACCCTCTTGTGTAGCTCCCCATCCAGATTCAAGGTTTTGTTCCTCTCGCCCTCCGTCAGCTTGGTGACGGGAATCCCCGTCCATCGGGACACGATTTTCGAAATCTCCTCCTCCGTCACGATTTCCTGCACGAGAGTGTGGGTTTTCTGGCTCAACCTCTCTTCCTCCTCCTGCAAACTCTTCGTGAGTTGAGGCAACCTTCCATATTGAAGCTCCGCCGCCTTGTTGAGGTCGTATTCCCTCTGGGCCATCTCTATCTCATTGTTCACCCTTTCAATCTCTTCCTTGATTTTCTGCACGTTCTCGACGCTTCGCTTCTCCTCGTCCCATTTGGCCTTCTGTGCGGCAAAACTCTCCCTCAACTCCGCCAACTCTTTCTGCAAATGTTCCAACCGCCCTTGGCTGACGTGGTCGTCCTCCTTCTTAAGGGCGGCTTCCTCAATCTCCATCAGCATAATGCGGCGCTGTACGTCATCCAACTCCGTCGGCATGGAGTCAAGTTCCGTCTTAATCAACGCACATGCCTCGTCCACAAGGTCAATCGCCTTGTCCGGCAAGAAACGGTCCGAAATGTAACGTTGGGACAAGGTGGCCGCCGATACGAGGGCCGCATCCGATATCTTGACTCCATGGAAGACCTCGTAACGGTCCTTAAGCCCCCTCAGTATGGATATCGTGTCCTCCACGGTTGGTTCCTCCACCATGACGGGCTGGAAACGCCTCTCCAGCGCCGCGTCCTTTTCCACGTACAAACGGTACTCGTTGAGCGTGGTCGCCCCGATACAATGCAACTCACCCCTCGCCAACATGGGTTTGAGCATGTTGCCGGCGTCCATCGCCCCTTCCACCTTGCCGGCCCCGACGATGGTGTGCATCTCGTCGATAAATAGGATGACGCCCCCGTCGCTCCTCTTAATCTCCTCCAAAACCGCTTTGAGCCTCTCCTCAAACTCGCCCCGATACTTCGCCCCGGCGACCAGCGCGCCCATGTCCAACGCGTACACCCTCTTGTCCTTCAACGCTTGGGGAACGTCGCCGCGTACAATCCTCTGCGCCAACCCCTCTACGACGGCCGTCTTGCCGACGCCCGGCTCACCAATCAGGACCGGGTTGTTCTTATTCTTCCTGGACAAGATGCGAATTACGTTGCGTATCTCCGCATCCCTGCCGATGACGGGATCCAGCTTCTGCGCCTTGGCCCGTTCCACCAAGTCGTACCCATATTTTTCCAACGTCTCGTACGTGGCCTCGGGATTGTCCGAGCTTACCTTCTGGTTCCCCCTGACGGTGGACAGCGCCTGCAAGAACCTCTCCCTGTCAATCCGAAAATCCTGCAACAACTGCTTCACCGTCCGACTCGGCCACCGCAGGAGGCTCAGGAACAAATGCTCGACGGACACGTACTCGTCCCCCATCACTTTGGCCTCGTTCTCCGCATAGATGAGGGCCTTGTTCAAGTCGCCGCCCATGTAGACTTGTCCTCCCGAGACCTTGGGCAACTTGTTCAACAACCCCTCGACTTGGGCAAAGAACACGTCGTCGTCAATTTCCATCTTGCGAATCAGTTTGCGAATCAAACTGTCTTCCAACGTCATCAACGCATACAACAAATGTTCCTGCGCCAACTCCTGATTCCCATATTCATATGCTGTCTTCTCACACTCATTAATCGCCAGTACGGAATTCTGCGTGAATTTATTGATGTTCATTCTTCATTACCTCCCATCATTTCCACATGCCTGCGCCAAATGTTCTAGTGATACTATAACACATATAGCAGATTTGTCAAGGAGTTAATTGTATTATATCTTGATTTTCGAGATAGCTATATTTCCCCTTTTTTATTAAGATTATCGAGTAACTCCGGTAACTCGTACAATGAACGGATTACCGTATTTGGTACGATGTTTGTGTTGTTTTCAATCTCAAAACGATTGAGCCAGATAGAATATATACCAACCCCTTGCGGACCCATAACGTCATCCACAAGCGAATCGCCTACAAAAACAGCCTCATCCGACGATATTTCCATTGCCTTAAGGATTTTTTCGTAAAACTCCCTTTTGGGTTTGTAGACCTTCAACAATTCAGATGTGAAAACATAATCAGTACCCAGTTTGTTTTCTCTTAAATTCTTCATTAGTGGTTCGGTATCACTTGTAGAACCTATACACAATGCATACTCTGGAGACAACATATTCAAAACATCCTTGGTATCTGAGAATGCTTTTCTACCCGTTAATGACTCAATCATGAAGAAAACTACCTTTTCAGGCTCGGCACTAATAGAATATTCATTCAATAACACATAAAGGTCACGGACGAAGACGTCATTTTCCGTCTGAAACCCATCCATATTATCTATGTTGATTTTATGTATTTTCTTCCATTCTCTATAAAACTCTTGGGGATCAACTGAGACACCCAAAAAATCGAGCATAGCTCTTGTCGCTTCAACGGAACCATTACCAGTAGAAATCAATGTACCATATGCATCAAAAATAACTGTCTTTATCATGACCTTACCTCCAACTCATTATAAAGCAAATCCACTTCGTTGCAAAATACGCGCCAATCATTATTTTTATTTGTTTCATTTATATATACGTAATCAGGTTCGTTCAACAATAGTGATAATACTTCATTATGTTCCTCCTTTCTCATCTCTCTGCCATAAGCTAATGACAAAAAATAATTAGAAGCTGGAACTACAGGCATATTCTTTTCCTTACACATAATGATTATTCCATTTACAAGTTCATCCACCTCGGTTTTTGAATAATATGCCAACAAATCATCCCTACCTATAATAATTCCATCGGCAACATCAATAATATCATTTAGTCTATCAACTGCAAACCTTGTTTCTATTTTTGCAAATATCTTTACGCCGCCATTCCCTAATTCAATCAATAAATCACGCAAGTTTTTCACTATTTCCGGGCAATCTGCAAATGATAATCCGATTATATCAGAAGAAGGACTCTCCATATGGGTTATATACCCCTCGTCTTGTAAAGTGATTTCCTTAAGTGTGTGATAGTTGCTTCTGTTTAATATATGGTAACCCCATCCTATAATAATCTTGGTTTTAGCACAGACACATACTTTGTTGTCATCCTTCTTAAGTACAGTCAAATACATGCGCTCATAATTGACCCTTCTTATTTCCAGAACATCCCCACATTTAATAGAGTTAAACACTTCATTTCCCGTGATTTGTATACGATTATCCGGGTGGGGGGTTTCAACCAAATATATTTCAAAGACCGTATCAACAGGTATCTCCTTCTTTTCATCCGGACAATTCCATATTCGAGATTTGGAACCCGGCAAATCAATAAACAATTTTGAAGCCACCCCATATTCTTGAGCAAGCGAACTAACGATTCTTCTATAGTTAAAAATCTGCTCATGTCCCATCCTAATGGCGTTAATCCGAAAATCATAAATTCCATTTTTAATAATGTTCTCAATATCGTTTTTGGTCCACAACTTGTTAATCGTAAAAACAAATCTTGTCATACTTGCTGCTTCTCCTTTACAAATAGGCTTCCATGTCCCAACGTTTGCAACAACATACTTAATAATTGTTTATCAGTATGTTCAACATTAAGCAGCGATTTTTTAAACTTCATCGAGAGCATCCTATGTTCTCCCGGAACATTCCTATTCTGGCTCGCATTGGACACTATGTCATTTATGTCATACGACACTACCTTAAAGTTGCGATTGGAAAAGAACAAAATTCCCTGCTTTTTCACTCTCAATAACTCATCATTAATAAATCTGAAATTCTTCAAATACTCATCCATGGCAAATTGCCACGAAAAAGTTTCAAGCAAAAAATGTGGTTCAAAGAAATCAACGTCCCCATCATCATCCCTAATGTACTTTGCAATTTTACTCCCCAAAAAAGGATGTTCGATTATGGATTCTATATACTTACAATGCAGCATCAATTCAAAAATATAATGAAAAAACCTTGTTGACATTCTGGTAAATGGAATTTCACTGCTTTCTCTTGTGGGATACGGAACCCCAAAAATAGTGCCACCAATTTTATCTTCCCATATTGTTTTTTTCTTTATTAGTTTTAAAGGAAGTACTGTAAATTGTTCTAAACCAAATATACTGATTGATATTTCTCGTTCTTCAAAATCTCTTTTTCTTAACGTGGAGTATACCTCATATTGTCTCTTATGCCACTCCTCATCTTCGAAAATCCTTGTCAAGCAAAGGGCGTCACTTGCTCCCGTTACATCAAGTAAATCTTTTACTGATTCCACCCCCATTGACTCCATGGTTTTATACGGTTTATTCCTTATAATCATTTCGCTAATTTTTTCTTTCTTCACGAAACAACCCACTTTATTTATATTAATAATCTGATAAAGTTTTCCTAGCCACTCTTGTACCGACGACCGCTCCAAAACATCAACATCAACGAATTGGCGTCTTAAAGACATTTCCAACTTATTAACCAACTCAAACGTCTTTGAGTATTCTTCACGTATTGCGTCATCAATATAACTTCGCTCGTCGAACCAATCACAGAAGCAGGCTTCTATTAATTCTGATGATAAATTATACATTGAATCTGAATATGGCCTGTCCCTAAAATTTCCATTTGATGAACATAAAATATCAATTAGGCTGCTTTTCATATCTTCCTCCAAATAAGGCGTTCATAATAAGGTAAAAGAACGCATAAGACCACTAGCTGCTTCATTTACTAATTTAGTTCCCAGTAAAAATTCCGAGAAACACTGATCAACAATATGCCTTCCCTTCCCTACAATTCTCGGAAAAGTATCCGATAAAAAATGCATTCCTGCCAAAAGTAAAATCTTATTTATAAAAATTACTTCGTCTTCCGAATCCCATATTTTATTTTTATTGGAGATAAATATTTTCATACATTTATCACAGAATTCATCGTACTTATATGCAAATTCACCCAAGAATCTAAAATCACATGTGCAATCTTTTAGTGAGTAATTGTTTGTATGCAACACAAATTCTTCCTCTCTTATTTGCTTCCAACCATAAAAATAGAAATATATTTTTGCCAAGTCGTAGTATGGATCAAAAAATGGCAATCCATTCTCCCAAACCAAGTCTTCTCCCCGAGCGTCGATGAATGCAAACTTCCCATTCTTCAAAATGAAATTATCCAAAATCGGGTCGCCGCTAATGCATACACCCAATTTACTGTTAAACCAATCCTCATACTTCATTAACGACTCAATGATTTTTAAGGGATTTTCATATATTACGCCATTTATAATTATGCTATCGAACTCTCTAACATCATTAAACAAATCGTTATTTTTTTCATTGACGGACGTAAGCCTTGAAATGACCCGTCTTTTATTATATATTAACATATTCGTCGTTAAACTTTTACTCAAACCGGAGGCGTAAATGTCGAGAATATTCTCACAATATCTTTCTAAACATCCCAATGAGGATTCATAGTCTTCTTCATTCTTAAATAAATCATCATAATTCATTCCATCAACATGCTCTTGTTTTATACAAGTGAAGCCCTCTGTCTCGGATATTATTTTAGTGTCGGGAATAATAACGCTCATACTTGTATTTTTGAGGTGTCTTCTTATTGCCAAAAGTTGTTCTGCTTCATGAACAATTTTTGTGTTTTCGTTATTTGCCCCATTTCCCAGACAGAGTTTATAGATATGGCTGTCCTTTTTTTCGTCTCGCGTCAAGAACACCTGCGCAAACGAGCCACCAATGAGTTCTCTCTCAATACTCTCATTGCAGATTTTTTCTATATAGTATCTATAAACCAATTGACTATATCCTTCCTCAAATGTTTCAATGTGGTACCTATTTATTTCGCTTAACTCATCAACCAGCACACTATTGTCAACAATATAAAAGTCTGATATTTTCTCAAACTTGAAACGTACGAGGGGCTTGGCCCCATTTATACCCGCCAATCCCATTACATATCTAGATAAGTCAAAACCATCAATAATGCCACATGAAGACACATTAATAATGCGCTCCTTTTTAGGTTCATCAATTAGTAATTTCATTATAATGCTATTCAACGTACTATATGTTACATAATCTCGTTTTCGAAGGTCAATCGTCACATTTCGATGATTAAATATGTCATCTATTAACCTATATATTGGATTGCGATTTTCTTGATAGCCATACAGATACGTGGGACGCAAAATATAATGGTTTTTCACAAGACTTTCTACGATAATTTCTCCAATGACCTTACAAAATGAATAGATCGGTATTTCACCCGTTGTTTTTATTCTGGATAATAATTGACTCAAAAGGTTTTGCAAAGCCATATATGCATCATCGAAATCTAATTCTTTATTGCATATATCTATAATTTGAAAAGCTACATCTTGCACATCTGAATACCACTTGATTACCGATACAGACTCATCAATATGAATGCTGGAATACGGAAACAAATCATAAACTTTTGAAGAAGACATATAAATGAATGGCTTCTCTTGAATATGATTCTCATTTGCCTTCAAATACTTTGCCAACAAGTAACAGTTTGTGTAGAAACTCTCGATATACTTTCCAATATTTAAGTTTGTATTCGTATTTGCAGTCAGATATACAATGGCATCTGCTTCCATCGCACTACAATATATATCTTCACCAGAACGCATTGAATAGTCTTTTAATTGGTTCTCTCTTGCAATACCGCTATGTAGTAACGCATTTCCCACTTTTGAATCCTTGCCTATCAGTGAAATCTTCATGGTTAACCCCTCCATCTTCAAGGAACGCTGGGCCAATAGCCATATTCGTTACAGGCACTGGAAAAGCGTTCCAGGCCAAATCCCACACATCCGGTAACCGTTCTACCCTCTGAGTCAAACTCGAATTTCCCCGAGAACGTTCTTTCATGATAATTAAACGATGCGCATGCCACGTCTTTTCCGCGAATCGGAATCAACAATTCTTGTTTTACGTCATTGGCGATTTGGTACTTCTTCAGCATGTTTGTCATTGCCGACGGATAGAAGGCGTCCGACGCCGTAGCCACCCTTGCCACGTCCACGATGTCCCGTGCCATGGCCAACGCACCCTCCCGCACACTCTCCAAACTAGACAACACATATTCTTCACTGCCGATGAATACCACTTCCCTGACCATAAAGTGAGCCAATCGAACGCCTTCCTCCCATGTTTTTTCATTGCGAAATACGTCTGCGCACATAGTGACGCAGACGTTCTCCGTAACATCCATTCCGAAAAGTAAGGGGTACAGGTTCAAGCAACCCGCAGGCAACAGATACCTCATCTGGTTGGGGTCAAGGTCTTCGAGCCCTACCGTCTTATTCCGCATGACGTGGGCCATCTTGTCATCTTCAATCGGCAACGCCGCCTGGATATAATCCGGATTCTTGCCAAGGTACCCGCATTTCTCCAGAACGTCGCCCCCCACAAAGATATCCGTCCCTATCTCAATGCAATCCCCCGGTAATAAACGAACACACATTTCATCCAGTCGCTTCCTTAGCTCCAACTTCCGACTCTCCCTCTCAAGCACCTTCCTCATTGCCTCGTCCTCCTTATTGGTTCTTTGTTATTAACGCCTCCACCTCTTCAAAAAAATCCGATATGGCGTCGTAGCCAGACAGCACCATCATGTCTTCACTTACTTCAATCCCAAATTTATCCTCCAACGCCACCAGTGCCTGAACGAAAAGCAAGGAATCAATTTCGATTTCACGAAACCCCTTCTCCATCTTCCCCATAATGAATCCAAACGACTTGCCCGTGGCGTCGGCAAAAACTTTTACGACTTCACAGATGCCTTCCCTACTTTCGGGCGTGTTGACATCATGTTCCGCAACATTGCCACTATAGATTTCCTCATCACTTAATGGTATGACCACCGTACCCCCATTGAGTAGACACCCCAAAATACGGCGAATCGTTTCACTCGTTGACATGTCCTCCGTCAGCATCACGCTTGTTCCCTTGGCAACGGGCAATGCATCAATCCAGTCATCACGGACATACCCACCTATAGCCTCGTCCTTTTTGCCTTTGGCTTGCTTCGGGACAAACACCGCCCCTAACGAAATGACGGCCAACATCTCGACGACGCCCTCCATCGATGGCGCAAACGTTGACGTCACACTTTCCCCCTCATGAATTCCCCCTTGGGACAGGGCAAGCATTCTTTCAGATATCAGTCCTTGAATCTCGCCAAACGTATAGCCGCTTGTCCTAGTCCGAATGGCGTAAGCCTCTGGATTTCCTTCTACCTGACGACTCCATTCGCCCATTATGTCAATCATACGCCCTCCCGCCTTACATCGAATACTTTGCAAACTTCGTCACCCACGGCATAACTTATTTACACACGTTAGAAAAGCAAGCACTCAACCAGCTCATCCAAATCCTCCTTGAACCTCCACTCCTTGACCATCACGTCACCAAATCCCGCCATCAACCGGTTCAAGCCGTCTTCTTTTCTTCGGTAACAATATTTTATCATCTGAAACAACAACTTTTCCCAATCATCGTATAACGCCGTCAACCGTTCCGCCGCCTTACCAAATGCTTCATTACGCGTCTTTTGATTGGCCGCCGTCAAGAAGAGCTTGAAGAAATCCCTCCTTCTATTGACATTGTACAAATCATAATGCATCTTCTTGAATACGATGGAATGGTCTTCCATTGGTTCCATCTTCAATTGCTCCATCACGTCCACCAACTCCTCTATCGCATAAATCCCGTTTAACTCCATCCCCTCATGTCTCTCATAAAACTGCCTTCTAGTCAACAACAGATTGTCACGTATCAGGGAAACCCCCTCCTCGCCCCACCCGTCGCCGTCCAACTCCGCCCAATTGTTTCTTATCGGGCTCCCACTGTAGATACCGCCGTCATATGCGTTCTCGGAGTTACGAGCCACTAAAAACCCTTCTCTGGCAATGCCCCCTTTAAAAAACCAAGGTGAAAACCAATCCACAATATGCACCAAATCCCCCTTCGGCTCATATCCGCCCAGTATAACCGTATGCCTAGCATGATTCGTTTGGTAGTGTGGCAGATAACTCAGATGGAAAGAGTCCACTCCCGTGATGATTGGCGTCCCTCCTTCAACCGTCTTCCTATTCATCTCCCATATCTCTTCCGCCGATTCCCCATCATAGTGAAACCTTCGTACCTTGCTGGAGAACCGGGGCAACAGGCTCCTGGCCCCCTCGTCCTCCCCCACGCGGTAAGTAACGGCCTCTTCCCTCCTCAGTTTGAACGACAAACTCATGTTAATGAAAAAAAAAGCGTCTTCCACGCCTTGAAACTCTAAAATTTGCCGAAGACAATTCTGATAGCAAAAAGAGTCGTATTCATCGTAATACGTCTGGTCAACGTCCAGTATATTTTTTTTCATCCGCCCCTCCCTACAACTTCTTCCTCCAATCCACCAGAACCTTCTCCTCGGCCTTAAGGCAAGCCTCCCCCGCATCGCATAGCTTCTTTCCCAGATTCGGTTTCTTCGACATATTATACATGATGAGCATGTTCAGTATTTTCTCATACTCCGTAACCAATTCACGATACGCGTTCACCGTTTCTTCCGGAACCTCGACAATGGCGCGTTCCTTCAAAAAATGCATGCGCTCCAACATGATTGACTTATGCTCTTTCATTAAGTACGTTGACTCTAACGGGATTCGCTTCTTATCTTCCGACCACTCCCTCATCTTGTCAAAATACGCCCTACAGGCATCCAATCCCCTTTGGCAGTCGCTCGGTTCAAGCTCAACCCGATCACTCCTTGACTGTATGTACCCGTCCAACTTATCCACAAATTGGTCGTACTCAAACCTCCATTGAAAGTACTTGTTGGGCGCAAGACTCTCAATGTGTGCATAGTGGTCGTAGTTGGCCTTAACTGCCTCGTTAAATTCCGAAAAACCCACGTCGAATTCTTTCCAATGCCTATCACCCACATATCCAGCGGAAAAAAATCGTTTTTCCTCCTCATCGTATCCAACAATGATATAATTATGGGAGAATTTTCTCTTTTTGTATGCCTGTTTGTTCTTCACATAGTACTCGTCCCAAAAACCAATAACGTATTCTCCCCGCTCCAGGATTGCCATTACGTCATTTACCACGTCCATCCCATCAATATATTCAATCGGATAGGAACGAAAACATTTGACGAAAGTCATATCGTCGTCAAAAAGATGGCTTACATCGTACTCCAACAACTCGCTCTTCACACTAAGGTATATTTGTATGTATCTGGAATACAACCACTCCCTGCAATCAACGTTGGCCAACAGAATTCCCGTCTGAAACCCGTGGTGTTGGTACGCAATGGAAAAGGGGGTATGAAACCCCAGCTTCTTACCCATACAGACCTCCTTCATACTTCAGCCACATTATTTGTTGTCCCGTTTTAATTCCGCAAAGAATCTTTTGCATTTACCCCTCGACGCTTGAAAGCAAATATTTTCAGACTTTAAAAAATTGATGATTTCTGGATCTATATCATTGACGTATTCTACTTCCAGTTCATAATCAATTTTATTCAGGTATGTGTTCTTATCCAGACAAATCTCAATATCCCCATTCCAATTATGAACCTTGCGTTCCGTCGTCAAAACACCGGCCAAGTATACGTCCGGCATACTTTCATGCACCATTTGCGACAACTCGCGCCCGGAAAATTTATCAGGCACCTCCCCTATTTCTCTTTCGAACTCCTCTTTTCTATGGATAAGCCCCTGTTCCATGACGGGAACCTTAATCTGGAGGAAGCTTGCCCCCTCTATGGACCTCACCCGAACCGTCATCCCACTTTCTCGTATCTCCCCATTCTTATCCGAGTAATACGCGTTAATTTGCGTTATACTTTTATCCCAGGGATACCTTCCCAGTATCCTGTCATACTCATCTCTATTCAGCATCAGCTTAAGTTCATTTTCAATCATCACGCCTCCATTACTCAATAATTGCACAAGCCAAACGTCTCTTCCACCAGATCACATTGTCGTAGATAATCCCTGCCCTCCCCCTCAACATGCACTTTACGTAGATAATCCATATCGTCAAACTTGATTTTCCCCATATACTCTTGATAGGCATCGTCCATGTAAAATTGATGCAGATAATAAAGGGTGAAGTACACCTTTTTCTCCACTCCCAACTCATGAGCCAACGAAAGGCTCTGTAGCACAGCTTCTTCCTCCATACACCGTAGCGTGTTGGCAATGTCAACAAGCTTGTACAATTGCAAATCCTTCCTCCTGCCAACCCACAACGTGTTGCTTGCTTCTCTGTGGTAATGTATGCACAGCTGAACGAGGTTGATTCTCTCATCCAGTACCCGTCCGGCATACCCGTCTTTTTCCGCAATACGCGTGCCATATTGAAACGCCTTTTCCGTTATGTCGTTGTCCTTTCCATCGATATGAAAATTAATGTCCAGTTCCATTTTTTGCTGCAATTGTGACCCGGTGTCTTTATAATATGGTATTAAGTCATGGTAATTCATGATTTGAATCAGTTTTTCACGTTTTCCCGCTACCGTATTACCTCCATCGCTACTTTGTATATAGCCTTGTGACGTCAGTATCTTGTCTATTTTCTTCAGTTCACTTTCCATCACGAGAATGTCACAATCGTTCGACCTACGAATTCCATAGGGATACATGGTTAGCATGTAAGTCAATCCCTTCAAAGTCGAGTACCGTACACCCTCCTCCTCAAACTTATCAAAGGTTTCCTTCAACAAAGCCAAACGCTCCCTATTGCATACTTCTTGTGCGGTAGTGAGCAATTTGAGCAGCGTCCCGACTTCCGACATCGCATATGTCAACAGTTCCTCTCCCAATCCATAATAAAAATACCCCATAATTCTGTGATGGGCCAACTGTCCAATCAAATTCGCCCAATCCAACTTGTCCGATAGAAGAGCCCTTAATTCCTCCTGTTCCACTTCACTGCGCTTAATCAATGTTGACAGCAGAATAACCCTATTCACCTTTTCCATTTCATGCGCCCTCCTTGTTTTGATTCATCACTTCGGCACTGACAACGTCGATTATGTCGCCAATCGTCCGACACTTCCTGATGTGCGCCAAGCAATCGTCCAAATCAACGTCCAGCTCCTCCTCAATTCCCAGAATCATGGATACGATTCCAAGAGAATCAATCCCGTTGCTTCCCTTAACCTCCAAATCCCTGCTGGATTCTCTGTCAATCGCCTTGCTGCCCATCAACTCGGTATGTATTTTTAGTACTGCCGCCTCTACTTGGTCCATCTCTACACCACCCTTTCCTGTTCCGAATGACTCATAGGTAAATCAGACGGTCACATAAATTAAGCGAAGACTCCCTGTGGGCGACCACAATGATTGTCTTGTCCTTGCCTATACTACGTATGGCTTGTTGTATCATGCTCTCCGCATTTTGGTCCAACGCACTCGTCGCCTCGTCAAAAATAAACATGTCCACATCCCTCAAAAACAACCGAGCAAGTACAATCCTCTGCTTTTGGCCGCCAGACAGCTTGATTCCCTTTTCACCGACGACCGTGTCATATCCTTCCGGCAAGCCTTCAATATAGTCGTTGATGTAGGCTTTCTCACAGGCCAGTCGAATGTCTTCGTCCGTAGCGTTTTCATTGCCATACAGAAGGTTCTCCTTAATGGTCGTGTTAAACAACGCATTCTCTTGGACTACAAACCCCACTTTTTTATGGACGCCGACCAAGTCCAGCCTTGACAGTGGTTTGCCGCCGAACAAAACCTCCCCCTTCAAAGGTGAAATCATCCCTACCACTAGATTGAGCAACGTCGTTTTACCTTTGCCACTCTCGCCCACGATGCCGACCCGCTCACCTTGCTTGATCTTCATGGAAAAATCATCCAGCACCTCCGCGTTGCCTTCCGGGTAACGGAAGGTTACATGTGAGAATTCCAGGTCGCAATTGGGAACTTCCTTTATCTTGGTCCCATCCACCTCCTCCTCTTCTTCAAGCGCCGACAGCGCCTTGTCGTAATGCGTGGCGTTAATCTGCAAATCCGTATCGGCGTTCACCACCATTTGCACGGTGTCCGTCAACATATTGTAGTATTGGGCGAACACAAGCAAAGTGCCGATGGTAACGCTGCCATGGAATATCAACGCGCCGCCGATAAAGTAAAGCACAAACTGCATGAGAAACTCATTCTTAACCTTGGGAATAATGTAGACCCTCTTTACCCAAAATTCCGTAAATATGCGGAACAGCTTCGCATATCTGGTTTCATACCCTTGAAACTCTTCTTCGCATCGCTTCTCCATGTTCATGGCCCTTATCTCCCGCCAAGCCCACGTCGAGTTGTATATCCAGTCCCCCCACGCCTGGTCGTTCTCCCACGACTCGTCATTGTTCTTCTTGGCCTTTACCCCATTCCTATGGTTGAGCCAAAACGTCGTCGGAATCGCCAGTACAAGAACCAAAGCCAAACGCCACTCCATGAGCGCCAAAGCAATGAGGAGAACCAACATCTTAATAAAGTTAATGAAATAATCCGTGGACTGCACCCCGGAAAAATCGCATAATTTGAATACGGAATCGTCCAACACCATCTTTTCATTGCCCGCATTGACGTTGTCATATTTACTAAAATCCTGCTTCAGCTTATTGTCCAGAATCTTCAAACGTACGGCAACCGTAACCTTGCCGTTCATTCGATACGTGCAATAATTGACGAGAAAGGCCATCCCCGTGTTAACCAACTGCACTGTCACGTAAGCCGCCACGACCCATCCCACTATGGACAAGTCCTTGCCCAGAATCACCCTCTCAATGTACACGCTGTATAGGAGCGGGACGATTAAGGATGTGCACAATAGCGCGACTCCGCTAATGAATTTTATGACGAACAACTTCTTCACGCCGTACGCAAACTCCTTGAGCTTGTGCAACATCTGCATACGGTATCTCATCTTCTCCTTCACTCCGCCACCTCCCCCCTCTCCCTAATCGCAAAAAGCGTGCGAAACGCGGCACTGTCCTTGGCCATTTGCTCCGGAGTCCCTTCTTCTATAATGCGACCGTCCCGCATCAACGCCACCCTGTCACAAAGCATGACGGAACTTTGTCGATGCGCAATCACTATGGCCGTCCTTTCCTTCAGAACATTCCTCCAATTCGCATGAATCTGAGCCTCCGTCTCCTTGTCCAAGGAAGCGGTCGCCTCGTCAAAAACCAGTATTGGCGGATTCTTGAGGTACGCCCTCGCTATCGCAATCCGTTGTTTTTGGCCTCCCGAAAGATTTCTTGCCTTTCTCCCCAGACGCGTATCAAATTGGTCGTCCATCTCCATTACGAAATCATAGACACCGGCCGCCTTACACGCTTCCAGCATCTCCTCCTCCGTAGCGTCCGGCCGTCCAACCATGACGTTCTCACGAACTGTACCGTTAAAAACCAGCACCTCCTGCTGTACGACGCCGACGGCGTTCCGCAACGACGACAAGGTGTAACGTTCAATGGGCGTCCCGTCAATCATAACGTTACCCCCACTGGGTCTATAAAAGCCTAGAAGCATATAGGCCAACGTGGATTTTCCACACCCGGATTCGCCCACTATGGCGAGCTTCTCCCCTGGATGTATCGTCAAGTCCAGTCCTTCGATGATGGCTTCCTTCCCCCTGTACGCAAACGACACGTTCGCAAACACTATTCTGGCGTCCGTCGCCTGTAACTCCGTTGCGCCCGGCTCGTCCTTCGCCACGGGCGTCTCCAGAACATCCTTGATTCTGCGAATGACCACCATTCTATTCTGCGCGTCCATATAGTTCTCGCACACCAACCGTAAATGCGACGTTAACGCCGTAAAATAAGCAAACACGACGGTGATGGAACCTATCGATAGGTTTTCCCTAACGGACAACGTCGCCAAAATGAAATAAAGCGCCATTTGAATCCATACGTTCACGTTGGAGATGATGTTTTCGGAAGCCAACGCGGCCACGCTGGCTTTGACGTCCGTGCGAATCAAGTCATTCTGGTATTGGAGAAACTTGTCCTTCACCCTGTTCTCCGCCCCCAGCAGACGTAAATCCTTGAAGGAAGTGAACACTTCGTACAGCCAACTAATATACGTCCCATAGGTTTCTTGGTTGCGCCCCCTCTCTATGCGAATCTTCTTACCAAACTTCCACGACACAACGCCGGATATGGGAACCATGACGACAAACACCCCGCCAATCACCAAATTGATCTGGAATACAATGAAAAGACAGATGGCAATGTATAATATGTTGTTGACGTTATGTATGATGTTCCTGACGATGAACTGGAGGCAGTCCATGACCTTCCACTGTATCTGTTGTGCAAGGTCCCCATAATTTGCATTTGCCATCTCTTCCGCTTCCATATGCAAAATGGTCGAATATATCTTTTTGTGTATCCTTTCTTGAATCCTGGACCAAAAGTCCGAATATATCTCGTATACCAGATAATACACGACGCAGGAAAATATGCACATGCACAAAAATACGGCGCTGATTTGAAGAAACAACCCCATGTTCCTATAGTACACGATTTGGTTGATCATGGCACCCACAAGGATGGGAACCAGTAGCTCTTCCAACATTGCGACCAGTCTCCCCAGATAGAACAAGAAGAATCTCACGTACATTTTCCCCAGAAATTGCTTGACAAACTGTAGGGTCGTAATCACGTTTAACTGCCCGTCTTTCCCTCTATTCATCTTTCACTCCTTGGTTTCTAATCTACTGTAACCCTTCTTTTCTAGAAAAAATATAGTTTAGCAAAGAAATGTTACCAACATGCACGTCAACGTTTACATTCCCCCGATTGGCAAACTTACTGTTTGAAACCACAATGGTTTGACTCCTTGGATCCATTTCATATTCCACCACCTTTTCTATCCCATCCTCACGCGACTGGTAAAGATACAACGGCGAACCCTCTGTGGGAACAACGTCGCCCGTATGTATGGTCACCATTCCCCCTTGACTATCGCTCGTCTGTGTCTCCATTGTATGGTAGACGGGAATTCGTATCGTATTGGCGATATAAATGAATGCCGCCACTCCCATAAAAAGAAATATAACGTATCCCAATGGATAGGTAACGAAAAATCTTGTAAACATACGCTTGCCTGCCCTATCCTCCATCAAACCCCCCCTTCTCAAACCTATTCCGCCATGAAATCTATTTATTTCAAATGGGGTTAGTTGAACTTCCGATTAACATATACCCTCTTTTTCTATTACGTGTTATTATGTCATATTCTTACAATCATGACAACCATTCTCTTTGCTGCAGGTTTTGTAACTGGATTTCTTCGCTTTCATGGATTAGTTCAACCGCACGTTCTATTCGACCTGAAACAACAAGTTCAAGATTTAGGACAATCCCCTGCGGTGCCAAGGATATTGCATATTGTAGGTCAACGAGGTCACTCCTTATTGGTATGTAATCGTGGGATAACGAGGTGCGTTTAAACACAAATCATCACGACCAAGCATTATTCCATCTGAAGATTTGGAGATTTCCATCATGTTCCTCACGCCTTCTTCTGACTCAATTTTGCTTGTCAAGGAGAATCCATACTTTTCCTTTAGAGAGAGGGCTTTCGCCAAATCGCCTCTACGATTTACAAATATCAATGCAACCTCGTTCAGGCTGTAATCATCCGATTGACCACCCTAACATAATTAGCGGCATAGCTTCGCCCCTTCATGCATCATTTCCCGTCCATACGACACACTAGTCTTTAGAAACGAACTATTCCCCTCCTGTCTCAGCCACCGCGACCTACCGACGTCTGGCTTATGACAAGTATATTTGTATCACTGAAACCACTAGTTCAAAAATACCCATTCATTTCATGTACACCCATCTATATGTGATACTACCACAATTCGACATAAAATGCAACAGCAAAATTAATGTTTCAATTATTTTATATGACATTTTTACATTTAATCATCTATCATTCACGATTATATCTTTTAGAGTTAAAAGGTACAAGAACTTTCCTATAAGGCAAAAAGGCTGCACCAGGTGCAAAACCATGCACCCTGTGCAGCCTTCATAAACATACGTCTACAGTCTGTCGCTATTTCGACTTCGGACGCAGCACGATGTTGACGATACGACCCGGCACGTAAATCTCCTTCACGACGTCGCCATCCAGCTTGTCGGACACGACCCCTCTGGCCTTGGCGATGACGGCGTCCGTCGCCTCGTCCGTCGCCACAGTCAAGACGCCCTTGGTCTTGCCGTTAATCTGAACCGCAATCTCCACCTCGTCTTCCTTTAGCATCTCATCCTCGTACTCCGGCCAAGCCTCGTCAAACACACTGTCCTTATGCCCAAGCGCTTCCCACAGTTCCGACGCCATATGGGGAGCGAATGGGGAGAGCAGGATGATGAACGCCTCCATTACCTCCGCATCCACGCCGCCTTCCTTCTTAGCCAAGTCAATCAGGGCGTTGTTATGCTCCATAAATCCACTTACCACCGTATTCAAACTAAACGACTCCAAACGCATGGTGATGTCGTGGATGAGCTTGTGCTTGATTTTCTTTATTTTTGCGCAGTACATAGGGGTGGCTGCAGGCCACCCCAAAGAGGGAGTAAAGTTATGAAGAAAAATCGGTATCCT
>QMCE01000355.1_pt1 | contig 22866 bp, 15 predicted proteins | sample 1821851 | NCBI WGS metagenome assembly QMCE01 (sample SAMN09453174, study PRJNA476694) | Termite gut metagenome, whole genome shotgun sequencing project. | isolation source: worker | host: Odontotermes sp. | place: South Africa:Pretoria | collected 2016-01-28 | reverse complement strand
AAGGCTGAGAAAATAACGGGGTGCTATAGCACTGTATATGGTTTCACCAGGATAACGGAATGTAGAAGTTACCTGAAGCTGTGCAAGGGCAATGTCTTCCCAAATCATCATATCTACATCAGAGAAATTAATTCTGAAGTCTTCCCTTTCTATTCCATTTTCTATCATATTTTCCTGGCCCAATTCAATCTTGTGATTCAAATATGCTCTGATGTTCCTGTCAATGGAAAAAAGTGAGAGAATAGGACCTTGCCTTGTCTTCTCAATCAGGGCGGAGTCATCCATTGCCTGAGACGATGATAAAAGATAGCCGTCTATATTGCCCGTTCTGGCATCGAGCTCCATAAGTGTGTATTCCTCAAGAAACGGCAAAACTGTGTATCTTATCTCATCCTCTACACTCTGTTCCGCCGCCCCAGCCGGGACAATTAATGACAGTGATAAAACAACAATTAATATGGCACTGATTAGCTTTTTCATAATTCTCGCCTCCTCAAGGCAGATTAATGGTGGACCTTTGCTAAAATAATTATACATTGTGAGGTGAAAATTGTCAATAATGAATAAAGTTATTTGCATTTATTCCCGCATAAACAAAGCTTGACTTTTCTATTATAGAGCGATAGAATAATCTTGCCGTTGTTTATCCCAAGAATACGACGAAAACAACAGCGGCGATTCTTGGGCAGGGTGGACGCAGGTAAGATGCTTTTCATAGGCATTCCGTGCGTATACTTATGCTTCACCCGATAAATGGCTCTCGGCTTAACCGTGATAAGCTGAATGCCATCTTTTTTATTTTTCGGCAAGGTTTTGGGGTATCGCTTTGTCAATTAATAATGCGGCTTTCGTAGGATTTCAGCTGCTTGCCGCCCATGCAGGCAGCTTGAAGGGTAGAGCAATGGGCAGAAACGGATTGGTAAAAGATGAAGGAAAAACACACTTCGTCAAATATCCTTCGGTTCTTTCCGTTTACCAAAGGATACAGACTTCTATTTTTAGTGGCGCTTGCCACAGTGATAATCTCAGTTATCGCAAACTATATGACACCGCAGGTAATACGCTTCACGGTTGACTCTGTCATCAATGACATGCCGTTCAACCTGCCGGATTTCCTCGTCGACTGGATTGAGGCAATCGGCGGCAGGGATTTTCTCAGAAGCAACGTTATTGTATGTGCGGCAATTTCGCTCGGCTTTGCCGTGATTTCCGGGCTTTGCATGCTCGTATCAAGAATGAGCATGTCAAAGGCGTGTGAAAACACCATGGCAAGAATTAGGAACAAGCTGTATGACCATATTCAGCGTTTGCCGTTCTTCTGGCACAATTCCCATCAGACAGGCGACATCATTCAGCGCTGCACACAGGACGTCGATTTAATCAGAAACTTCGTCAGCGACCAGCTTTTGGAGATTTTCCGCACAGTTTTCCTTGTTGCAGTCTCCTTGGTTCTGATGTTTATGATGAATGTTGAGCTTTCACTTGTCGTGTGCTGCTTTTTACCTGTCGTCATCGTTGTTTCGATGATTTTCTTCCGCATTACGGGGAAGAAATTCCGTGTCGCAGACGAGAAAGAGGGCGAGCTGACGGCACTTGTACAGGAAAACCTGACCGGTGTGCGTGTTGTGCGTGCTTTCGGCAGAGAGCGCTATGAAATTGACCGCTTCACCGAGCAGAACGAGGGCTTAACTCAGAGGTGGGTCAAGCTTGGCAAGGTTATGGGCTCTAACTGGGGGCTCGGCGATTTATTCGCAGGCTTGCAGGTGCTTGTAATCACCGTTATCGGTGTGTTCTTCGTGGCAGACAATAAGCTTTCTGCGGGCGAATTCTTAGCTTTCGTGGCGTATAATCAAATGATTGTATGGCCCTCGCGCCATCTCGGGCGGCTTCTGAGTGAGCTGAGCAAAACGACAATCAGCTCCACCAGGCTGTTTGACATTCTTGACGCCAAAGAGGAGCAGGATATTGAGAACCCTCAAACACCGCCAATGAATAAGGACATCGTCTTTGAAAACGTAAGCTTCAGCTACAATGATTCCGCAGTGGTGCTTAAAAACATTAATTTCACTGTTAAAGAGGGCACCACCTTCGGTATTTTGGGTGCGACAGGCAGCGGAAAATCCACATTGATGTATCTGCTTGACAGGCTCTATGAGCTGCCGGAGAAAAACGGAAAAATCACAATCGGCGGCGTGGATATACGTGATATTGAGCTCTCTTATCTTCGCAGCAATATCGGCATTGTTTTGCAAGAGCCGTTCTTGTTCTCTAAGACCTTCCGTGAGAGCATATCTGACGGCGCAAAGACAGCTGACATAGACACGATAAGGAAATATGCGCAGCTGGCAATAATCGACGACACGATTCAAACCTTCTCCGAGGGTTATGAAACAGAGCTCGGCGAACGCGGCGTGACGATTTCCGGCGGGCAGAAGCAAAGGGTGGCAATCGCAAGAATGCTTATGCAGGATACCCCCATAAAGGTATTCGACGATTCCCTCTCTGCCGTTGACATGGAGACCGATGCGAAGATAAGGAAATCCATCAATGAGAAGGTTCATGGCACCACCATACTTATCGCACACAGAATCACCACAATTATGAATGCCGACATGATACTTGTTCTCGATAAGGGGCAGGTTAGCCAGCTCGGCACGCACAATGAGCTGATTAATCAAGACGGCATTTACAAGCGCATTTTCGATGCGCAAAGTGCCAAAGACGAAAATTAAGGAGGAGGATATGGAATATATAACCAAAACTGAAACACCTCAAAAGAAAACCTCTTCCATAAAGACATGGAAAAGGATAGTCCCGTTTATAAGCCCGTATAAGAAGATTATGATAAGCGTTGCGGTTTTGATGCTTATCAACTCTGTCATCGACATCTCGTTCCCGCTTTTTGCGGGATATGCGGTTGATAATTTTGTCACCCCGAGGCAGACGGACGGCGTGCTGCAGTTTTCGATTCTGTATATGCTTGTTGTCATCACGCAGGCGTTATGCACTATGCTTTTTGCCATACAGGCACTGAAGGTGGAGATGTATTTCAGCCGTGATTTGCGCCATTCATTGTTCTCGCAGATGCAGGTGCTGAGCTTTTCATATTATAACCAAACACCCGTGGGCGTTATTATGGCGAGGGTTATGAGCGACACAGCAAGAATCGGCACTGTCTTTGCATGGAGCCTTGTCGATGTTTTCTGGAGCTCGGCCTATATCATCGGCTGCATGATAGTGATGTTCTCAATCAATGCCTTTTTGGCGGCACTTGTCGTGACCATTGTGCCGGCGATTGCTCTTCTCACCTTCTTTTTCCAGAAGAGGATTCTTGCAACAAACCGTAAGGTCCGCCGCATAAACGCCGAGATTTCAAGGCAGTATAACGAAGGCATATCCGGTGCTGTGACGTCAAAGACGCTCGTTATAGAAGACAAGAACACCGAGGGCTTCACCGAGGTCACAACAGACATGAAAAAAACGACGATTCATGCCGTCATGCTTCGTGCAGTGTATATCCCAGTCATCGTGTTCCTCACGTCTCTGGCGGTTTCGTTTGTCCTCACAGGCGGCGGAACAATGGTTATCCTCGGCAACATCGGCATAGCCGAGCTCACGATTTTCGTGAACTACGCTCTTGTTATAGCAGACCCTGTTCAAAGCCTGGCGGGCACAATCTCGAACCTCATTGCAACGCAGGTGAATGTCGAGCGCTGTGCGGATATTCTCGACCTCGTTCCCGAAATAAAGGACACGCCTGAGGTAATAGAGAAATACGGCACGAGCTTTGACCCTAAAAGAGAAAATTGGGAGCCGCTTCAGGGCAATATCACATTTGAAGACGTGAGCTTTATGTATTCTGACGGCACGGAATATGTCTTAGAGCATTTTAATCTGGATATACCCGAGGGCATGACGATTGCAATCGTCGGGGAGACAGGAGCGGGGAAATCCACACTTGTCAACCTCGCCTGCCGCTTCTTTGAACCCACCTCCGGCAGGATTCTCATAGACGGCAAAGACTATAAAGACAGAAGCATGCTTTGGCTTCACAGCAATATCGGCTATGTTTTGCAGACGCCTCACCTGTTTTCCGGCTCTGTCAAGGAGAATATACGTTACGGCAGGCTCGACGCCACAGATGAAGACATTATAGAGGCTGCTAAAATGGTCGGTGCACATGATTTCATCTTAAAGATGACGCATGGATATGACAGCGACGTCGGCGAGGGCGGCAACAATCTCTCCACCGGAGAGAAGCAGCTTATTTCCTTTGCAAGGGCGATTCTTGCCAACCCGAAAATCTTCGTCCTTGATGAAGCAACCTCATCCATCGACACCCACACCGAAGCACTTATCCAAGAGGCAATTTCAAAGCTTCTTGATAACCGCACATCGTTCCTTATCGCACACAGGCTTTCAACCATCCGCAAGGCAGATTTGATTCTTGTTGTACGAAACGGCAAAATCATTGAGCGTGGCTCGCATAAAGAGCTCATGCGGCACGGCGGATATTATGCCGACCTCTACAATAAGCAATTTGAAACAGAGGTCGCCGAAAGCGTTTTTGAAGAGATAGATAAGTAAGCTTCCGCCAATGGAAAAACCACGGTAACCCGTGGTTTTTTCTTCTATTCAAGAATCTTTTCATAATCACGGCGGGCATAAATCACCCTGAAAACCGTTACATTCTTTTTTGTTTCGTCAACCGAATACAGCATTAGATAATTGCGCACTGTCAAACGGCGGTATTCATTTTTCAGCGGTCTGATTGGATAGTAGACAGGGTTGGCATAGGGAAAATCCGCTAACCTGTCCGCCACCCTCACCATTTCATCAGCCAGCCTTCCTGCTGCTGCGGGATTTGAAAGCTCTTTGCTTATGTATCTCACGGCCTCTGCCATATCCTTCACCGCAAGCGGAGTATATTCAATTTTATACATCAGCTTCCTCTATGGCTTCTTTCAAAGCTTTGAGCGTGTCTTTTGAAGAGAAATTCCGCTTTGTATTTTCGGCTTCTCTCTCCGCCTCTTTCAGCTTGAAGAAAATCTCGCTCTCCAATTGCAGGTTTTCATAAGCCTCCATACTTAAAACGACCATATCGCCGAAGCCATTTTTTGTAAGAAAAACCGGCTGCGATGTCTCATGTACAGTTTTGGATATTTCAGCGAAATTATTCCTCAAATCTGATACGGGTCTGATTGTTTTCATTTCATCACCTCTTGCTCTATTTTAGCATAATTGCGCTAAATTATCAAGCTTGCCAATGAAAAAACCACGGTAACCCGTGGTTTTTCCTCTATGGTAATCCTCATAGAATGAAGTGGAAAACTGAATTATTCTTCCGCATTCGCCTTTGACTCTTCAATGACCTTCTGGGCAATGTTGCCCGGAGCCTCTTCATAGCGGACAAATTCAAATGTATATGTTCCTCTTCCCTGTGTGACCTGGCGCATATATGTAGAGAAGTCATGCATTTCAGCCATCGGAACCTCAGCCTCAACTGTCTGTTTGCCCGTGCCGGCAGGGTTCATTCCGAGCACACGCCCTCTGCGCTTGTTTACCTCGCCCATTATATCGCCCATGTTTGCGTCAGGCACTGTTGCGGCAAGATGTCCTATAGGTTCAAGCAAAACAGGGTTTGCCGTCGGGATTCCGCTCCTGTAGGCTATGCCCGCCGCCATTTTGAATGACATTTCAGAGGAGTCAACCGGGTGATAAGAGCCGTCATAAAGCGTGGCTTTAATGCCCACGACAGGGTATCCCGCAAGCGTGCCTTTCTGAATGCTGTCTCGCAAGCCCTTTTCAACTGCGGGGAAGAAGCCCTTTGGAACAGCACCGCCCACAACTCTTTCGGCAAATTCAAGCCCTTCGCTGTCTGACGGCTCAAACTCAATCCACACATCTCCGAACTGACCGTGTCCGCCTGTTTGCTTCTTGTGGCGACCCTGCACCTGTACCTTTTTACGTATTGTCTCTCTGTACGGCACCTTGGGCTGTTTGAGAGTTGCGTCAATGCCGAATTTCGTTTTGAGCTTTGAAATCACCACATCCAGATGCTGCTCACCCAAACCGCCGACCGTCATTTCCTTGGTTTCAACATTATTTGCAAAGGTAATTGACGGGTCTTCCTCGGCAAGCCTCAGCAAGCCTTGCGCAATTTTATCCTCCTCGCCCTTTTTGACGGGAAGCACAGCCATGATAAGCGTGGGGTTCGGGTATTCCACCGGGTCAAGCACTACTTTTCGTGTAGGAGAGCAGAGCGTGTCGCCTGTGTTCGTTGCTGTGAGCTTCGGGATAGCCCCTATGTCCCCTGCAACTATTGCCTTGACGTCAACCTGCTTTTTGCCTGCCATGGCAACAATTTTGCTGATTCTCTCCTGCTCGCCGGTTCTCATGTTCACCACGGGTGTCTCAGCGGTTATCTTCCCTGAAACCACCTTCACGTATGAAAGCTTGCCTATAAACGGGTCTGCAATTGTCTTGAAGACGATTGCCGCTGTGGCAGCACTTTCATTTACTGCTATCTCAACAGGGTTTCCTTCAATGTCTACCCCTATTTCCCCTGCTTTTTCCTCCGCTGACGGTGCAAGCCATGCAAGCCCGTCAAGGAACTGCTCCATGCCCCTCATGAGCATTGCGTCGCCGCAGAAGACAGGTGTAATCGCACCCGATTTCACGCCCTTGCTGACACCCACGATTATTTCCTCGGGCGTGAACTCTTCGCCTGCAAAGTATTTTTCAAAGAGTGCGTCATCTGTCTCGGCAACCGCCTCGCAAATTGCCGCACGCAAGCCCTCAAGCCTGTCTCCCATATCGGGAAGCGGCACTGCAGCGGGCTTGCCGTCTTTATAGTCATATGCCTTATACTCAAGAATATTTACATATATATCAGCCTGTCCGTTTTGAATGTACGGAACGACAACAGGGCAGACCGACGGACCAAACTGCGCTTTTAAGTCTTCAAACACACGGTAGAAACGTGCGTCTTCATCTGCAAGCCCGTTGACAAACACGAACTTTGAAAGCCCTCTCTTATCGGCGGCTTCGAACGCCTTCTCCGTGCCGACTGCCAAGCCGTTTTTGCCTGAAACCACAATAAGTGCGGAATCCGCCGCACGCATGGCCTCATTAAGGCCTGCTTCAAAGTCAAACAGACCGGGGGCATCAATTATATTGATTTTCTTATTCTTCCATTCCACCTGCGCCGTTGAGGTCATAACAGTGGTTTTTCTCTTTATTTCCTCGGGGTCATAGTCCATCACCGTGTTTCCGTCCTGAACCTTGCCTCTTCTTTCCGATGCACCGGATAAAAAAAGCATCGCTTCGGCAAGTGATGTCTTTCCCGAGCCACTGTGCCCCGCAATCGCAAGATTGACAATGTTTTGCGCTGTGTATTGATTCATTTTGCGTTCTCCTCACATTTCATAAGTCTAAACATCATTATAGCCGAAACAAAAATAAAACACAACCAAAAAGTGTGTTTTTCTCCAAATTTGATTTATCAGCTCACATTTTTTTGTGGAGGATGCTGTTTGACAATTTTAGTCCTATATAGTATTATTCTATATAGGAGGTGTTTATGAAAACGGAAGGCGGCTTTTTGATTTCACAAATCAAACGGATAAGTGACAGGGTTTTCGAGCGCAAGCTCAGAGAAAGAGGGATAGAAGAATTCAACGGGGCACAGGGGAAAATCCTGTATGTGCTCTGGAATGAAAATGTCTTACCCATCTCAGTAATTGCAAGACGAACCTCTCTTGCCAAAACCACCCTTACAAGCATGCTCGACCGGATGGAGCAAAAAGAGTTGCTGAAACGTATCCCGGGCGATGACAGGCGGGAAGTCCTTATAAAATTAATGCCAAAGGTGCAAGCCCTCAAAGATGAATATCTTGCAATTTCGAAGCAGATGACGGAAATCTATTATAAAGATTTTTCAAAAGAAGAAATTTCTTCTTTTGAAACGTCACTGAAAAAAGTGCTGATAAACTTAGAAAAAGAAGGAGTATAACTAATGAAAAAATCACTTGGAAGAATAACTAATGATTTCTGCCCGCAGACGCTGTTCCTCTACGGAACTTACAAGGACGACGGCAGCCCGAACTTTGCGTTGTTTTGCTGGTTCAGCTATTGCCATAACGATGATTTAAGTGTCATGGCATGCATAGGCGAGAAAAAGCTGACGAAGGATTTAATCACAAAGAACGGCGTTTTCTCGGCTAATCTTGTCTCAGAAGAGCTTCTGCCGCTTGCGGATTATTTCGGAACAAAAAGCGGCTATGACGCCGATAAAATGAAGGTTCCCTTTGAGGTGACAAAGGGCGAGGTGCTTGACGTCCCGGTTTTAGAGCGCAGCCCGCTTTCATACGAGCTTGAGGTAAAGAATGTGATAGATTTGGGCGGCGACAGCGATTTATATATCTGCGGGATAAGAAATATTCTTGTCAATGAAGAGCTGCTCACGTCTTCACAGCATCCGCTCTCGCTTGATAAAGCAAAGCCCGTCGTCACGACGGGGGCAACCTATTTTTCTGTCGGCGAAGTTCTCGGGCAATGGGGAGATTGGCATAAATAGAAGAAAGCCCCTATTAGGGGCTTTTATTCTGTCCGAAGCTTGCTCATATCCTTTATGCCTAAAATCGGGGCGGCGAGGTGTTTATTAAAAAACGGGATTATGGGGCCCGAAAATGCCACCATAATTACCGTGCCTATGCCCACCGTCGCACCGCACAGGAATCCAATTAAAACGCATATGGCGTCCTGTGATATTCTCACCCAGCGGTATTTCAATTTCTTGCTCCTTGAAAGGTTCAGAACAAGGAAGGCGATGCAGTCATAGGGCGCCATGCCGAGATTTGCCGTCATGTATATTGAACAGCCTACGAGCATTAAAAGAACTCCGCCCACGGTTATGATAATCCTGAATGCAAAATATAAATCAGGCGGAAAAACACTTTCCCACATGGGCTTGAGCAAATCAGCAATAAACCCGATTAAGAGCATGTTTGCGACAGTGCCTATACCGAGCAGCTTGCGGTCAAGCAGGATAATAATGAAAAACAGGATTATATTGAGAATTGCCTGCCACATGCCGAAGCTCAAATTTACCTTTGAAGCTATGCCTAAGTTCATCGTTGAGCAGGGGTCTTGCCCCAGATTTGCGTGCACGCAAAGAGAAACGCCGACGCCCATTAAAAGCACGGCGATAAACATCCAGATTATCCTCTTTGGCAGATGCTTCCCTTTAAGATATTCCGTTAAATTCATATAATATTACATCTTTCTTATTCTCGGCAGGATTACAATTAAGGCCACCCATCGTTGCTTCTCATTTATCTCAGCATTCATTCTTACTACATCTTTCTTATTCTCGGCAGGATTACAATTAAGGCCACCCAGAAGAACACGAAAATAAACAGCAACAGCGACGAAAGTGCCTTCATCGCACCGAAGCACGCTAAAAACGCCACTAAAATGAAGCCGAGTATTATTGCGGCATTTTGCACGATTATCAGCGTGCTGACGCCTTTTTTCATTCCCACACATGCAGATATGATATTCATCATAGATTCAATTCTGCCCTTTGTCGCTATCGTTGCATCACTTCTCGGTGTCTCAGTGCTGACAAGCTTATGATATACATTGCCGAGCTCTGAGTTAAGCACCGAAACAGAATCCGCTTCAAGTGAGAAAACTCTTGCAACAAACGCTGAATTTATATTCGGGTCAAGCGTTCTGACTATAATGCCGATGCCGTCGTCTTCAAGGCGCTGAAGCTCGTTTTTGCGGCGGCGGTCGGCCGAATATGTCAGCACCATCATAGCCGAAACATTCTCATCCATTGCTATATATATCACCTGATTATTCCCCGAAGCATACGGGGTCTCATCAGAGCGTGCAGGGGGCTCAAGGTGATGATTGACAAGTAAATTTCTGTTGCCGATGAAAATTCTTTTCCCGTCAACTCTGCCGACTATGCCCTTTTCATCTTCATATTCAAAGCTCTCAACCTCGGGAAGAATGTCTTCATTCTCGCTTATAACCTGCTCAAACACACCCTTCAGCGGTCCTCCGGCGGCATTCATGAGCGCAGAGGCTGCTATTATTGCCTCTTCTGCCAAGGATTTATTTCCGTAGGTTTTGATGCCGTTGAGCACAATTGTGCCAAGCGGGAAGAGGTCTTCGGCGTCTAACATAACCGCAGTGGTATCCGCCGCACCTGCAACACCCTCATAGCCCACAACCATTGCGCCGGCTCTTCTTGCTCGCTTGCACAGGCGGCTAATCGGAAGGTTCACCGTCAGCATGTTTGATGTAGCCACGCATACGCACAGAGAGGCCGCCAGTGCGCTTAAAGCGACAGGCACGCTCCTTGTAAGAAGCAAGGTGACTATGCACAGCACCAGCGAGGCTATCAAGCCCAGAGGTGCCATCATCTGAGAGGCCGTCTCCGCAGGGTCGGGCGAATATGAGAGCTCTAAGAATCTCTTCAAAAATCCTGTTTTTACCTGATATGTCAGCACAGGCTTGTCCGTCGGGCTGTTTTCTATCATCTTTATCGCCGTGTTATGGTCGCCGAAGGCTTTAACGGCGTATTTCTGCTCACGTGAATTAACAAAACGGAAATTGCTGTGAATTCTCCTTATCATGGTCAGCTTTCCGGCGGCATTCACAAAGAAAATCCCCGTCAGAATAACTGCGTATAAATGTATGTTTCCTTTTACGATGTCGCCCGAGAAGAACATCGATGCTACCGTCTGCACAAGCACGCCGACAGACGCAATCGCCACCGCACTGTCGGAATTTGCACTGAAGGTGAAGAGTGCACGAAGTCCGTTGACAACGGTTCTCCGGCAGAAGAAGAGCGTTATGCCAAGGAAAACTGTGGTTACTATAGTATAAATAAGCGGAGTTGAGCTGGCTTCTTCAAGCCCTGCGAACTGCCCGCCGAAGATGATGTTTACAAGTATCAGAGCAAGCGTACACACGCCCGATATGAGCATTCTGAAGGTCAAATCTCTCATATCTCCGCGCAGCTCGTTAGCAATTGAGCTTGCATCATCCATGCCCGTATAGTCGTCTATCATCTCGTCATTATGCCCGGACTCTATATTCTCAAACTCCTGAGGCTCTATTCTCTGCTGACGTGCCTGGCGGCGAATCGGGATATTCTTGATTTCCTCCTGCACCTGAACGCTTTCGGGCGACGTCACCTCGCCTGCCTCGGTGAGAATTGCCTTTTGAAGTAAATCGGCATTTATCACATGCGTAGGTATTCCCCTCATGCGATATTCATATATGCTTTCAACAGTTGGCAGCTCCACTCTCGGCCTGCCCTCAATTATCTTATCATTATTTGCACTGCCGGAAACATCCTCCGGCACGGGAATTGTCTCGCTCATTTCGTCTGCGGCTTTTGCCTCGTTTGCAGAGGCGTTAAGAACAGGCGAGCCTTCAACAGGAACTGTGTCGCCTGCATTTCCCTGCCTGGCTGCCGGTTTCTGCGGGCGGCGTCTCGGCCGTTCATTTGCAGACGGATTCGAAGGACGCTCATCCGCATTCATTCGAGCCTGCCGCTGCGGCTTTTCCTCCTCGGGCTGTTCAAGCTCCCCTCTTTGGAGCTCAACCTCGCCCTTATCAACGTTCAGCTTAATTTCCATTGTATCTTTTCCGACATTGCTGAGATTTGCCCTTTGGAACTCCGGCAAATCTTCGTCGGCACCTGTCTGCGGCTCAATGCCATGCTGCTTTGTATATGGGTCTGCCGAAAAAGAAGAAACCGGCATTGGCGCAACAATCCCCAATTCATCGGCTATCTCTTTCTCATCTCTGCCTACCGATTGCACCGCTTCCGCCACTCTTGAACGCCTCTCACGCTGAAGGCGTTTGAAATTCTGCGCCACCTCATCGTCAATGGCTTTTTTTGAATCATCGAACAATTCGGCGTAGCCTGCTTCGCCTAAATCAAATTCACCGGTGACAGGGTTGAAGCCCTTCCTGTATTCGCTTAAAGGCTTCAGCTGAACACCGTATACAGATTCTTCGCTTTCGTCAAAATCAGGCTGCCTGCCTTTTCTCTTTTTGCGTCCGAACAATCCGCCCCTTTTCTTCTCTCTTCCCGTAGCATATTCTTCAGGCATGTCAAAATCTCCCGTAGCATAAGCATTTATGTCTGCGGTGTCACCGGAATTGGAACTCATCTCTTCAAACTCCGGGGCATTTGAAATATCGGCGGAAGAATTGTCATATCTTCTTCCCTCTTGCATGTCTTCTGAACGATTCCTTCTCTTATCATCATTCATCAGCAGAACCCTCCTTACGGATTGATAGCTTTAATCTTGCTTCTCTGACGTGAAACCTCATAACACAGGATTCCCGCCGCCACCGAAGCGTTAAGCGAATTTATATGCCCTTTCATCGGCAAAGTTATTATAAAATCTGATTTTTCCTTTATCAGCCGCCCTATTCCCTTGCCCTCCGAGCCTATCACAAGTGCCAGGGCGCCCGAATAATCAACACTGCTCCACGGCTCTCCGTCCATGTCCGCCGCATATATCCAAAGCCCCTTATCCTGAAGCTCTCCGATTGTCTCCGATATATTGCGCACCTTTATGACGGGCACATATTCCACCGCACCCGCCGACGCTTTACCCACCGTAAAGCTCAAGCCGGCACTTCTTCTCTCGGGAATGATAACGCCGTGTGCGCCCGCACCCTCTGCCGTGCGAATTATTGCGCCGAGATTATGCGGGTCTTCAAGCTCATCGCAGATAATCAAAAACGGCTTTTCGCCTCTCTCTTCGGCAAGCTGCAGTGCGTCGTCTATGCTTGCATACTCTTTCACCGCAGCGGAAGCAATTATGCCCTGATGATTTCCGCTATTACTCATAAAATCAAGCTTGCGTGAATCCGTTTCTTTTACGATGATACCCTTTTCACGTGCCTTTGCGACAATCGGCACAAGCGAGCCCTTTGCGCCCCGCTGAACATAGAGCTTATCAATCTCCCTGTCTGCCCTGAGCGCCTCGCTGACCGCATTTCTTCCTATAATCAGTGATGGGTTCTCGTGCATAGGTGAAGCTGTTTTTTCTTTATCCAAAGCTTGTCCTCATAATCCTTCAATAATTGTTTCTAAATTATATCACAAAAAGCAGATGTCTACAATTGTTTTGTATGTCTCTCACACATCACGCAAAACAGCTTCCTTTATGCGCATATCACAAGTATTCACGATAATTCATAGAGCCATGAAAAATGCGTCAGTTGAACCTCATATTTTCCTTCATTCGGCATGCTTGGTCCTCAGTTTCTCAAAAACAGCCCTTGCTTCTTCAATTTCACCGTTTTCAATTTGCTTCTCTGCCTTCGCGAGCTTATGAAACACCTCTGATATTGCCAAATCCCGCTGATAAGTCTCGATACTCATGATAACCATATCTCCGTATCCGTTTTTAGTTATGAACACCGGCTCTTCGGAATTGTGGCACATTTCAGAGACCTCGCCTGTCCTCTTCAAATTGTTAATTGGAATTATACGTGGCATAACAGTATCTCCTTTTGCTAATTATATCCCAATTATGCCACAATTGCGTACGATTGTCAATTTGCAAGTCCATTCCCCTCTGCATATTCTCATTTCATATACATAAGGGTGATGAATAAATTTTCATTTTTCCTTACGAAAAATCAGTAAAGGGATTTATACGGACGGTAATCATCTGCATGTTTACATAAAGTCCACGCATATCCTCGATATTATTGTTGATAACTCTGTTGAAAATGTTGATAACTGCCCTTTTCATCACATTCTTTTATTTGGCAGACTCATAATCCTCCTTTTCTCTTATGTAAACCTGTCATCACTTATTTCTTTTTTGCACTTAACAATGCGTAATAGCTCTTACAGAATAATTGTCTTTTTGTTGCGGTATTCACTTCTCTTGGTACATGATATGGTGGTTTTCCGCAGTTACCAATATAAACCTGATATTTTGTGTATCAGGGCATTGACATTTTGAAAATGATTCATCTTGTACAATTACAAGTGTAGTTTCATAAATTGCCCTTTAATTGCAATTTTCGTAAGATTTATGTTATAATAAGCGTGTTTCATGCATTTCAGATATGAAATACATGTGACATTTTCGTGAAACGATTAATAATCGGCGAATAATGTCGATGAATAATTATGCTGAATATACGAATTATATACAGTTCGCTGATGACATTGAATGTAAGCAAAGAGATGCATGCCGATTATTGTCAAAGGAGAAAAAATGAGCAAAACACAGATTCCGCTTCTGTTTGACCTTGAGGAGACACTTGATTGCGGCCAGGCATTCCGCTGGGCTCCGCTTGATGATGAGCATACGATATGGGAGGGCGTTGCCGGCGGCAGGTATCTTAAGCTTGAGCAATTGCCGGATTCTCTCATCTTTCATTGCTCAAAAACGGATTTCGACAATTTCTGGCATCATTATTTCGACCTTTCGGAGGACTATGAAGCTAAGAGAGCTTATCTTGCCTCGCTCTCTCCAGCCCTAAAAGAGGCCACTGAATTTGCACCCGGAATCCGCATACTTAATCAAGACCCGTGGGAGGCAACCAGCTCATTCATTATTTCGCAAAACAATCATATCCCCAGAATCAAGGGAATAATCTCCCGTCTGTGCGAGAGCTTCGGAGAGCTGTTTGAAAACCGTCATTACTCTTTTCCCTCTGCAGAAGTAATTGCCGCTTTGGGTGAGGAAGAGCTTTCAGTGATACGTGCGGGCTTTAGGCACAGATATATTCTCTCTGCCGCCGATTACTTTGCAAACGGCAAAATCAAGATTGAGCGAATAAAAGAAATGCCAATTGAGGATGCACGGCATGAGCTTATGCAAATCTGCGGCGTCGGACCAAAGGTGGCTGAATGCACTTTGCTTTTTGGTTTCCACAAAACCGAGGGCTTCCCCATGGATACCTGGATGAAAAAAGCCATGTCTACACTCTTTCCCGATAAGCAGCCCGCTGATTTCGGCAAGGACGCCGGGCTTGCACAGCAGTATATCTTTCACTACAGCAGAATGCACCCTGAGCTCTTCAAATAAGCTAATCTATGAGCTTCTCTATTATCGTATTGGAAAGAAGGAAGCCTTTTTCAGTCAGATGAATTCTATTATTATCCGCATTGAGCAATCTCTGCGGATTTTCGGTTTTTCCAAGGCTTTTTATTAACTCTTTGCTCTTGCTGAGCAGCCCTTCAAAAAGCTCATCACCGTTTTCAAATCTCTCTTTCACACGCTCTCTCGTGATTCCTTCATTTAAGCGCAGCCCAAGCATCACAAACTCCTCAAAGCTGCCGCCCTCACCGTCATCTATCCTTTCATTGCGAAAGAAAGCTTCCATATCTCTCGGGCAGTAGAAACGCCTGCTCTGGTAAAAGGAGTGCGCCGACGGACCGAAGCCGAGATACTCCTCGTCGTGCCAGTAAATAAGGTTATGCTTGCTTTCATATCCGGCTTGCGCAAAATTACTGATTTCATATTGAATATAACCGTGCTTCTTAAGCTCTTCCACGCAAAAGAGGTACTGCCCTGCCGTTTCTTCATCATTCGGAAGATTCAGGTTCATTTTGTAAAACGGCGTGTTCTCTTCAAGCTTCAATATATATGACGATATGTGCTGCACACCAAGCTCTGCCGCATATTCAATAGATTTTTTAAGACTGAGCTCGCCTGAATTCGGCAGACCGAGCATCAAATCAAGTGAGATGTTCTCAAAGCCTGCTGCTTGTGCAGCTCTCACAGCCTCTGCAACGTCTCCTTTGTTATGCTTTCTTCCAAGTATTGTAAGCTCACTGTCATTTGCAGACTGCATTCCCATTGAAATGCGGCTTACCCCCGATTCATGCAAATCACAGAAGAACTGATAATCGACAATAGTTGGGTTAACCTCAACGGTAATCTCGGCATCTTTTGAAACATGAAAAGCCTGCGCCGCCCCGTCAAGGAGCCTCGCAAGCCTTTTCGCACCTATTATACTCGGCGTGCCGCCTCCGAAATAAACCGTGTGTGCAGTTATGCAGTCATCTTTATACTTGCCCATCTGCTTTATGATTTCTTCTGTATATCCTTCCATCAGCCCTTCATTTGCAGGCAATGAGTAGAAATCACAGTACGGGCATTTTGACGCACAAAACGGAACATGTATATAAATCATCTATCACCTATTCATCAAGCTTCAGCACAGACATAAAAGCTTCCTGCGGCACTTCAACTGAGCCTACCTGCCTCATTCGCTTCTTTCCTTCCTTCTGCTTCTCCAATAGCTTTTTCTTGCGTGTTATGTCGCCGCCATAGCATTTGGCAAGAACATCCTTCCTGAGTGCCTTCACTGTTTCACGTGCGATGATTTTGCCGCCTATGCATGCCTGAATCGGGATTTCAAAAAGCTGTCTCGGGATATTCTCCTTCAGCTTCTCAACCATTTTCCTCGCACGGGGATAGGCCTTTTCGGCATGTACGATAAATGAAAGCGCATCTACCACTTCACCGTTTATCATGATATCAAGCTTTTCAAGCTTGCTCTGAACATATCCCTTGAGCTCGTAATCAAACGAGGCATAGCCCCTGCTGCGTGATTTCAGCGCATCGAAAAAGTCATAGATAATCTCATTGAGCGGCAGATGATAGTGAATATCCACCCTGTCTGTGTCAAGATAATCCATTGTTATAAAGGTTCCTCTGCGCTCCTGGCAAAGCTCCATGATATTCCCGACATATTCTGTCGGAGAATATATATGTGCGTCGGCAATCGGCTCCTCGGCACCTGCTATAAGCGAGGGGTCGGGATAATTTGTGGGATTATCAATCGAAAGCTCTTCGCCGTTTGTCAGCTTTATATGATACACAACGCTCGGCGCAGTGGTTACTAAATCGAGATTATACTCCCTTTCCAGCCTTTCCTGAATGATTTCCATGTGCAGCAACCCCAAAAAACCGCAACGGAAGCCAAAGCCAAGCGCAATCGAGGTTTCAGCCTCATATGTCAGCGAGGCGTCATTCAGCTGAAGCTTTTCGAGGGCGTCACGCAAATCAGAATAGTGTGCACCGTCGGCGGGATAAATGCCGCAGAATACCATTTGCTGAACAGCCCTGTAACCTGCAAGCGGTTTATCCGCCGGATTCTCCGCCAGTGTGACCGTATCACCCACCTGCGTCTGCCGCACATCCTTTATTGAGGCAGTGATATAACCCACCTCCCCCGCATGCAGTGCGTCTCTTGCAAGCAGTGATGTCGCCTGCATATATCCGCATTCAACCACGTCGAATTCTGCGCCTGTCGCCATCATTTTTATCGTATCACCGGGTTTGACTTTCCCGTCCATGATTCTTACATAGACGATTACGCCTTTATAAGCATCGTAATACGAATCAAAAATCAGTGCCTTGAGCGGCTTGCCTTCATCGCCGCCGGGTGCAGGAATTCTCTCAACAATCCTCTCCATAACCTCGCCGATATTCAGACCGGTTTTGGCGGAAATCCTCGGTGCGTCTTCTGCGGGAATGCCGATGATGTCCTCTATCTCATGCACGACACGCTCCGGGTCAGCGGAGGGCAAATCTATTTTATTCAAAACAGGCAGAAGCTCAAGCCCAGCGTCAATGGCAAGATAGGTGTTGGCAAGCGTCTGGGCTTCAATTCCCTGCGAGGAATCCACAACAAGCACCGCACCCTCACATGCCGCCAGAGAACGTGAGACCTCATAGTTGAAGTCAACATGCCCGGGTGTGTCAATGAGGTTGAAGATATACTCCTCGCCGTCCTTCGCTTTGTATGGAAAAGTAACGGCGTGTGCTTTAATTGTTATGCCGCGCTCACGCTCAAGCTCCATATTATCAAGGATTTGATTCTCCATATCACGTGAGGCAACCGCCTGCGTCTCTTCAAGCATTCTGTCCGCAAGCGTGCTTTTGCCGTGGTCTATATGCGCAATTATACTGAAATTTCTGATTTTGCTTCTGTCCATTTTTCACCAGACCCAATTAAAATTTATGCTTAATTATAGCACAGAGTTGAGGTTTCGTACAGATAAACTATCAGGTATCCGAAAAGAATGGACACCTGATAAATCTACTATCTGCTAAATCATGCTTGGCATGCACTGAATAGTTAACTTGCCACATATCAATCCCTCTGCATTTCCTTTCGCAATGTTCCGGCAGATATTATTTTCCCGCTTTCTAAATCGTCAATTCCCTTTTGAATTTCTGCATCAAATTCTCCTTGGGAGAGTGAAGACATATCAAGCAGTGCTGCTTGCGGCAGCTTCACATCAAAGGGAATGCCTTTCTGTAGAACTATTTGGCGCAAGAACAGATTAATGGCATTAGACATTGGTATGCCTAACTGTGTAAGAATGCTTTCTGCTTTCTCTTTCAGCTCAGGTGCAACTCTTGTAAAAACACTTGATGACTTTGACATGCAATCAACTCCTTTACATCATTATATGCTATTGTATTGCATAATGCAAGCAAGAAGTTGTAAAGAAAGACCCGCCACAGGTTTCCCTGTGGCGGGTCTTTTATAACTTAGAGAAAAGAGATGAGTACTAATTATCAATAACGCCTGAAGCGTACATGATTTCCGGGAAGCCCCAATAATCTTCTGCGAGGTCGTCATAGATAGAATCAACATTTGCTGCTATCTCTTCTCTTCTCGCATCTGACGGGTTGAAGCCTGATGTGATGCCGACAATCTTCGCCGCTTCTGCACGTGTTATTGTGCGTGTCGGACGGAATGTATCGTCATCGTATCCTTCGAATGCGCCGAGCTTTACAAGTGCATCAATGTATCCAATATAAACGCTGTTTATCTCGTCTACATCTGTGAACTGTGAGAGTGTCGCTGTCGGGTCTATTTCGAGCTCATAAATCTCTGCGACCATCTTTGCAGCCTGCTGTCTTGAAATCTCTTCATTCGGGCGGAATGTGTTGTCATCATATCCGCTGATATAGCCCTTAGACAAAGCATATCCGACTATAGGCATATACCATCTTGATTCGTCAAGGTCTGTGAACTTATCTGTGTATTCGCTGTAGTCACCGAGAATGTTGTAATCCTGCGGGTTAGAATAGATAACCAGCTTCAGGAATTCAGCACGTGTGACGCCGTCGAGAGGTCTTACCAAGCCGTTATGGCCTTCCATGAAGCCTCTGACATATGTTGCGTCAAATGTGATGTCTTCTGTGATTGTAACTGTTCTCGGGTCAACAACTGTGTTTGTGCCGTGGATAACCCATCCGTTGAAGACGTATCTTCCTGTTCCCTGTACAATCGGTACTGAGACCGGCTTTTCGCCTTCTGCAACTGCCTCTGATGAAGAGCCGAGGAGTGTGCCGTGCTCGCCCGGGTCATATGTTACAACCGGACCGGTCACTATCGGCGGTGGCGGGTTGGATGCCGATGTAATCTTCATAGATTCAATCTCAAGGTTCGAGTTGCCAGGTGTGTTATAGTTTGTATCGGTAAATCCTGTAACATCATTGAGGTCAAGTGTTACTGTTGTGAGGTCAAGCGTTGTCGGAACCGGCAAGCTTGCGAGATATTCGTCAACTGTCATGCCGTCGCCGTCTCCTGGAACGATAGAATCAAACGCATCTCCTTCAAATCCGCCGTAACCATCGTAATCAGGATAATCGCTACTCTTCGGAGTTGTAACCCATGTCTTGAATGCATCGAGAACCGCCTGTGCACCTGCCACGCCGTCCACTATATCCTGAACGAGCTGGTCAAGGGCAAATGCGCCTTCTGAATCAGGATACTCTATTGTTGCCGCTGCATAGTATGCAGTTGCAGCTGTTCCGAGGTGACCATAATTAGCGTCCGGAGAAGCATCTTTCTGGCTCTGTATAGCTGCGTCAAACTGAATTCCCAGTGTTTCAATTATCTTTACGACCGCTGCAGCCTCATCAGCATCTTCATACTCCTGTGTTGCCACAATTGCCGCTGTGATTGCATCTTCAAGGTCTGACTGGTCACCGACGATATCTATCAGTTTAACTGTTTCATCAGGTGTTACAGCTGTTGTCGGGTTGAGTGTAGCCACTACCTCACCGAGCTTTGTTGCAAGGTTCGCAACTGTCGGGCCGACTATTGAAGGTTCAAATGCCGCAACTGTGAACGCCGGATCATCAAGTGTTGCCTTTGTTATCGAGCCGTCGTTTGCAACTCCAAGTGAAGCAATCAGTGAGTAGAAGTCTGCGTCTGCGCCTGTCAGCGGTGTTGCAGCTGTCATGTTAATAGCATGTGTGTCAACATCCTCACCGGCGAAATTCAGCTTATAACCTGTAGCAAGGGTAACATCTGTATGATTATGTGCCATGCCTGCAGCAGCTGCGTTTACTGTTACTGTACCTGTATAGTCTGTTGTTCCGTCATATACCTTTGTCTTTGTGCCAATGCCTGAAACATCAAGCTGTGCAAGAGTTAGAGGTATCTTCTGGAAGCCGACTGTAACTGCAACCATAATTTCATTGAGACCTGTTACGGTCGAAGCAACGTCAACGTCTGCTGTGTATGTTGTAATTCCGCCTGTTGAACCAGTCTTGGTGACATTGTCTATCGTCAAGCCTGTTGCCGTAAATGAGTCTCTGGCTGTTGCGACGATTGTCGGAACACCTGTTGCAGGAACTGCCCAGTCAGGAATCTTGAAGGTGAGTGTTCCGTCAGACGAATTTGCCGGGAATATTGATTCCAAGAGCTCAAAGCCGTTTGCCGCACTTGGTGCCGCACCTGCGGGTGCATTTGCACTTGCGGGAATTGTAAAGCTTGAGTCTGTTGCACCTGCACCGAATGCAACTATCTTCATTCCGTCAGATGCCGGCGTAAATGTGACTTCACCGTTACTGTTTGCCGTTCCCGTGCTTGCGCCATCGTCCTTATTGAAGAAACCGGTGCCTAAGCCTGAGAGCGTGACAGTAGTCACATTTTCAAGGGGTATCGCTGAGCCAAGCTCCAGCGTGGCTGTTGAATCATTATCTCCCGCAACTGTCAGTACGTTCGTGCCGTCAGTGTATGAGGCACCTCCGGCGACTGCCGCAGTAATTGTATTATCATTATTCTTGCCTATCGCAAAACCAAATCTTTCGCTGTTCGCAATTTCAAGGGACACTGTTGTGCCGCCCGTGGTTCCGCTTCCCTTAACAACAGGATAGTTATAGCCTGCGCCTGCAACTTCGAATCTCTTTGAAGAGAATGTTGAAGCTGATGCCGGAATACCGACGTAGACGTATTCACCACCTGTGATTGCCGGAACAAGGAGGGTTGACGGAAGTGCGCCGTCAAAGTCTCCGCCTGAGAGCGGACTTGCTGCTGTATCCTGTGCACTCTCAACATTGTATACCAAGCCTGTTGCCGAACCCGTTACCGTAAGCTTGGTGTAGCCTGTTTCGGGATCTGCCGCACCTGTGACCGCCGACGGACCTGCCGGTCTTGCGGGAATGCTGACATTTACAACAACTGAAGCTATTGCAGGCGTTGCAGGTGCTGCCGCACCGCGGACTGTAAGTGTAGCCGCCGGGCTGCCATTTGCCGGAATTACATCAATGTCTGTTGTTGCACCTGAGTAATCACCCAAACCAAGCTTACCTGCATTAAGGTTGGCAGCAAGTATTGTTGTCCATCCTGTCAGCGGAGAAGCTGTTGATGTTGTCCACTCAAACGCTGTCGTAAGTGTTTGGTTTATTACTTCATTTGCATAATCAATTGTAAGTGGTGCTGTCGCCGCCGCTCTTCCGACCGAAATCTTCTGCTCTGCGACTGCTTCCTTATCGTCCTTATGCTTAATGCGGATATAGTTGTTCGCTGTAACTCCCGTTGTCGGGTTACCCGGTGTATCATATGCCATTGCAGTTCCAAGCGCTGTATGAACCGCACCGCCTGTAGCTTCTGCCGCAGTCGGAATCGCCGCCCATGTCAATGTCATGTCTGCCGCATTATTGCCGACATCTGCTGTCGGAACGACCGCATATACATAGTTTGTAAGATCATCCACTACTGAGGCTGTTCCGAATGTTATTGCGTCAGCAGTAGAAACTGCAAATGTCGCATCAGGTGTCTTGAAGACCTGAACTTGATATGTGAAATCATCTGCAGGGTTCGGGGAGATGTTTTCCTTCGGCACTGTAATTGTTACCAAGTCACCGCTTGCACCGTTGAATCCACTTGTGTTTACGTTTAGCGTAAGCTCAGCTGAGTTGTCTCCATCAGCAACAGTCGCAGTTACATTCTTATCTGCTGTAACATTTCCTGTTGCACTGGAGAAAGTTGAAGCGCCTTCAAGCGTCAGTTTCACTTCGTTTGAAGAACCCACACCAAGCTGAGGCATCGGTGCGGCAATTGTTGTTGTTGCATCAAGCGGGCCGCCTGCATCCAATGCCGCCGCCGCAAGCGTCAGGACGATGTCATTGCCTGCTGCGAAGTCTGCGCCTGTTGCGTTATACGTGACAGAGAAGTGCGTGCTGTCTGTATATGTCACGTCAGCTGCGCCGATTGTATAAGCGTTGCTGTTAACTTTAGCTGAAAGGTGCGGTAACAACGCTTCTTTTGAAGTAATCGCAGTCTTCAGTGTTGTGCTCGCAATAGTGTAGTCAACCTTCTGCGAAGCCTCACCTGCAGTTACTGTGCCACTGGCGGAGAGGGTGGGCTCGCCGAGAACTTGAAGCACAAGTGGTTCAATCTTAACTTTATCAGATGATTCAGTGTAACTGATAACCGACTTATCAGTAATCGAAGTAATGATTATATCGCCTGCTCCGTTATTTGAAGAATAATTAATTGACACCGGTTGGAAACTTGACTGGAATCCAAGATTATCCG
>QMCE01000975.1_pt1 | contig 22924 bp, 18 predicted proteins | sample 1821851 | NCBI WGS metagenome assembly QMCE01 (sample SAMN09453174, study PRJNA476694) | Termite gut metagenome, whole genome shotgun sequencing project. | isolation source: worker | host: Odontotermes sp. | place: South Africa:Pretoria | collected 2016-01-28 | reverse complement strand
GATATTGTACACCGCTTCAGCGAGCGTGTGCCGGTGACCACCGCCGTTATGCTGTATGCGCCGGTGCTGCTGCAGAATAAAATCCTGCGCGACAACATTATGCGCGAACCCTACTTTACCAACGCGTATGCGGCTATCCAGTCCTGCACGGTGGCGCTTCTGGGCATTGGTGCGTTGGGCAAAAACGCCCTGTTGCCCACCGTGTACGAGGAGGACTTCAACAGCCAATTGCCCGACGAGGTGGTGGGGGAAGTGTGCACCCATTTTTACAACATCCACGGCAATGTGATTCCCAGCGAATTTGACGACCGCATTATTGCGGTGGCCCTGGAGGATTTGCGCCGCATCCCGCTGCGCATTGGCGTGGCCGGCCTGCCGGACAAGCTAAACGCTATTTTGGGCGCGGTGCGGGGCGGCTTTATCAACGCGCTGGTAACCGATGCTGAAACCGCCCTTGCGCTGGCGGCCGCAGCGGATGCCGACCATGGGTAACCGGCAGTAAAAATACCAAATTTTGGCAGGTTCCACAAGAATCGCGGTATATCTTTAGCTTGGTTTTACATTGACAAATCGCGCGGAAAGCTCTAATCTTTATAGACAAGGGGTTTCCCAGTTCGTATGGTTCCCCGGTAAAATTGAATCGTGCACACAGGGCCTTTGTGTGGTGGGGCGGGCCGTTTGGCTTGCCTGATGACGGCAAGGTTCCGTTTGACACAGTGTGTCTGGTGGCGGTGTTTTCAACATCGTTACCGGCCATTGGCAGGCGGGGCTTTTTTGTTGCGCAAAATGCAAAGGAGTGAAAAAATGAGATACCGGATCGGCGTTGATATTGGGGGCACATTTACCGACTGTGTGGTTATCGGCGAAAACGGCGCAATCCATACGTTCAAGGAATTGTCTACACCCGAGGACCAGTCCGTCGGGCTCTATAATGTCATCAAGAAAGCCGCCGCGTTTTTTGGCAAGGACTTGCATGAATTTTTGAGCGGGGCCGACCTGTTTGCGCATGGCACCACCGTGGCCACCAACACCCTGCTGACAGGTACCGGGGCCAAAACAGGCCTGATTTTGACCAAGGGCTTCCGCGACACCATCGAGATGCGCCGGGCCCACAAAGATAATATTTGGGATTTGTTCCTGCATACACCGGAGCCGCTGGTGCCCCGCTATTTGCGCCTTGGTGTCACGGAGCGGATGGACTATCAGGGCCGCGAGGTGACGCCCCTGGAGGAGCAGGAGGTTGTGGAAATCTGCGCGGCCTTCCGGCGCGAGCAGGTCACGGCGGTGGCCATCTGCACGCTGTTCAGCTATTTAAACGACAGCCACGAGCGGCGCATTAAAGAAATTGTGGAGCGGGAGCTGCCCGGCATTTTCGTGTCGCGCTCCTCTGAAGTGCTGCCGCAGATTCGCGAGTACGAGCGGCAAAGCACCACGGTGGCCAACGCCTATGTTGGCCCCAAACTGACGGTGTACTTAAATAATCTTGAGCAAAAGCTGAAAAGTGACGGGTTGGAAAGGGCCTTTTACGTGGTGGCCAGCAACGGTGGCATGATGACGGCCGATACCGCCATCCGCCACGCCTCGGCAACGCTGCTGTCGGGCCCGGCGGCGGGCGCCACCGGCGCGGTATTCTTTGCGGGCCTCACCGGGCGCCAAAACTTGATTTTGATGGACATGGGCGGCACCTCCTTCGATGTGACGCTGATTGGCGGCGGCGGGGTGACGCTGTCTACCGAGGGCGAGATTGCCGGATACCGTGTGGCAAAGCCGATGATCGACATCCACACCGTGGGCGCGGGCGGTGGCTCCATCGCGTGGATAGACCAGTGGGGCATGCTGAACGTAGGGCCGGAAAGCGCCTACAGTTACCCCGGCCCCGTGTGCTACGACCGCGGCGGTGAGCGCCCCGCCGTCACCGATGCCAACCTGCTGCTGGGCTACCTGAACAAGGACTTTTTCCTGGGTGGTGAGATGAAAATCAACTATGGCAAATGCCGCCAGATGATGCAGGAAAAAATTGCCGGCCCCATGGGCTTGAGCGTGGAAAAAGCCGCCAGCGGCATATTCCAGATTGTGAACCAAAATATGGCCGACGCCACCAAGGTGGTGAGCGTGCAAAAAGGCCACGATCCGCGCGAGTTCGCCCTGGTATCGGCGGGCGGCGCCTGCTCCATCCACGCCTGCAAAATTGCGGAGGAGGTGGGCTGCGGCACCGTTATCGTGCCCATGGCCGCTTCGGTGTTCTGCGCGCTGGGTATGCTGGAGTCTGACATACGGCTGGACAGCGTGCGCTCCTTCGGCGGCACCATCCCGGGGCTGGATTTAGACGCGTTCAACGCCGTGATTGCCGACACCGAAGAGACGGCCATGCGGGAATTGCTGGCGGAAAATGTGGCGCGCAGCGCCGCTGCGCTGGAGCGTTACCTCGACATCCGCTATGTGGGCCAGCATCACGAGGTAACGGTGCCCATCGCCTGTGACTGCGTGCTGACGCAGGCTCATTTGGACGAAATTGCCGGGGCCTTCCACAAGGTGCACGAACGGCTGTACAGCTACTGCACGCCCGAAACGCCCATTGAAATTGTGAACCTGCGCATTACCGCCGTGGGCCATGTGGAAAAGACCAGCCTGGAGAGACAGGCAAGCGGGGCGCAGGATGTGGACGCGGCCGTGAAAAACCATCGCGACATCTATTTTGAGGAATACGGCGACTGGCACGACACGCCGGTGTATGACCGCGCAAAGCTCTATGTGGGCCACAAAGTGGCGGGCCCCGCGGTTATTGAAGAGCGCATCACCACCGTCATCGTGCATCCCAAATGGGACGCCCATATCGATGAATTTGGCAACGTGGTCATGGAGGTGAAAAAATGAGCGTCCAGATGGAAAAACGAAGGAAAGAATTTGAAGGCGCGAAAGACCCCATCACCTTTGCGGTCATCTATAACCGCCTTCTCACCATCAACCGCGAAATGGGCATCACCATGATCAATACATCCATCTCGCCCATCTTTGCCGAGGTGCATGACTTCTCCTGTGCCATCTGCGACTGGGACTGCCGCATCGTTTCACAGGTGGACGGCGTGCCCAGCCACACGGCCTCGGCCATGGAATCGGTGAAGGCCATCGCCGCCTATTACGGCGACGACATCCACCCCGGCGATGTGTTCGTGTTGAACGACCCCTACACCGGCGGCACCCATTTGCAGGATGTCACCATCATGAAACCGGTGTTTTTTGCCGGCCGATTGCAGTTTATTGCCATTAACCGCGCCCACCACGGCGATGTGGGTGGCATGGAGGCCGGCAGCTACTGCCCTAGCGCCACCGAACTGTTCCACGAGGGGATCCGCATTCCGCCGCTGCGCATTTACCGAAACAACCAGCCCATCATGGATGTCATCAACATGATTCGCCAGAACACCCGCATGCCGGACGATATCTGGGTGGACATGAAAGCCCAGGTGGCCAGCTGCAGCGTGGGCGAAAAGCGTATTTTGGAGATGATGGAGAAGTACGGCGAGGAAAAGACCCGCGAGACCATCGAGGACATCCACCTGTATGCCGAAAAGCGGATGCGGGACGAGATTGCGAAGCTGCCCGACGGCGTGTACTGCGGCCACGCCACGCTGGACGGCGACGGCATTGAAGACCGGCAGTTGGATATCAAGGTGAAAATCACCATTAGTGGCGACGAGGCCGAGGTGGACTTTGCGGGCAGCAGCCCGCAGTGTGCCGGGCCCTCCAACTCCCCCATTGCCAACACGGCTACCTGCGTGTATGTGGCCTTTCTCACCACCGTAACCACGCCGGACATCCCGCACAACGAGGGTGTGTACCGGCCCATCAAAATCACGGCGCCGCAGGGCAGTATCGTCAATTCCAACTTCCCCGCCCCGGTGGCCTATTGCACGCTGGACACCGCCTGCGCCATTTTGGAGGCCTGCTGGATGGCCCTGTCGGGCATTTTGCCCGGGCGGGTGCCCGCGGGCTGGAACCGCTGGAACGGCCCCACCGTGACGGGGGTAGACCCGCGCAACGACAATTTCTATGTGATGTTCGGCTTCAACGGCTTTGGCGGCGCGGGTGGCGCGCGCGGTATGGACGGCCGCCCCTACATTGGCGACGGCATTGATTTGGGCGGCCTGATTGCCCCCAATATTGAAACCAACGAGGTGGACTATCCCCACCTGACCGAGTTCAACGAGTTCACGCCCGACAGTTGCGGTGCCGGGGAATACCGCGGCGGTAGCGGCGCAAAGTACCGCATTCGGTTTTACGACGGCGCGGAGACCGCGCTGGTGATGTTCGGCGACGGGCGCGAGAACCCGCCTTATGGTTTGTTTGGTGGCCAGCCCGGCAGCAGGAACATGGCCTATAAGAACGAGGGCCAGCCCGGCGAAGAGTTGATGCCCGAGAAGGGCACGGTGGTTTTTGCCAACGGCGGCAGCTTCACCAGCTATCCCTCCGGCGGCGGCGGCTGGGGCAACCCCAAGAAACGCGATGTGGAAAAAGTGCGCATAGACGTGAAGAACGAATACATTAGCCCCAAGGCTGCGCGCGAAATTTATGGTGTGGCGTTGCGGGAAGACGGCAGTGTGGACGAGGCTGAAACCCAAAAACTGCGCAAGGCATAGGTGACAGGCGCAAACAGCTCTAATGAGAAGGAGAGGACATGAAAATTAAGAGCATAGCAATTTTGGGCGCCGGGAACGGCGGGTTTATGAGCGCTGCCGACTTTGGCGGCCGTGGCTATGAGGTGCGCTTGTACGACACGCAGCCCGGCCGCCTGGACGGCGTGAAAAAGACCGGCGAGGTCGAGGTGATGGACATCGACTCGAAGCCCACCGGCCAAAAGGGCAAGGTGGCGCTGGCGGCAGACGATGCGGCCACCGCCGTGAAGGGCGCCGATGTGATTTTGAACCCTGTGCCCTTTTTTGCAGTGAAGGCTTATGCCGAAGCGGCGGCTCCCTATGTGGAGGAAGGACAGGTAATTGTGTGCCTGGGCAAAGGCGGGGCTTCGCTGGTGTGGAAAAAGGCGCTGGACGAAGCCGGAAATAAAAACAGGGTCTACCTGGCCGATTGTAACACCCTGCCCTATGGGGCCTCCCGCCTGAACGACACCCAGGTGCGGTTGGAATCCCGCACCTACAGCCTGCTGTTCGCTAGCTTTCCCGCCAAGGATATGGACGTGGTGTGGGAGGCGGTGAACGAGCTGTATCCGGCCGATATCGGCTACAAGCTGCGCCGCGGCCAGAATGTCATCGACAGCCTTTTGGTGGACTACAACGCCATCACCCACACGCCGCCCATGATTTGCAACGCGGCGGTCATCCACAGCGGCGACCCCGCCTTCTGCCTCTTTGGCCCCAAGGAGAACCCCCAACCGGTGGTGAACCTGATTGCGGCCATCGACCGCGAGCGCATGGCCCTTGGCGAAAAGCTGGGCCTTGTGCAGTACACGCTGGAGGAAGAAATTAAGATGGTGGGCTGGAACCGCGATGGCGCCGACGAAGTGCTGCCCATCTACGAGGCCATTCACACGCCGTTTTTGGAGGTGTGCGAGGGGCCCTTCAAGCTGGATGTGCGCCATCTCACGGAGGACATCCCCTATGGGCTGGTCACCTATTCCTCGCTGGGCCGCCTGTTGGGTGTGCCCACCCCGATGAGCGACGCCGTAACCACCATTGCCGAGGGGCTTTTGGGCCGCGACTTGCACACCGGCGGCCGTGATATTGCAGCGCTTGGGCTGGACGCCTCCTGGACGGTGGAGCAGGTGAAAAATTACTTGTACGAAGGCCATATCTGAAAACGCACAACGCAATCAAGCAACATAAAAAAGAAAAGAAAGGACGCAGGAGATATGAGGACACTGAAAGGCAGAAGTATTCTGGGCATCAACGAATTGACCGCGGACGAAGTACAATTCATTTTGGAGACCGCGCACGACTTGAAACGCCAACTGAAAAAGGGCCAGCGCCACGAGCTGCTGCGCGGCAAATCGTTGGCGGGCATCTTCTCCACCCAGTCCACCCGCACCAGTTGTTCCTTTGAAACCGGCATGACCCACCTGGGTGGCCACATGATGTGGCTGGACAAGGATCGCATCTGGTCTGGCAGCGCCGGGGCCGAAAACTGGCATGATACCATCAAAACACTTACCCGTTACGTTGACGGATTTGCCCACCGGCCCGTCACCCGCGAAATTTTGGAGGAGACGGAGGCGTTTTCAGACAAGCCGGTCATCAACGCTTCCTGCCCCATCGAGCACCCCACCCAGTCCTTTGCCGACGTGATGACCATGCAGGAGCACGGCGGCGGCAGCGTGAAAGGCGCCAAGGTGGCTTTTTTGTGGGGCTTCAACGAGCTGAACCCCCCTGCCGGGCTCACCAACTCCACCCTTGTGATGGCTGCCAAAACCGGCTTCAATGTCACCATCGGCTGCCCCAAGGGCATGGATCCTGACCCGCGCTATCTGCAATGGGCGCAGGAAGAGGGCGCCCCCAAGGGCCTGAATTTCAACATTGTGCACAGTTATGAAGAAGCGGTTAAAGACGCCGACTTCATCAATGTCTACTCTTGGGTGAGCCCCGAGATTTTTGCCGAAGGCCCCGATACCGGCTACCGTGGCAACCCGGAGTTTGCCAAGTACAAACAAACGCTGAAAAGCTGGTGTGTGGACCAAAAAGTGGTGGACATGGCCCCCAAGGGCGTGAAGGTGATGCATTGCCTACCCGTGGAGCGCGATACAGAGGCCAGCAGCGAGATTCTAGACGGCCCCAACTCCATCATTTTTGACGAGGCCGAAAATCGCCTGCACACCATCAAGGCCATTTTGGCTCTGCTGTTGCAATAAATATAACGGGAGAACAGTTTTATGGATTTGAGTGTCAATATCGCTGGTGTAATGCTGAACAGCCCCATCATATCATCCTCCGGGGTAGACGGCCGCAACGGCGAGCGCATTTGCACCGCCGCCGCGTTCAAGCTGGGGGCGGCCACCACCAAGACTATTGTGAAAAACATGCAGCCGGACGTGCTGCCCAATATGAAAATGGTGCGCGGCGGCTCCATGATCAACTGCGTGTTCGGGGCCAATATTACCGCCGAGCAGTGGTTTAAGCAGGAATTTCCCAAGGCGCTTGAGGCGGGCATTCCCATTATTGCCAACATGGCCGGCACCACCCCGGAAGAGGCGGTGGAGTTGGCCAAGGCCTGCGAGGCCGCCGGGGCCAGCTTTATCGAATACCCTACGGCTTGCCCCCATATGGCCGGTGTTTTGGAAGTGATGTACCCCGGCCTGAAGGTGGCCCTGCCCGAAGTGCATGACCCCAGCGATTACGCCCGGCAAATCGAGGCGGTGAAGAAAGCCGTGAACATCCCGGTCATCGCCAAATTCAGCGCCATTTTCCACCTGCACGCCGCCGATTGGGCCCGCGCTGCCGCTGCCGCCGGCGCCGACGCCATCTCCGCCGCCGCCCAAGGGCTATGGCGGGCTCACCGGCGCGGCCATCAAACCCCTGATTTTGCGCATGGTGCTGGAGATTACCGAAGCGGTGGACATCCCGGTCATCGGCATTGGGGGCGTGGCCAGCGGCGCCGACGCCGCGGAGTACATCATGGCGGGTGCCAGCGCCGTAATGCTGGCCTCGGCCCCCAACCTGAACGGATATGAGCTGTACGAGGACATTTACAACGACCTCGAGGCCTTCATGAAGCGCAAGGGCTATGAAACGCTGGCGGATTTCCGCGGGCTGGCCCACAAGCGAATTGCCGAACGCGAAGCGCAGAAAAAGCAAATCATCCACGAGGTGGTGCTTCCGCACCGCACCAAAACCAGGTGCACGGCCTGCGGCAACTGCGTGATGGCCTGCGCCTACGACGCCATTGAAATGGGCGAGTCAAAACCGGAATTTATAACCGAAAACTGCCATGGCTGCGGCTTGTGCGTGTCGGTGTGCCCGGCCAAGGCCATCGATCAAAACTACTTCGGCGCATAGCGAAAAGGGGGGCCTTTTGCATGGCGGATTACCTCATCAAAAACGGGCTGGTGCTCACCTTCGACCCGGACGCCCTGTCGGGGCGCATCATTGAAAACGGAGCGGTGGCGGTGGCGGGCAATTTGATCGCCGATATCGGCGAAGCCGCCGCGCTTGCGCAAAAATATCCCGAGGCCAGGGTGATTGACGCCACAGGCAAAATTGTGATGCCGGGCTTCATTGTTACCCACAGCCACATGCCCTATGTGCTGGGCCACAATATGCCGGTGGATTTTTCGCAGCTGCACGATTTTTGGGACATGTTGCAAAAAATGGGCTGGGAGTGGATGGAGGATATCACCACGCGGGAGGGCGTGTACGCCGCCAGTTTGTATGCCGCCACCAAAATGCTGCGCAGCGGCACCACCACCATTTGCGAGTTTGTGGAGGGGCCAAACGCCCTGCCCGGCATTCTGGACGCCAGCGCGAAGGCCATCGAGAAATCCGGCATCCGCGCGCAAATTGGGTATGAGGTGACCGAGCGGGTACCCGGCGAGCATATTTTGAAATCGACCTCGGTGGCGCGTGCGCAGCAGGGCTTTGAGGAGAATATCGCTTTCTTTGAAAAGTACCCCAGCGGGAATGACGGGCGTATCACCGGGCGGCTGGGGCTGCACACGGCCTTCACCAACTCCGTGCCCACCATGGAAAAGGCGCGGGAGCTTGCAAACCGGTACAAGGTGGGCATTCAAACCCATATCGCCGAGATTCCGCGCGCCTTCGTGGTGGAAAAACACGGCATGAGCGCCCCGGAGATTTTGGAAAAAACCGGCGTTCTGGGGCCTGATGTGGTGGCGGCCCACTGCATCGATTTAACGGAGGGCGATATCGGGATTTTGGCCCGCAATCAGGTAAACATCGCCCACACGCCCATGACGAACTCCTTTGGCGGCAACGGCGTGGCGCCGGTGCCCGCCATGATGGAGGCCGGGCTGAACATCACCATCGGCCACGACGATTTCTTTACCGATGACATATCGGAATATTTGCGTTATGCCTTTTTGCTGCACAAAGCCCACAGCGCCAACGCCGGGCTTCTGCCCATTTTTCAAGTGCTGGACATGGCGCTGGGAAACGCCGCCAAGGCCCTGGGCATGGCCGACAAGATTGGCAGCCTGGCCGTGGGCAAAAAGGCCGACATCCTGATTGTAGACCCCGACAGCCCCAGCCCGGTAACGCCCCTCTCCGCGTTGGGTTATTTCGGGATGACCTTCCAGGGCCGCCAAGTGGAAACCGTGCTGGTGGACGGGCGCATTGTGGTGCAAAACGGCCACAGCACGCAGGTGGACGAGGCCGCCGTGATGCGGGAATGCCGCGAACAGGCGAAAGTTCTGTGGCGAAAAACGGGTGTAGACATTTAACACAAGCGCATTGGGAGGACTGCCATGATTCCGCTTGAGACCATTCGAGCCATGTTTTGCGCCAAAAGTGTGGCCGTGGTGGGGGCTTCGGCCAACACGGAAAAGACGGGCTATATCATCTTGAAAAACCTGCTGGACGGCGGTTACGCGGGAGACGTATACCCCATCAACCCCAAAAGTGAAAGCATCCTCGGGGTGAAATGTTATAGTTCGCTGCCGAACGTACCGGGCGAGATTGACTTGGTGGTGGTGGCGGTGCCCGCCGCGGCCGTGCCGGAAGTGATGCGAGACGCGGCCGCAAAAAAGGCCAAGGGCGTGGTCATCATCAGCGGGGGCTTCCGCGAGATTGGAAATGTGGAGCTTGAAGCTGAGGTGATGGGCATTGCCCATGATGCCGGCATTGCCGTGGTGGGGCCAAACTGCCAGGGGCTGAACTATACCCCAAACAAAATGTGCGCGTCGTGGCCGCTGGTGCAAACACCGGGCGCCATGGCCGTGGTCTCGCAAAGCGGTACCATCGGCGCCGCCATGCAGGGCTGGGCCGCAGAGGATGGCATTGGCATTACGGCCATGGTGGCGCTGGGCAACAAAAGCGGCATTGGCGAAATTGAGCTGATGCGCTATTTTGCTCAGGACCCGGCCACCAAAGTGATGGCGTTGAACATTGAGGGCGTGAGCGACGGCGGCTTGTTTATTGAAACCGCCCGCGAGGCGCTGGCGCATAAGCCGGTGGTTGTTTTAAAGCCGGGGCGCACCGCCAAGGGCGCCGAGGCCGCCCAGAGCCACACCAAATCCATCGCGGGCAGCGACGCCGTCTTCGACGCCGCGTGCCGCCAGTTTGGGTTGATACGGGCCGAGGGCATTACCGAGTTTTACGATTACTGCAAGATTTTGGGCATGCTTGCGCCGCCCGGGGGAAACCGTGTGATGATTGTTACCAGCAGTGGCGGCAGCGGCATTTTGGCCAGCGACGTGTGCGAGGATTTGGGGCTGGACATTGTGCGGCTGCCCGGCGCGCTTGCCGAAAAATTGCGCGAAAGCCTGCCTGCCCAGTGTGTGGCGGCCAACCCGCTGGATTTGACCGGCGACGCCACGGCAGCCCGCTACCAAACCGCGCTGGATATTGCCCTGGAGGCCGGAAATGTGGACAGCTTCCTTGTCATTTTTGGCGACCCTATTGCGGGTGCCTGCGAAGTGGTGCAGGCCCTGCGTGCCAAAACGGAAAAGCCCATTGTTGTGGCCTATCTGGGCGGCGGCGAGGTGCAACTGGAGGAGACAGCCAAAATGCACCGCACAGGCACTCCGGTTTTCCCCACGCCGGAGCGGGCGGTGCGGGCGCTGGGCGCCTTGCTGAAACGAAGACAAGCGCCGAATGCTGAATAAGGAGTGAGAGCAATGAGTTCTATTGTGAACCACAAGCCCGGAGAACGTGCCCTTTTGATGGGCAACGAAGCCATTGCGCGAGGCGCCGTCGAGGCCGGGCTGCAGCTGATGGCCGCCTATCCGGGCACGCCGTCCAGCGAGATTGGCGAAAGCCTGCTGGCCGCCGCGCCGCAAAGCGATTTTTATGTGGAATGGAGCATCAACGAGAAGGTGGCCTATGAAGTGGCGGCCGGGGCCTCGCTGGCCGGGGCCCGCAGCATGGTTGCCATGAAGAACGCGGGCCTGAACGTGGCGATGGACACCTTCATGACCATCCCCTACGGCGGCATCAAGGGCGGCTTTGTGGTGGTGGTGGCCGACGACCCCAACGCCCACTATTCCTCTAACGAGCAGGACACCCGATTCGCCGCCGCCTATGCCGAAATTCCCTGCTTTGAGCCGGAGAACCAGCAGGAGGCCAAGGACATGGCCAAGGCCGCTTTTGCGGTATCAGAGGCGGTGGAGCTGCCGGTGTTCCTGCGCTCCGTTTCACGCATTTCGCACGCCAGCGGTGATGTGTTGTTTGGTGAACCGGACAAAAACCGCAATACCATCGGCTTCAACAAGCATTATAAAATGCCTTATCGCTGGAATGTGTACGGTCCGCCGGGCGCCGTGAACAAGCACCAGTGGCTGCATGCCCAGCTGCCCAAAGCGCAAAAGCTGGCCGAGGACAGCCCCTTCAATAAGCTGAATAAGCCCTCCGGCGCCAAAACCGGGGTGCTGGCCACCGGCCTTGCCGGGGCCTACACCCGGGAGGCCTTGCTGCGCCTGGGCGCGGAGGACAAGCCCGCCTTTTTGAAGCTGGGCTTTGTGTGGCCGCTGCCGGAGAAGCTGGTGGATGAATTTTTGCAGGGGCTGGACACCGTGATTGTGGTGGAAGAGGGCGACCCCGTTATCGAGAATATGCTGCGCGCCTATGCGCAGGACAAGTTTTCCGCCCTTACCATACATGGGAAATCGCGCAATGCTATTTTCAATCCCTATGGCGAGCTGAACACCGATGTTGTGGCGGCGGCCGTTGCGCCCTTTTTTGGCGCGCAGCCCCCGGCCGACCCGAAAGCCGCCGAGCGGGAAGAACTGGCCGGCCTGGTTATTCCGCGCTCATCCACCTTGTGTGCGGGCTGTTCCCATCTGGGCAGCTATGCCGCGCTGAAGGCGGCCCTGGCGGAATATCCCGAGGAATCCGTGCACATCATCAACGGCGACATTGGCTGCTACGAGCAGGCCGGCTACGGCATATTCGCGGGCGCCTTTGGCTTGTCAACAGAGAACTCGAAGGCCTACGCGCCCGAATCGCCCTATGACATGCTGGACACCCTGTACGTGATGGGCAGTGGCATCTCCATGGCCCATGGCCAAAGCAAGCTGGGCTATGCAAATGGCAAACTGCTTGCCGTGTGCGGAGACTCCACTTTCTTCCACGCCGTTTTGCCCGCGCTGCTGAACGCCGTGTACAATAAAAGCGACATCACTCTGCTGGTGCTGGACAACCGCTGGACCTGCATGACCGGCCACCAACCCAACCCCTCTACCGGGCTGGATGCCTGGGGCCAGGACTGCCCCCGCACTGAAATTGCCCCCATTGTGGCGGCCATGGGCGTGCAAAGCCTTAGCACCGTGGACGCCTATAACACCGCGTCCGCCACGGCGGCCATCCGCGAGGCACTGGCGTTTGAAGGACCGTCCGTGGTCATTCTGGAGGGCGAATGCCAGTTGCAAAAACAGCGCAGAATCAAAAAAGCATTGGCCAAAACCTATGTGAACACAGAGGGCTGTGTGGGTTGCAAGGCCTGCGTGCAGTTGGGCTGCCCGGCTGTCAAGTTCAGCCCCGGGGAGAAAAAGTCCGGTATTGATGGCGTTTTGTGCGTGGACTGCGGCTTGTGTGCGCAGGCTTGCCCGGAGAAGGCCATCAAAATGCGCCGCAGATAATCCGCCTGCTGTTGGAGGGTGTATTGTGGCGCCAAAGAAAGGAATGAACGGTATGGAAACCAATATCATCGTGGCCGGTGTGGGCGGGCAGGGCAGTATTTTGGCTTCGCATATCATTGCGGAAGCTACCTTGCTGGAGCACGGCGGCAAATATAGCGTGCGGGTGGGCGAGACATTTGGCGCCGCCCAGCGCGGCGGCGCCGTGGCCAGCCATGTGCGCCTGGGCGAAAAGGTGAGCAGCCCCCTGCTGGGGCGGGGCACCGCGGATATGATTTTGGCACTGGAGCCGCTGGAGGGGCTGCGGCTGGGCCTGCCCTACCTTGCGGCCGGCGGCGTGGCCATTCTGAACACGGCCCCACAGGTGCCGGTGGATGTGAAGGTGGGCGCGGCAGCGTATCCCGAGCTTGCGGACATCACTGGGGCGCTGGGGAAAATTGGGAAAAAAGTGGTGCCCATTGACGGCACAAGCCTTGCGGCCGAGGCCGGCAGCGCCAAGGTGCTGAGCGTGGTGATGCTGGGCGCGGCCTGCGCCAGCGGCCTGCTGCCTTTCAGCGAGGAGACCATCCTTGCGGCTATTCGGGCGCGGGTGCCGGAAAAGACCATCGAAACCAATCTTGAGGCCTTCCGGCTGGGCAAAGAAGCCTACGCCGGGGCCTGAAGGGAGAAAGGGGGCTGCCGGGGTGAGAGCATGTATTGCCGAAGCCCAAAAGCAGGGCCGCAATTTATTGGAGCCGGAGGCCCTGGCATTGTTCGCGGAATACGGCCTGCCGGTGCCGGTTCACCGGCTGGCGGCCAGCGCGGAGGAAGCTGCACAGGCGGCCGCGGATATGGGCTATCCGGTGGCGCTTAAAATTGTGTCGGGGGATATCCTGCACAAGAGCGACGCGGGGGGCGTAAAACTGAAGCTCGCGGATGCGTCCGCTGTAAAAACGGCCTATACGGACATCATGAACAGCGCGCGCGCCTACAAGCCGGATGCCGATATTGCCGGCGTGCTGGTGGCCGGGATGCAGCAGCCGGGCCTGGAATGTATTGTGGGCATGACGCGCGACGCCTCTTTTGGCCCGGCGTTCCTGTTTGGGCTGGGGGGCATCTTCGTGGACATCCTGCGGGATGTCGCTTTCCGGGTATTGCCGCTGCATCGGGAGGACGTGGCGGATATGATACGCGAGTTGAAGGCCGCGCCGCTGCTGCTGGGTGCGCGCGGGCAGGCGCCTAAAGACCTGGAAGCCATTGCAGACACCTTGCTGAAGGTGGCCAAAATGGTGTCGGAAAACCCCGAGATACGGGAACTGGACATCAACCCGCTGTTTGTGTACGAGCGGGGGGTGATGGTAGCGGACGCACGGGTGATGCTGTAGCCAGTGAAAAGGGAGGGCCGCCATGCCGCTGTACGGGGATGGGAACAAGCAGAAACACGAGTTCAAGTATATCAATGAATCGCTGCCACGGGTGGACGCGCGCGATAAAGTGACGGGCCGGGCGCGCTACGCGGCCGATCTTGTATTCCACAATATGCTGGTGGCGGGCACGCTGCACAGCCCCTGTGCTCATGCCCAGGTAACGCGCATCAGCGTGGAAAAGGCGCGGGCCATACCGGGCGTGGCCGCTGTGCTCACATTTCAGGATTTGAAAAAAGAGAAAAGCTGGGGCTATTACACCTTTTTGTCCTCCCGCCTGCGCTACCAAGGCGATGCCGTGGCCATTGTGGCCGCCGAGGACAGGCGGGCCCTGCGGGCCGCGCTGGCTGCCATCGAGGTGGAATACGAAGAGCTTCCGGCGGTGTTCACCATCGATGAGGCCTTGGCCGAGGGCGCGCCCCTGGTGCACGAGGACGATGCGGAGTGCGCCGGGAACATCTGGTCGCATTCGGTAAAAAAAGTGCGAAAGGGCGATGTTGAGCTGGCCTTCAAGTCCTGCGACCGCATCATCGAGCGGAGCTTTGAAACCGGCCCCGTGGAGCATGCCTACATGGAAACCGAAGCTGCCGTGGCGGTGCCGGATGCCGTTTCGGGGGAGATGACCGTTTACACCGGGGCGGTGAACCCCTTCTTCACCCGCCGCTGGGTGGCCGACGCCCTGGATTTGCCGCGCCCCAAGGTGCGCATTGTGCAAACCACGCTGGGCGGTTCCTTCGGTGGCAAGGAGGAACTGCTGGGCCTGGTGGCCGCGCGGGCAGCCCTGCTGGCCGGCGCAACGGGCCGGCCGGTAAAACTGACAACCACCCGGGAAGAATCCATTTTAGCCAGCACCAAACGCCACCCTTTCCGCATGAGGTACAAGGTGGGGGTGAACAACGACGGCCGCCTGCAGGCGGTGCAGATTCAGCTGGTGGAAAATGTGGGCGCTTTCCATATGCACGAATTCATGAACTTCCGCGCCACGGTGCATGCGCCGGGCGTGTACAACATTCCAAATGTGAAGGTGGATATCTTCGGCGTGTTCACCAACACGGTAACCGCAGGGGCCATGCGCGGCTACAGCGCGCCGCAACTCATCTTCGGCGAGGAGCAGCTGTACGAGGAAGTGGCCGAAGAGCTGGGCATGGACGCCGTTGCCTTTAAAAAGCTGAATATGCTGAAAACAGGCGATGTGACCCCTTGTGGCCAAAAGCTGGACGCGCCGGTCATCCTGCCGGAAATCGTGGATGACATCCTGGCCGCAACCCGCTTTTACGAAAAGCGCGGGGAATACAAAAAACAGCGCGGTGAAACGCGCCGGGGCATTGGCATCAGCCTGTTTTACCGCGGCTGTGGCCTGGGGGCCGAGAGCCCGGACGCCTCGGCGGGCTATGTGTGCGTACACGATGATGGAACTGTGCTGGTGCACACCGGCCTGTCTGAAAACGGGCAGGGCCTGAAAACGGCCTACACCCAAATTGTGGCCGAGACATTGGGCATACCGCCAAAGCAAATTCACATCACAGGGGTGGACACGCATTCCATCCCCGACAGCGGCATCACGGCCGCCAGCCGTGGCACCGTTATGGGCGCCCAGCCGCTGAAACTGGCCGCCGAGGAATTGAAGAGGCACTTGTGTGAAACGGCAGCCATGATGCTTCGCGCAAAAATAGAGCAGGTGGCGTTTGAAGACGGGATGTTCGGCCTTATTGGCGTGCCCGATGCCCGCATCCCCTTCCAAGCGGTGTGCAACGTCCACCATTGGACGGGTGGGCAAAGCGGCGTGCAGCGATGGTTCCGCCCGCCGCCCGTCGGCTATGATATGGAGGCCGGCTGCGGTGACGCCTTTCCCACTTATGCCTTCGGCGCAGTGGTGGCCGAGGTGGCCGTGGACACCGGCACCGGCACCATCACAGTGGAAAAAGTTACTTCTTCCCACGACGCGGGCGCTGTCATCAACCCGAAGGTGGCACTGGGCCAAGTGTACGGCGGCATTTTGATGGGCCAGGGCTTTGCCGTGATGGAGAAGCTTGTTATCAAGAAGGGGATGATCCGCACCGACAATTTCGACACTTACATGATCCCCAGTTCGATGGATATGCCCGAAATGGACGTGAATTTGTACGAATGTGAAGACCCCGCCGGTACCTACGGCGCCAAAAGCCTGGGCGAACCCGCCACCGAGGGCGTGGCGGCAGCCATCATCTCCGCCGTGAAAAATGCCATAGGCCTGCCCATACGGGCCATTCCTCTCAACAAAGTGGATCTGCTCGAAATGCTGGTGGACGCAAAGGGGGAGGGCCGGCCATGACCATTCAAATCAGGCTGAACGGCGTCAGCCGCACAGCGGACATCCGCCCCGAGGACACGCTGCTCTCTGTTATTCGCGAGGACTTTGCCTGCCCAGGCGCCAAAGCGGGCTGCGGCATTGGGGAATGCGGCGCGTGTACCGTGCTTTTAAACGGAGAACCGGTGAAAAGCTGCATTACGCTGGCGGCCCAATGCAACGGTGCCGAGGTGATTACCATAGAGGGCCTGGCCGAAAACGACAAACTGCACCCGCTGCAGCAGGCCTTTATCGATGCCGGCGCCGTGCAGTGTGGCTTTTGCACGGCGGGGTTTATCATGGTGGCGCTGGGTTTTTTGCGGGAAAACCCGCACCCCACCCGCCGCGAGATTCAACAGGCCATCTCGGGCAATTTGTGCCGCTGCACCGGCTATGTGCAAATCATAGACGCCATTGAGGCCTATGCCTGCGGCGCGGGGGAGGAGGGGGCGCTGTGACGGACTTTGCCTATTGCAAGGCGGCAAGCCTTGCCGACGCTATCGTCACGCTTAGCCGCACAGACCTGCCGGTGTGCGTGCTGGCCGGCGGCACCAACGTGGCGGCTAATATTCGCGGCGGGCAGGCCCCGGCGCTGCTATTGGACATCACGGCCCTGGATGAGTTGCAGGGCATTCACGAACGGGATGGAAAAATACGCCTGGGGGCACTGGCCACTGTCAAATCGCTGGCGTCTTCACCGCTTGTGCGTGCCGCCGCCCCGGCGCTGTGGCAAGCGGCGAACTGCTTTGCCGACCCCACCACCCGGCGCAGGGCCACCGTGGGCGGGAACCTGTGCAACGCTTCTCCGGGGGCCGACACGGCGCCGCCCTTGCTGGTGCACGGCGCCACAGTGGGCATTGCCGGCCCCGGCGATGAACGCTGCCTGCCGTTGGAGGAGTTTTTCACGGGTTCGTTCCGCACGGTATTGGCCCCGGGCGAGCTTGTGAAGTGGATAGATTTCACGCCAAAAACGCACAGCGCCTTCATCAAGCTGGGCCACCGGGGCGCCATGGCCATCTCCATCACCACCGTGGCGCTGGCTTTTGAGAAACAGCAGGACGGCACGCTGGAAAATTGCCGCATCGCCTACGGGGCCTCCGGGCCCACGCCCCTGCGCGCCCGCCGCACGGAAGCCTTGTTCGAGGGGAAACGTCCCGGCGAGGAAAGCTTCCTTGCGGCTGCACAGACGCTGCGCGAGGATTTGCAGTTGCGGGACGGCCTGCGCGGCAGCTTGAAATACCGGCAAAACGTGGTGGGCACCTTGCTGCGCCGGGCCATGCTTTCAGCCTATAAATGAACTTTTTATACAGGGAGGGCAGATATGGACTATTTGAGCACGTTCAAAAAAGAGCCGTACAAGCTATATATTGACGGACAGTTTATGCCGGGCGTGTCTGGCAGAACCTTTGAAATGCAAAACCCCGCCACCGGGGAAGTGTTTGCCAGCGCTTATTTTGGCGGCAGGGAGGATGCCCAAAAGGCTGTGCAGGCGGCCCGCAATGCCTTTGATGATGGGCCCTGGGGCAAGATGAGCGGCTTGGAACGGGGCAAATACCTTGCCAAGGCGGCCGGGATTTTGTCCCGCCGGCGCGAGGAATTTGCGGTGATTGAAACCGCCGACGCCGGCAAGCAGTACATGAGTGCGCTGTATTACGAGCTGCCCCAAAGCGTGGACGCCCTGGAATTTTACAGCCACAAAGCGCGCACCCTGGGCGGGCACAGCCAGATGCTGGACGGGAATTGCCTGAATTATGGCGCTTGGTACCCCTATGGCGTGGTGGGGGAAATTTTGCCGTGGAACGGCCCGCTGATGATGGGCTGCCAGAAGATTGGCGGCATTTTGGCGGCGGGCAATACGGTGGTCATCAAGCCCCCGCAGTGGGCCAGCGCCAGTATGCTGGCTTTGGCCGAGGTATTCGACGAGGCGGGCTTTCCCGAAGGGGTTGTGAACGTGGTGAGCGGCAGCGGCGGCGAGGTGGGCAACTACCTGGTGGAAAGCCCGCTGGTGGACATGGTGTCCATGACCGGCGGCACCGCCACCGGGCGCAGCATCATGCGGGCGGCCGCCGGTACCATCAAGGCGCTGGCGCTGGAGCTGGGCGGAAAAAGCCCCAACATCTTTTTTGCCGACGTGGATATTGCAAACGCCGCGAAGTGGGCCGTACACGGCTTCACGCTGCACTCGGGGCAGGTGTGCGTGTCCGGCACCCGCATTTTTGTGCAACGCGCTATTTATGAGGACTTTTTGGCCGCCATGGCCGAGGTGTGCAAACGCTTCGTGCCCGGTAGCGGCTTCGATTTTGAAAAGGGTGTCAACTTTTCCTCTCTCATCCACCCCAGCCACGCAAAAGATGTGTGGGCCTATATCGCAAAGGGCAAGGCCGAGGGTGCGCGGCTGGTGTGTGGCGGCAAGCCCTATACCGACCCCGCTTTGGCAAACGGCAGCTATGTGCCGCCCACCATCTTTGCCGACGTGAGCCCTGATATGACCATTTTCAAGGAGGAAATTTTCGGCCCGGTGGGCTGCGTAACGCCCTTCAACACGGAGGAGGAAGCCCTGAAACTGGCCAACCAGAGCGTTTACGGCCTTGCGGGCGGCGTGTTCTCAAAGGATATCAAGCGCGCGCACCGGGTGGCGCAGGGCATCCGTTCGGGCCAAATCTATGTCAACACCTACTTCAGCAAAGGCATGGTAGACGCCCCAACCACCGGCTGGAAAGAAAGTGGCATTGGTGTTGCGGGTATTCACAAATATATGACCAGCAAGACAATTTTTGTGGATTTGAATGAGGGCAGCGAGCCGCCCATGTAGATGGCATCAACAATAGTGCAACGGCACGTCTTTCGTTTTATTGTCGGTACCATCCAGAATGGCGGCGCTTTGGCCGGCGCCTTGCTACCGGCCTGATAGATTACATGGCCGGCAACGCCTGGCCGTGAGGTGATATACCCAAAGCAAGCCAACAATACAAACCAAGGAAAGCAGGTGCAGTATGGGAAAACTAAAAGCCCTGTGCTATATCAACCAATTTTTTGCCGGTTTGGGCGGCGAAGAAGCGGCACACGAAGGGTTGCATGTGTACGATGAACCAAAGGGCCCCGCAATGGGGATGGCCGCCGCCTGGAAAGGCGAGATGGAGGTTGTGCGCACGTTGGCTGTGGGCGACAATTATTTTAATATCGATGAAAACTATGAGGCGTTGAAGCCGCAGCTGATTGGGCTCATTCAAGAGGTGCGCCCCGATGTGGTTATTGCGGGGCCGGCTTTCAATGCGGGGCGTTACGCCGTGGCCTGCGGCAAGTTTTGCGCCATGGTAACGCAGGAACTGGGCATTCCATCGGTTACCAGCATGTTCCCCACAAACCCTGCCGTGGCCATGTACCTTCGCAAAACCTATATCATGGAGGGCGCCGAAACGGCCGCCGGTATGCGCAGCAGCTTGCCGGCACTGGCTGCCTTTGCCCTGAAACTGGCCAAAGGCGAAGCCATTGGCTCCGCCCCGGTGGAGGGCTATATTCCCACCGGCGTGCGCATTAATGAAGTGGATGAACACAGTGGCGCCGAGCGTGTGGTGGAGATGCTGGTGAAAAAATTGAAAGGCCAGCCCTACCGCAGCGAGGTGCCCCTGCGCAAGGATGAACAGGTGCCCCCCGCCCCGCCGCTGGCAAGCACGGCAGATGTGAAGTTTGCGCTGGTGACGATGGGTGGCATGGTGCCCAAGGGCAACCCGGACAAGCTGCGTATGTATGCCTCGGTAAACTACGGCACCTATCCAATCGATGTGGCCACCTTTAACGGCGAAAATTATGAATCGGTGCACGGCGGCTACGACACCACCGCCGTCAATGCCGACCCGCAGCGCCTGGTGCCGTATAACGCCGCCATGGATTTGGTTCGCCGCGGGCTGATTGGCAGCATAGCGCCTTATTACCTGGCCACCTGCGGCATTGGCACCAATGTGGAGATGGGCAAAAAGTTGGGAGGTGAAATGGCCCGGCAACTGCAGGCGGATGGCGTGGGGGCCGTGTTCCTCACCTCCACTTGAGGGACCTGTACTCGTTGCGGTGCAACGATCAGCAAAGAGTTCGACAAAGCGGGTATCCCCTGCGCGCACATCAACGCCTTCATGTCGGTGGCCGAGTCGGTGGGAGCCAACCGCATTATCATCGGCGGCGACTTTACCAGCCCCGCCGGCGACCCCGCCCTGCCGCCCGACCGCGAGGAGGCTTACCGCGTGCGCATCCTTGAAAAGGCCCTGGAGGCTATTAAGACCCCGGTGGAAAAACCCACCATCTTCAGCGTGCGTAAAGGCGAAGGCGATTCCGAGGAGGGTGAATAGCATGGCGATGAAACTGACCCGCAAGTATTACCCCGTAAAGCAGCTGGTGGAGGGCGCCAGGTGCGCCTATAAAGACGGTGTGCTCACCATAAACTACGACGAGCTTTTGGCCGTGGCAAAGCCCCACACCAAGAATATTTCCAGCATCAGCTTTGAAGTGTGCCGCCCGGGCGAAAATGCCCGCATCGTGCATGTGCTGGATACCATCCAGCCCCTGTACAAGGCCGAGACCCCCGCTGATTGGGGCGGAAAAGAATACCCCGGTGTGCTGAATTATCCGTACACAGTGGGGCAGGGCGTCACGCATCTTTTGGATGGTTTTTCCGTGATGGAGTGCTGTGCGCTGCCCTGGGACAGTTCCAACGCTTCCAGCGGCCTGCTTTACCCGCGCGACGCCATCATCCAAACCACCGGCTTTTACAAAAACTACACGCCTTTCTGCAATACTATTAACCTCATCGTTAACTACGAGGTTGAGGAGGAAAAATCCGCCGACGAATATGACAACGACATCCGCAACAGCGCCATGGCCATTGCCGCGTACTTGGCTGCGCTCACCGCGGGCCAGCAGGCCGCGCGGGAGGAAGTGTTCGACAACAGCCCGGCCGAGGGCATGCCGAATGTGGCGCTGGTGTGGCAGTGCCAAAACCAGGGTGTGTACACCAACACGCTGCTGTATGGCTTGCCTATCTACGACATTGTGCCCACATTGCTGGAACCCAATGAGATGCTGGACGGCTGCGTGGTGGGCGGGAATTTGGGCTGGCCTACCAACAAGGTGCCCACCTATATCCATGTAAACCACCCCATTTTGCTGGAACTGTACCGCCGCCACGGCGTTGACCTGAACTTTGCCGGCGTGATTTTTTGCCGTAGCCACAACCCCAGCAACTGGCACAAGGACCGCTGCAGCCAACTGTGTGCCAAAATTGCCGAACAGCTTGGCTGCCAGGGCATCATCATGGCCTGGGAGGGTGGCGGCAACGCGGCCATCGATGGTATGCTGACCATCCAAAACGCCGAGCGGCGGGGAATCAAGGGTGCGCTGACGACCTTCGAGTTTGGCGGCAAGGATGGCACCGAGGGGCAGCTTTTGGTGGACGATGTGCCCGAGGCCGACGCGGTGGTGAGCGCCGGCAGTTGGGAGCGCCCGGTGCATCTGGATGCGGTAGAAGTTGCCTATGGGGGTAAAACACTGCGGCTGGACAAGGAGATGGGCGGCCGATTCCCCGATGCCCGGGAGGCCATTGATTTTGAAACCAACGTACATATGTATATGGGCGGCAATCAATCCGGCTATAGCCATATCACAGCCCATGAGTATTAGAGCAAATCAACATAACGTTGCACAACTGCACTTGCCAAATGCGGCGCCCTAATTTGCTCTAAGTAACCAATGCTCTGTTCGGACTTTGATTAATGTCAAATTATGCCGATAATTTCCCCCTATGACCCTCTCCCGATAGTCTCTGCCGGGAGAGGGTTGCATAGTATAACAGCTCTAAACACAGATGACAATCAACGATTTGCGCATCGGCACCTTGCGGGATTTCATTTATACAAAGCCGCCACATCCTGTATCCTGCGCTTCATTTCTGCGCGGATACGCTTCGGCCGCAAACACTCGCATTTATCCCCAAAACTGAAAAGAATGTTGTAGTGGTAATCGTTCTCTATGAAAGGAAACCCGACGATGTAATGCTCGTCACCGTCTGGCGAAAAGTGATCATAGCCGCAGTAGTCAAGCACCCTGTCCATAACTGATTTGTGAATGCGGATTTTGATTTCTGTTTGCATGCCCGCCACAATATCCGCAAAATCCAACTGCGGTTTTGGGTACTCTCGCGGCGCAAAGGTTTCCTCCTGCATTTGCAGGGTTGCCATGCGGGATAGCTTGAACAAGCGGAAATCCTTTCTTTTATAGCAATACCCTTGGCAATACCAATTGCTGTTTTTCAGTACAAGCTGATACGGCTCGGCTGTTCGCGCGGTTTTGTTCCCATAGCGGTCTGCGTATTCAAAGGCAAGCAGTTTGCTTTCCTGCAAAGCTGTTTTGATAATTTCCAAATAGGCTTGTATGTTCCCGCCCGCCATCCACGGGCTT
>QMCE01002544.1_pt1 | contig 22935 bp, 23 predicted proteins | sample 1821851 | NCBI WGS metagenome assembly QMCE01 (sample SAMN09453174, study PRJNA476694) | Termite gut metagenome, whole genome shotgun sequencing project. | isolation source: worker | host: Odontotermes sp. | place: South Africa:Pretoria | collected 2016-01-28 | reverse complement strand
AATGACATCGATGACGCCCTTGAAGTCCTTGTCAACGCCCATGGGTATGGTCACGGCACCAACACGCTGACCAAAGCGCTCCACCAGGCCGTCCAGAGCGGCGTTGTAGTCAGCATGCTCGCGGTCGATGTGATTGATGAAGAAGGCGCGGCAGAGGTGTTTACGGTCTGCCACCTCCCAGAGCTTGACCGTGTTGATCTGCGCACCGGCTACGGCATCGATAACAAAGAGCGCCAGCTCGGCTGCCTCCAGAGCGGCTATGGTCTCTCCGATGAAGTCGTCGGAGCCCGAGGTGTCGAGGAGGTTGATTTTGAAGCCCTTGTGATGAATCGGCGCCAACGAGCTCGAGATGGTAAAGCCGCGTTTGACTTCTTCCGGATCATAATCGAGGTTGGACTTGCCGTCATGGGTTGTGCCTAGGCGCGAGGTTCTACCTGAGACATGGAGCATAGCCTCTGCAAAAGAGGTCTTGCCGGCCCCATCCTGCCCGACGAGAACGATGTTACGGACCTGCTCGGTTGCTGGTGCTGCCAAATCAATCACCCTTCCTTGTTACCGCTGTTGTTACACGAAGTAGTCAGCTCGTATTACGCGCTTCCACTCGGTAGTTTAAGGCAAAATGTGTGCGCGAACTACTTTAACAAATTATATATAAGAAAATTATATATCTTCTCGTAAGGTCGCAAGGGGATTTGAATTTCCAATGTGAAAAATTTATCTGAAAACAGAGTATTTTTATTAGGATAACTTTCCCCTATAATGTCGTTTATAAGTCTTTTATCGTATGCTGTAACAAAAATTAAGTTTTTAAATGAAGCATTGCCATCTATTAATTTGAAAATTTCTATAATTTCTTCAGCTAATAATCTGTCAAAATCATCAATAAGAACAATTATTTTTTTGTCTATTCTTTGGATAGCATTATTTATTTTTTCTTTTTCTGAATTTTTATTCCATTGTTTGTGAAATCCTAAAAAAGTTGAAATCAATTTATTTTCTGCAAAAACATTGATCGCTTTTAAATAACTTGAAAAAGACGAAAGTCCTAATTCGGAAAATAGCTTTTCAAAAAAATCTTTTTGAATATTTGCGGCAGAACGCGAATGCCTCGGATTGAACTCTATTACGATAAATTTGTTTGTATTCCTATCTAAATAATATTTCAACAATTTCATATACGAAGTTTTTCCTGTTCCCCAAGGCGATATTAATCCAACGCTACAAGATGATTTTCTTACATCTATCGACTCTAAATCACGAATTAATTCTGCTGCGCTTTCTCGATAGTCTAAAATATCCGCATCTGGATTGTCAATGGGAATATCTGTGAGAAATTTGAAATTCGTATCAATTACTTTTTTTGCAAGAAATGGATAAATTAAGAAGATGGATTGAAGAATAATAAGAATGAATAGAAGAATGATAAATATGTCAAAATAACCCAAATTCCATATCACATTAGGGGTAGAAATATAGTCTCCGAGAATGAAACGATATTTTACATAAATTATAATACCCCCCAAAAGCAATAAAATAGTTAAAAACGACATTTGACATCTATGCTCTTTAATTCTCCAAACTCCGTATCCAAAACAAGATAAAACAACAATTAGAAACAAAATTGTACTGAATGTGCTAAATGTCAAAAGAGAAGAAACATGTAAAATAAATTCATCAAACAAATCCATTAATCTGTTTTCAAAAACAATCCACCCGAATGCTATTAATAAGACAATAAGCACTGGCATTATATATTTCTTTATGGTATTCATAATAATAAAATTTTTAACACAAAGGTATAAAAAATAAAGAAGTTGAACATTTATTTTATTCAACTTCTCTACCCATTAGTTCTATCAAGCTCCAATCACTCTATCTCCTTTTCCACAACTCCACATCCATCGGCACATTCCTCAACTCCTACAAAATCCAAAGCCACTAAATTTTCTATCAAATCCTTCTGCCTTTTTTTATTTCCGGTGGGGATAGTTCCTTTTTCGTTTCTTCTTTTTGCATCGGATTTTTCCCAAATTTTTCCTCTGCTATTTTCTTTATTTCGGGATGGGAATAAAACTCTTTCGGAATAAATTCCAACACTTTCTTGTCCAAATCAGGATGTTGCAAAGCGATTTTACAAAGGTCGGCAGTTATCAATCTGTCAGGAACAAACTGTAAGCAAAAGGCATCTTTTTGAACGGCATCCAATGCAGCCTGCATATCTTTTATTTCTACAAAACTGTATAATACAAAGGCTGGAACATCTTTAAATCGTTCAATGCCCTCTTTTTGTACACTGTGAAAAGGAATTTGCGAAAGAATGGTACAATCCACTTCTTTCGACCAAAGGGCGGCACGGCATATATCCCTGTCGATAACCGTTTCCGGCACATATTCAAGATTGTTCCCGTTTGCAGTAACGGCAGCCATTGATACGGCTGCCGTCCTGCGGTGTTGTGGCAGGAAATAAAAATAATCCTTGTTGCCTGACATCTTTTCAATATCCCACTTTTCCCTGTCGGTTAGAGCTTTCTTCATTATTCCTCTTCCTTTCCCCACAACTCCACATCAGTCGGTGCATTCTTCAACTCATACAAAATCCATAACCAGCACAAGGCGGTAAAAACGATATAACCTGCAATAAACATCATAGCGTAAAATTTTCTTGTGGTTTATTTTTTTCTTCAATACTCTCATTTTGGAAAGAAAAGGTCTTTTGCACCACCTGCCCGAAATTATCTTCAATGTAAATATCTATATTCTGCTGGTCGGTACTTTGCGAGGTGTAGTACAAACGGAAAACATCGCTCGACAACACATACAGGTCATTCGGCAACAAAATTCTGCCGTCATCAAGCTGCAATTCGCCTTTGCCGTCGGGTTGGAAGTAGCGGATATAAAATTTTGCCTGCTCATAATCACCCTCTTTCACTATCCGGAAGCGGATTTCTGCTGTTTCACCAACGGCAATCCGTTTTTGCACAGGCATAGTTTCCAACTCAAACAAATAATTCTGTTTAATGTCTAATTCATCGTTACAGGCACATATCAGGCTCGTAATCAATAGTGTAAAATATAATACTGTCTTTTTCATTTTTCGTAATTTTTTAGTTGATAATACATTTAAGCCCTGTCCCAATCTGCGTATTGAAAGTTCCAACCGAAGAACCGCCGACTATTCTTTCCCTTACATTTACAAGCAATATGAGCCAATCCGTCAAGAAAGTTTCCATTTCGAGCGTCAGTGTGCCGCCATAAATAAAAGCGTCTTTGTGTTGGAGTGTCGCACCATCAGGCAATATATCTTTGTTCCAATTTATCGTTTCATATCCCGCTAAAAACGACGCTCCGAGTGAAAAGAAAAAAGTCTTGCTGCCGTCAGAAAGGAAATTCCAATAATAACCGCCTTCGGCTGTAAACTGCGATTGCGGAAGTTTCAAATTGTTGTATGAATAGCGTTTTTCGAGGTATTCGCCACCCACCAGCCAGCGATTACCGCTTTTGGTGTAGGACGAAAATGCCGCACCTGCGTGAAAACCTTTATTGAAATTCACGCTGTTTACTGTTCCGGCGGTAACCTGCAACCCCTTTTGTCCGGGCAAATAGCGTTGCGCCTGCGCCTGAACACAAGTCAGGCACAGCGCAAACAAGAATATTATAACTGATTTATTCATCTCTCGTAATTTTTAATTCGTAATTCGTAATTGAAAAATTATTTCACTTTTAAATCGTTAATCACTTTGGCGCGTACAATGTCTTCGTTTTCGACTACAAAACTTTGATGCCGTCCGCCGTTTTTCTCGAATAGTTCCACAATTAACTGTTTGCCGTTTGGAATAGTAAATTTTTCCAAAGCAAACACAGTGCGCTCGGTTCTCCTGCCCTGTATTTGGATATTGTGGTTATAGGCTCGTACCGGAAGCATCACTGTTTCCTGTATGGCAGTGCGTTTGGCTACTTTCTTATCCACAAGTTTCAGGCGGACAAAATCCACATCAAACGGCACTTCGGAATTATTTGTAGTCTGTGTGTGGAAATACAAAAAGCCGTTGTAAGTGTAAATTCCTTTCAAAAGATACTGCACGCCAAAACGCTTTGAACCGATATGTTTTATTTCCCGCTTATCGCTTTCATAAATGGATTTCATAATCAGATTGACCACTTTGGGCGATTCGTTACCCAATTCTTTGAGGTAAATTTCAAGCGAATTGTTGGGACGATTTACCGCTTTGCCGTCGTGGATAAAGTCTTTCATCTCGACATTCAACTTGGTCGGCTCATCGGCATATTTTACATTGAAAGAATAAAAACTGCCCTCGTCGGTAATAACCGAAAAATTGGTTTCCCGCTCAAAACCCTGTACAGCAGCTTTCACGCGGATTACATTTTCCGAACCGTCTGCCTTTCCGGCAATAATATCGGTTGAACCCAAATCAACATAGCGCACAGCGGAGGGAAAAATAATGTGTACGGTTTTATTAAAACTGACCTCTAACCCATACGGAGGTATCATTCTATCGAAAGTAATTTTGCGGGTCAAACCGTTATACAGGTCGCCGCTTGATGGTTGTGTCTGCACATTTTCCTGTGCGTTTGCGGTAATTGCGATTGCTGCGAAAGCAATCATTAAAAAAATCTGTTTCATTTTAAATTGGATTTTAGTGGTTATTAAATTTGATTTAATTGTTGTTTGACAGTAGTAAAACCTGATAGCCGACTTTGAGGTGTACTTTCACTTCGCGTACCTTTTTGGAAAAAAGCTGCGAAGTTCCCTGAATAACGCTGCGCCCCATATCTGCCAGCAGTTGCTCTTTGGCATCGGTAGATAGCGTTACGCTTGTTCCCACGCTTGTACCCATATTGGCAATAATTTCTTTGGCTGCGTCAAGTTCCTGCATATTGGGAATGAAAATGCCCGGTTGTCCGTCGCTGTCGTAAATCCTTATCTCAACCGGAATGATGTTTTTTGCATATTCCAACGAATTAATAAGAATATTCAAGCGTTCGCCCTGTATCTTTGCCGTTCCTGTTACAAGCGTATTACGCGGGATAATTATATCCTTTGCCTGCACATCTTCGAGTAATCGCAGACGGACATTCTGACCGTCCATAATCGTCTGGTCATCGTGAATACAGGCGGAAATCGTGTTTTTCCGTTCCGTCTGTGCTCCGTCGTTCAAGGTATTAAAACCCAAATTGCGGAGCGTGCTGAATGCTTTGACAACATCAATTTCCTGCGGCAATGCCGAAACGGCGCTCTCTCTCACTTTCTCTACCGGAATAACTGCCGTTTTTCCGTTTGCCTTTCCCTGTCCCTGTGTGGCGGTAGTTTCCGTTGCACCGGACATCGTACTTCCGTTCATCGGCAGGTATTTGGCAGCCATTTGAAAGGATTTTTCCATTAATGCCAACTGATTATCCATTGCTTCTTTTTGACTTTGGCTTTCGTCCTGCCTGTTTTTCAACTCTTCCAATTCCTTTTTCAGGCGTTCCTTTTCCGGATCTTCTTTGGGCGTTTCATAGAAACTTCCCAAATTACGGTTCATATCCCGGTAAACATTGGCAGAATGCCGGATAGCTGACGGCTGCCTTGAACTCGCAATTTGCCTGCCGTCTGTTTCACTTGCCTCATCATCAATCAGCGATAAGCTGCTGCTTTGCTTTTGCGAGTTTTCGCCTAACAGCGAACTGAAATCCGCCAGCGACTTCATCCGTTCGGCTTCTTTTTGCTTTAACTGTTCCTGCTCGTAGGCATCCTGTTTGTCCCCGATAATGTTTTCATTTTTCGGCATCGGTATATCGGCGTTGAAGCCTGATAATTCCTTCGCCTTTTCTTCTTCCGAAGGGGCAAAAATCAAATACATACTTGCCCCGAAAATGATGAACATTAAGCTAAAAACTGCATATTTTTTTATTTTCCGCTTTTGTTCTTCGGACAGTTTTCGTTTGCTCTCATCTTGATTGTTCGTATTCATATTCTCTGTTTTTAATTTTCAACTCTCCATTCTCCATTTTCAATTGTTTAATATGCTGCAATTCCAAAAATTCCCTTTCCGCATCGCGTTTTCCCATATTGTAAATGGAACTTGCAAGCATATATACATAGCCAATGCTCAACGCTCCGCCGATAATCAATACCGCAATAAGGCGTTTTAACGGCGTAGGTTTTCCGCACAAACGGCGTAAGCTCTCATCTATCCAATCCCAAGCATTTTCAAGCTGTCTGATAATTTTTTTCTTAAAATTCCGTATCATACTGTTACTGTTTTAGCGGTCAATCACTCTAATATCCCTGTTTTGAATAATCTCAAAGGCTTCCATTGTAAAGCCGTGCGGGTTATTGTCGCTTCTGACCGAATTGATTAGGTTGCAGCGTGTTACAAGGTTGCGTTCCGTGATATTGCTTTCGCGGATTATCAACTGCCGCGCATAAGTCCGCACTTTGTAGGGGTAACTGTCAAAATCGCACACCACGCTGTCCACCAGAACTGCCTGATTGATATTTCCCGAAATAATGCGGTTGTAATATCCCTTTTCGGTCAGGTCTTTGTAGTAGGCAAACGCCGATTTATCAACCAAAAACAAGGCTCGGCTGATATTGCTTTCAATGGCGTTCTTATCCGGCGAGAGCGTAAAAAACAACTCGTGAAAACGCTTGATATGCTCGCGAGCCTCAACAGGACGGTTTTGCGACAAGTCTTGCGAAAGAGCAAGCATTAATGACTTTCCGCCGTCCAGCACATAGATTTTCTGCCGTTGCTGCTCGGCAAAGTGGTAGGAACTCCACAGGGAGTATCCTACAATTCCGGCACACAGGCACACAAACACAATCCCGAAAAAGCGGATTTGCTTGAAACTTGTTTCGATATTTTTTAATGACTTAAATTCCATTTTATTTATGTTTAAAAGTTATTTAATTAATCTTCCTGTAATATTTCCGGCTACCGCTCCTGTGCCTGCACCAACCACCGCACCTGTTTTTGTAGCCGTGTTTGCCAAATTGCGGTTATACGCTCCCATACCGCCTGCCGTGATTATCCAATTGGCTACAGTCGGGATAGTGAAATAGCCCACAATGCCGATTATCATAAAAATAATGTAGGTGGTATTGCTTGCATCTATCGAGAAGTTGGGATTATTCTGCAATTCGGAAATATCGTTTTGCAGCATCAAAATCTGTATTTTGGCAAGAATAGATGAAAACAAATCGGAAACAGGAAGCCACAGATAGACGGAAATGTATCGGCTAATCCATTGTGTTAAAGTGGATTGAAAACCGTCATAAACGGAAATCGCAAACGCCAAGGGTCCCAAAATGGATAGCACAATCAGGAAGAATGTACGAATGGTGTCGATAACCAGTGCCGCCGCCTGAAAGAGAATTTCCAATAATTCCCGGAACCAATCACGAACGGATTTTTTGAGGTTATAAAAACCGCGTTCAATGTACATACCCGCCATTTCCGGAGCATCCATTACGCCCAATTCCGCCAATCGCTGGTCGAACACTTCGTTATCGACTAACCACGCTGTTTCAGGATTGCGCTTCATAGCTTCGTATTCGAGTTTATCCTTTTGTTGCCGGTACTGGTTCATATCAAAGACCTGCGTTTCCATCATCTGATTGCAGCCTTTAACCACAGGCGACATCACTGTATTAATCGTGCCTAACACAAAGGTGGGGAAGAACATAATGCAAAGCCCTATGACAAAAGGGCGAAGCAAGGGATACACATCTACCGGTTCGGCTCTCGAAAGGGCTTGCCAAACGCGGTGAGCAACATAAAACAACGCGCCCAATCCTGCTATCCCTTTTGCTACGCCTGTCATATCTCCGCACAGAGGCATCATATCGGTATAAAGATTGCGCAAAATCTGATGCAGATTGTCAAAATTTACTGCTAACAACATATTCGTAATTTTTAATTTGTAACTCGTAATCGTTTTTTACCAATATCTTTCGTCGGCAGTTCCATACAAAGAAATTACCCTTTCCGTATCGCCCGCTTTTTTGGCGCGGAGGTAGGAAACGGAAATGTTTTTGCGGGTGTAGTAATTCACTAAGTTGCGGTGGTTTTTCAGCCGGTCGTACACATAGTTAATAATATCTATCCGCTCGGCATCGGTCATCGACAGTCCGTTTGTATTCACCACATCTTTTATTTCCACAAGCATATCGGCACTTTCTTGAAGCAACACAGTATAACCGTTGGAAATTGCCACTAACTCCTCATAGCGAAAATGCGGATCTGACAGCATTTTTTGATAGTTGTCCACATAAATGTCGCCGATTTCGCCAACAATAAGAATGGCATCACGAACTTTCTTGGCATCTTTTACTAAATTGTGCACTGCTTTGAGCTTGTCGTAATATTCCTTGCCCTGGTCATATACTTTTTTTACTTCGTTGAAATTTTTAATCACATTGCTCACGGTCGAGGAGGTCTGTACAATCTCGTTGGCGGAATTGACAATACTGGCTGCAATGCTTGCAGGGTCGGTTACAACAAACTGTGCATTTATTTGGCTTGTGAAGCTCATTATCACAATGCCTGTTATTACAATTATCTTTTTCATTCTCTTACTTTTTAACGGGTTAATTACTGTTGCGTTTACTTTCGGCTAACTGTTTGATAGCCAATTCTACATTGCCGTCTAATTTTTCGGCAAGCTGCATCACTTCCAATTTTTCGGTTTCTTCGGTGGTGTATGCCCAATATTCCTCGCCGGAAACTTCCGTTGCGTAAACCGCCGACTGCACACCGCCCAAGCCAATCCAAACCTCTTTGTAAAACCTGTTTGGGTTATTCGCCAAATTGATAGAAAGCACCTGCGATTTTTCCTTTTCGGTCAGTCCAAGCAATGCCTGTATTGCATCAAACTTGTTCATATATTTGCGCTGGTCGAGCAGGATTTTGCAGTCGGCATTGTTGATAATGCTTTCCTTGACAATGGGCGAAGCAATAATATCATCTACTTCCTGCGTTACCACAATCGCCTCACCGAAAAATTTACGAACGGTTTTGTAGAGATACTTTATGTACTCTGCCATTCCCTCTTTGGCGATTGCTTTCCACGCTTCTTCTATCAAAATCATTTTGCGGATGCCTTTTAACCGCCTCATTTTGTTGATGAAAACTTCCATTATGATAATGGTGGTTATCGGGAACAAAATCTTGTGGTCTTTTATCGCGTCAATTTCAAAGACGATAAAGCGTTTGGATAAAAGGTCAAGCTGTTTTTCGGAGTTCAACAGGTAGTCGTATTCGCCGCCTTTGTAGTATGGTTCAAGCACATTGAGAAAATTGGCTACATCAAAATCTTTTTCACGAACCTGTTTCCTGTTCAGGATTTTGCGGTATTCACCTTTCACAAATTCGTAAAATCCATTGAAAGAAATGTTGCTTGCTCCATCCCTTGCGGAGAGGGATTGGGAAGAGCTTTTTATCTTCTCAATAAAAAGACTGACTGCGTTTGACAGGGCTACTTCTTCGGCTCTCGTAGGCGGCTCATTATCCCGCTTCCAAAGCGTAAGAATGAGCGTTTTAATACTTTCGCGCTTTTCTATGTCAAACACGCCGTCGTCGGTATAGAAGGGATTAAAGGCTATCGGATTGTCTTCGGTGTAAGTGAAATACACGCCGTCGTCGCCACCTGTTTTGCGGTTTATCAGATTGCACAAACCTTGATAGGAATTTCCGGTATCTATCAAAACAATATGCGCTCCCTGTTCATAATACTGCCGTACCATGTGGTTGGTAAAAAAGGATTTTCCCGAACCGGATGGTCCCAAGATAAACTTGTTGCGGTTCGTGATAATTCCTTTTTTCATAGGCAAGTCGGAAATATCCAAGTGCAGCGGCTTTCCGGTTAGCCTGTCCACCATTTTGATGCCGAAAGGCGAAAGTGAACTTTTATAATTGGTTTCCTCTGTAAAGAAACAAAGGGCTTGTAAAGTGTAAAAACTTTCTTCTTCCGGGAAATCGGCTTCGTTGCCGGGTATGCCAGCCCAAAAGAGCGTGGGCGTATCAACCGTATTGTGGCGCGGTTTACATTCCATCAAGGCAAGTTGCGAGCCGACATCGTTTTTAATCCGTTGTAGTTCCTCGCGATTGTCCGACCACGCCATTACATTGCAATGGCAACGAATTGAAGTCAATCCTTGACTGTGTGCCTCGTTTAAATATTCCTCAATCCACTCCCGATTTATCTGATTTTGCCGGGAATAACGAGAAAGCGAGTGCATATTGCGAGCCTGCTTTTCAAAGCGTTTCAGATTTTCCGTACTGTCGTCAATAAACAGGTATTGGTTGTAAATGTGGTTGCACGAAAGCAACACGCCCACAGGTGCAGCAAAGGACAGGCGGCAATCACTTCTATCGGTCGAAAGCTTTTCGTAACGGTTATCGGTGGCGACTTTCGAGGGCAAATCTTCGGTATCCGAAAGTGTATGCAGGCACAGGATATTATCGCCGATTTTCATTTCACTTGCGCCCAAAGACACATCTTTTAATGTGGTGGTATTTTCAAGCGACAGTGAGAAATACTTTTCGATAAGTCCCGGCTTTTCCTTTGTACCAACAATCTCATCGGAAGAAAGCTGTGTGAGTTTTATAAAACCGCTTTCATTTATAATCCGCTCAAACTGCCCGACCGCTTCTAAAAACTTTGTTACGGTTTCTTTGTCCTGCATTTCTTTGGGTACAAGAAATCCGCGGCAAAGCGTGTTGAAATTGCTTTGCGTCCGCATCCGTTCTTTGGTGGTTTGTGTCAGGAACAGAAAACAGGAATGGTTTAAGAAAGGACGCTCATTAAAATGCCGTTCAAAATTGCGACTTAAAAAACTCAAATCGTCTTTTTGAATATCGGGCTGATAATTTTCCTTGATAAACCAATCCTGCTTATGTACAATGCTGTAATTGGGCAATACTTTGATTGCCTTTGTCCACGCCGAATGTATCGCCTCGTATTCGGCAGAAGTTACGGTAAACAGTTCGGGCAAATCCACCCGGAAGCCTACCGTAATATCCGCGTCTTTACTGATGATGCAATGGTTTTCTACTGCCAGCAATGGAAATTTATTTTCCAGCGTGGCTGCTTTCATTATATTCCTCATCGTAATTCGTTATTTTTAATTTGTAACTGAAACAGTCGGGAAATTTTCCTGCGGGCGATAATATATCGCGGGTGGTTGCGCTTTGCCTGTGCTTTCATCAAGCCGTGTTCGCCGTATTTGCCGTTCAGGTAGAATGTGCCATAAACCAGCACGAGTGCGCCTATAACGCCAAAGCCAATGCACACCCATTGATTGACACCTGCCATATACATCACTACGAACACGACAAACAGAGCGAGCAACCCGCCCGCGAATATGAACAGGTACTGCGATTTCAAGCCTTGAAATTCCGCCGGCTTTCCAATTCCTTTGTTGATTGAAAATTCCATTTTATCGAAAATTACAAGAAGAATGAGCGTAGAATAGTGGCGGCAACGATGAGGAAGATACACGCGCCGAACCAGCTTGCGGCGGTTTTGCCTGTGTCGGGGTCGCCGCTGCTGAATTTGGAATAGACTTTTACACCGCCTATCAAACCGATAACTGCGCCGACAGCATAAATCAACTTGGTTGCCGGGTCAAAATAGCTTGTTACCATTTGGGTGGCTTCGGTAATGCCGGCTGTGCCGTTACCCTGTGCAAAGCTTATGGCAGTCGTCAGAAAAGCGGCTGCCAAAAAGAAAACTTTCTTTTTAGTCATAATAATTTTTGAATAATGCAGCGGGGCGGGATATTCCCCGCTGCGGGTTAATACTGTTTAATTTTGGATTTTAGTGGCGGCTCTGTGAGCCTTACTCTTGCGTTTGAGGTACGCTAACCGTAATCTCGTTCTTTCATTGGTTAATCACTGTTTTACTGTTTAATTTACATAATCGGCAATATCAAAATCACCATAGTCGTTGTACTCTTTATTGTTTTCTTCCGGATTTTCCGGTGCTATTTTCTGTATATGCCGGTCGATAATCGCTTTTATCATCAGGGCTTTTCCTTCGTTGCTCGCAACCAGCTGTTCAAACAGGTTGGTTTGCTCTATTTGGCAAAGCGTTTCGGCTTTTTCTTCCGAAGGACAGGCAATAGCATCTTCCATTTCTTCGTAAGTCAATCCGCTTGCCGGTATGGCATCACTTCCGAGTGTTTGGCGAAGTTCTTCGGCTTCTTCTTCGATGTCGATTTCGTTTGTTTCGTCATCGGGTTCAATGTCCAAACCGGATGTGTCTTCAAAGACCTCGTCTAATTCTTCGAGTGGAATAACACCGTTGTTTTTTGGTGTTTCCTGTGCAAATATATCTGCTTTTTCTATCTGATTTACAGTGTTTAAAGGGCTGTCGTCATTTGGCGTTGATTGGCTTCGCGTTGAGCGGACAAAGCGACTTTTTCCTACAATGCCCTCTGTCTGTTCGGGTTCTTTTTCGGGTAAATCTTCCTTGTTTTTTGATACGGGAGTTGGTTTTTGGCAGGCAATCCGATACAGCAAAAACAGGGCGATTAGTAAAGCTATGATTGCTATAAGTTTCATAATACTTTATTTAAAAATGATGTTCTTTTTGAATAATTGTGTGATGTCGTCGCCGAAATTCTCAAAATGGTGTGTCAGCACATTGTCAATGTATCCGAACAGCGACACCTCGTTTGCACCGATAACGGAAACAATTTGCGAAATACGGTCGTGGTATTCCTTTCGGATATATACCGACTTACCAAAGCGGGCAGGCGGCAGGTCGTTTTCTCGAATAAACAACAGTTCATATTCCTGCTGTTTGGCTCGTTTGCTGCGGTTTTCCTCTTTGGGTTGTTCTATCGTAGAGGGCGTGAGTAATCTTTCCGGATTTTCGGGAACAAACGCCTTGTCTTTCTTTACTGCTGCAACGATTAAACTTTCATCTATCTCGTCCAAATCAATTTTCTTTGCCATAATCCTACTTTTTTACGATGCTGCATATCTCATTAATAAAATCCTCAATATTGCTGCCTTTGACAAGACTTTTTTCCACAGGTAAAAGCGTTGAACGGAACACCGGACGGTTGGTCGCAGACATTTCACGGCGGAAACGCTTGGTATCGGGTATAATGGTTTTCATTACCTGCAATCCCAGTTCGGCAATGGCATCGTCGTAGGCTTCGTACAACTCCGTGCGTTCCCGACCGTCCACCATATTCCAAATCAGATATAAATCCTTGATATTGCTTTTTCCGGTGGTAATCAAATTGTCGTGAATGGTGGTAGCAAATTTCAGGGAGCTTTCCAATACTACCCTGTCGGCACTTACGGGAATAAACACATAATCCATCATCGCAAGTGTTTTGACTACGCCTTTGGTATTCAGCGTTCCGGGCAGGTCGAAAAGAATGAAATCCAAATCGCTTTTCTGTTGCAACTGTTCGGCGAGCGTAATCGCATCGGCGGCATTGCTTTCTACTACCGGATAGGCTTTCTTTTGCAGGTTCTTAAACTGCACATACGCCAATCGTTTGTAGTGCGGATTATTTTTAACCTGTTCCACATCGCGCTCACGCATTTCTACAATGCTGTGTTGCGGGTAATCGCAGTCAATCACGGCAACATTGTAGCCTTTCACATAGTGCAAATAACTTGCCGTCAAAACGGTCAGCGCAGTTTTGCCCATTCCACCCTTTTGGGTTGAGAAGGCGATTAATAATGTTTCTTTGTTCATTTGAAAATGTATTTAATTGATTATACAATTGGTTGTTTAAACCGTTAATTGTTCTTCCGGTTGTTTTTATATTTATTCTGACATTCAGCAGATTATACTTTCAACTATTTTGTCGTTCCAACATTCCAATGTTCTGATGTTCCAACATTCCAACATTTTTCAGAATATTGATTTGAGAAAACGGACATTCATTCCAATATTCATTGTCCCGTACCATCCTTCAATCATTGAAATATTCATTTGTTCTTTTTTTAAACTGAATGTTGGATTATCTATCCCGATTTATTTTCCGACACACGAATAATCCGACCGCAAAGAAATAGATAAAAAGCCGGGCTTTTTCAGCTTTGGAGAGAGGTGGCAGCGAATGGCTGTTTATTGGAACTTATTGGCACAGAACAGGATAACAGACTTTTGAAACAAGCGTTTTAACTTTGCCGCAGTGTTTTAAAAGAAAGTATTGCGATGAAAAAGACAAGTATAAATCCGCCCCCTAAGTCAATCGAAACTAACTCGGAAGTCAACAGGGCTAACGCCCAATTCCGCTTTGCGGAAATTTATGTGCATTGGCACATTGCAAGTTGTGTTTTGAGCTGCTCACTTCGTTTTCCGCAGCCCAAAACAACTTGCCCCATTCTTGAAAATGGGGAGGGGACGCGCTCCGAAGTCGTGCGTCCGGCAAGAAACCTTTCGATGTGTTCAGGCTCTGTTTATCGCTTTACAACTAACTGCTAAAATCCAAACAATATGACAACAGCACAGAAATTTCAACGATTAGGCGGGCGCAAGCCTAAGTCAGACCCCGCAGTATTCCGTTATTCAATTAGCTTTAATGAAGTAGAACACAACGAGTTTTTATCGCGATTTGAACAATCGGGAATGAAAGTGAAGGCGCATTTTATTACTTCCTGCATCTTTAACCGCCAACTCAAAGTGATTAAAATCGACAAGGCAACAATGGATTATTATATGCGTTTGACTACTTTTTACGCACAATTCCGGGCAATAGGTACAAACTATAATCAGGTTACCAAAGCGTTGAAAAGTACTTTTACAGAGAAAAAGGCACTGGCTTTTCTTTATAAATTGGAGAAAGCGACGCGGGAATTAATCGAAATTAACCGGAAAATAATTGACTTAACAAACGAATTTGAGCAAAATCATCTTCGTAATTCGTAATTTTTAATTCGTAATTGAACAAAGATGGTTGCAAAAATAAGTTCTTCCAATAACCTTTACGGCGCACTTGCCTACAACCAAAATAAGGTTGATGAAAAACACGCGAAGGTGATTTTTTCTAATAAAATTATTGAAACGGTTGATGGGCAATTCAATATCAACACAGGTTTACAGTCTTTTGAGCCTTATTTGTTGGAAAACGAATTGTCGGCAAAGAGAAAGATACAAAAACCGGTATTGCATATCTCCATTAATCCCGACCCGAAAGATAAGCTGAACGATGAACAATTTTCGGAAATTGCACAGGAATATATGCAGAAAATGGGTTATGGCGAGCAGCCTTTTATTGTCTATAAACACGAAGATATAGAACGCAAGCATATTCATATTGTATCGCTCCGTGTGGACGAACAGGGCAAAAAGATTAACGACAAGCATCGCCGCTCAATGAACGCTTGCCGGGAATTGGAACAGAAATACGGACTTGTTCCTGCCGACCAAAAACAGAAACAGGAAAATTTGCCGTTAAAAAAAGTGGATTACAAAAAAGGCGATGTAAAACACCAAATTGCCAATGTTATCCGACCTGTTGTAAAAGATTATCATTTTTTGAGTTTAAAAGAATACAGATACAATGTAGGTGTGGAAGAAGTGCGGGGTGAAGTAAACGATAAAAAATACAGGGGATTGGTTTATTCTGCATTAAATAAGAAAGGCGAAAAGGTGGGCAGTCCCTTTAAATCTTCACTTTTCGGGAAATCTGTCGGTGTAGAAAACATAGAAAAACGGATAAAGAAATCGGCGGAAGTTATCAAAAACAGGAAGCTGAAAGAGCGAAGCAAACTGATTATTGCCGAAGCGATGAAGAACTGTAAAAACCGTTCAGGCTTTGAAAAGGCGTTGGGGAAACAGGGTATTTCGGTATTATTCCGTACAAACGATGAAGGTCGTATTTATGGTGCAACTTTCATAGACCACGAGCAGAAATGTGTGTTTAACGGTTCGAGGTTGGGTAAGGAGTTTTCGGCTAATGTGTTTAATGAACTTTTTAAAACTACTGTCAAACAGGATAAAAAACAAGGATTTGAGCCATTCCGAAAATCGGGTGGGGATTTTGAGGAAAATTCCGGCTTGGGTGGGATTTTCTCGATTTTCAATCCTGAAACGGAGGATTTTCCTAATGAGGAAATGCAGCTCACATATCGTAAGAAAAAGAAAAGGCGGAGGTATGGGAGGCAGATGTAAAGGTTTATTATGGATTAATTGTTCAACTTATTTCCTTGATGTATTTTAAATCTATTTCCTACCGAGTATTTAAACTGCACTATCTTGAATGTTTTCATTCTCCTAACTGCACTATTTTTACAGCCAGTTTAGTGCCGAAACAATATTTACAGTCAGATTATCAACCGTATAGGTTCTATTTTCATTTAATGTAATAAGAGTCAGATTCTTACAATGCAATTCTTCCGCAGCACGAAACAGAGCATTAATTTCGCGATTGAAAGTTTTTTGAGCAGAAATATCAGCGGCAACCTGTATCAATTCTACAGCTTTATTGTCGGATGCCAACACAAAATCAATTTCATATCCATTTTTGTAATAATAAACATCGTTTAATGTCTGATTTCTACGGCGAAACAGTTCAATACATACAATATTTTCGAGCCGCCAACCAAAATTCTGTTCCGAGAAACCCTCTTTTGCTGTCGAAATTAGAGCCGTATCAATCACATAATTTTTTTCGTTGCGAATACGTTCCCGGCTTTTGAATGAAAATTTTTGCAACCCGATAAGCAAATACGCCTGCCGCAAATATCCCACATAATTCTCTGCCGTATGTACCGAACCGAAAGAAAACTGTTTTGCCAAACTTTTGTAATTGATTTCCGTACAAAGCGTATCAGTTAGATAATCTGCCATTTTTCGCAATGCTTCAGGATAACGAACCGAAAATCGTTGTTTTATATCCCTCGCAATAATTGAGTTAAAAAGATTTCGGATATATGCCTTTTTATTTTTAACCTCAAAAAGTTCAGGAAAACCACCTTGCGACATATATTCTTCAAATGCTAATTTCCGAAGTGCAATCCCCAGTGTAGAATCGTCATCGGCAGGAATATTTTTATATTTCAGCATTTCGATAAAAGAAAATGGAAACAACTCAATTTGATTGTAACGACCTGTTAAATGCGTACTTAACTCACTACTCAACAGTTTAGCATTTGAGCCGGTAACAATCAGCCGCTTTTTTTGTCTTAACAAACGATTGACAAACAAAAACCACGATGGGATATTTTGAATTTCATCACAAAACAGATACTTGAAATCGCCATAAATCATATACAATGCTTCCAACACAACATTCAAATCTTCACTTTTCAAATGATACAAACGCTCGTCATCAAAATTGACATAAGCGTAGTCTATATTGTTTTGTTTCAGTATTTTATGGCAAAGTGTAGATTTTCCACTTCGCCGAACACCAATCACAATTTGTGCCAACTGACTGTCTAAATCAAAATAAACTTCTTCACTTCTTGCAATAAGATTTTCCAACAAAATTTCATTTTTTTCTTTTTGCTGGTCTAATAACACTTGTCTATAAGTATTTATATTCATCTATAAGGAAATTTTTTTTGCAAGGCAAAGATACAACAATAAATTTGAACTGCACTATTTTGGATAATATTTAGTTTTAAACTGCACTATTTTGCTTCTTTTAGAAGTATTTATTGCACTATAACATTATAATTTATTTTCAGTTTCACAAGCAGAAATTAAATTGCGACTGCTGTGGGGGACGTAATTGGATATTTACGACCCTCTATTTCAATATTCAGACATATCAAAAACATTCTCATCTCCAAACCATTCTTTTGCCTCATTTATTACAGCAGAGTTCGGATTATGATAAAATACGGCAAGGTTTTCTTTTGTCCTCGTACAACAAACATAGAATATTTTTTGTGTCCGTTCTAATACACTTGTCGCACCACCACCCAAGAAAAGATTTTCAAAATTGTACTTGTTCCAATTTCCATTATCTAATATAACTAAAACGTTGTCAAACTCCGTACCTTTTGTTTTATGCTGTGTTGAAAATGGTGTTTTACCTTCTAAAAAATCATACAATTTCTGAAATTCGCTATACTTGACATCTTTCACTCGATTATATATATATTCTTTTTCTTCTCGAAATTTTTTTAATTTTTCATCTATCAAGCAAATCATTTTTTCGTGAGCATCATTGATTATGGCTTCAATCGTTTTATCGCCTACATCAATTAGACTTTCAATATTCTGTTTCAAAATTCTTTTGTCTTCTATCGTATTTATTCGCTTGTAATCTGTATTTCTCAAAAACTCATTATATTGTTTGTTATTATACAAAGCTATATTAGTTTGTATTTTATACAAATGCTTTATCAGATTGTCCCTTTTGGAGCTTTTTTTATTTTCATCGTCCTCATCCTGTTTTTTATCATCTATTAATTGGTCTTTATCTACATAAATTTTTGAAAATGCAGCATAGTTATAATCTAACGCTGTTTGATATAAGTCAGGGTTATTGCCAATAAATCGTTGCATAGCGCGGGTTGGGCTGACAGCATTCAAATCGCTACCTGTTTTGCCTCGTTGTAAGATTGCGACTACTTCCCCGAAAGTATTTGCGGAAAAATCAATAGTAATTCCATTGTTCTTGATGTAATCTTTTATTCGCTTTTTGAAATCTAAAATGGAATCCTTATCATAAATATCCATTAATGTCCTAAATCCGGCTTTGTCAGCAATTAGGTTATGAGTCAGATTTAATTCTTTTGTTTCTTTTGCATCCGAAAAATTCCAACCATAATGCTCGGATAAAAATTGCTTTACTCTTGAAATATCTTCATTTGTAGAGTGTATAAACATAATCTTTCCTTCTTTTACTTGGTCAGCTACCATATTAGGTGCAGAACCGTCAGTTGAAGGAACTTGTATTATGCCATCAGTTCTTAACCTATTTGCTAACGTTATTACCTTTTGGGGGCTTCTTCTGTTTTGATCTTTTTTAACTTCCTTCACTTTCCCTTCTTCATCTCCCTTATAATCATTAATATTACCTATACCGTCATCATAGATAGATTGCATAGCGTCACCAAAGAAACCAATGGTACTACATTTTTCGCTCTTAGGGAAATGTTCTAATAGGATTCTTACAACTTCCCTATGAGTGTCTTGATACTCATCAATGAAAATAAATCTGTATTTGTCTTTTACAATATCACAAAGTTTAGGATAATGCTCAAACATATAGTCTGCAATCACAAGCAGTTCGTCATGGGAAATAATACCGTCCTTTAATCTTAGGTATTCTTTATATTGAACTTTGACAGGTTCTTCCCTATTGTCAAAAAAATCATTCGGAATATTACCTAAGTCATCTATTCTTATTTTGGTTACATCTTCATCATTAGCCAACGCAACTATCGCAAATTTTAGTTCCTTTTGAAAATATTTAATATTGTCCCACAAAAAATCGTGAATAGTTGATACATTCAAATTCTTATGATTAACACGTTCTTCAATTTCCTTGACTGCTGCATTTGTATAAGTCATACAGGCGACTTTTGAGATTGGATTATCTGAAATAACCTGTTTTATTACCTGAACCAAAGAATATGTTTTACCACTTCCTGCACCACCACTTAACAGAAAGTTGTCGCCATTAGCGATGTGTTCCATTATTTGTTGGAACTCATCTTTTGTTTGTTCTATCACTAATCCTGTTTCAGCCATAATAATCCTTCTTTTATATATGAGGGTATTTGCCAATTGCTTAACTTTTCATTGCTGTGAAATAGAATATCCAATGCAAAATGAGTCTTTTTCTTGACACACTCCATTGCTAAGTGATAAGCATTATTGGCATCCACATCAAAATCGCCCTTATTTTGCAGTCCCTTAAAATTGTCTTTATTATCTTTTACAAAATTCCTATTCAGATGAATGAAAGCATCCTCAAAACTTCGGGCATGGTAGCCATTTTCACATGTTTGATACACTACACACAGTTTTCCATTCGATTGATTTACCCAACTCCCATTTACCTTATTAAATAATTTGTTTTGCAAAGAATAGTCTTTCAAGTTTGCTAATGTAGGATTATTGAAATAATGTGTTATAGCATCATTTGAGTACGAAATACCATGTGCGACCTCACATTTTTTACCATCATTTCCCACTGCATCAAGGTCTGTAATAACAAGTGTTCTTATTCCCAAAAATTCTATGAATTTGTCAAATATCTGAGAGTATGCACCGACTTCAACAATAGAGATATTTTGAGAAAGCAAGGGTAAATAGTCATCTTTTGTTCCATTTGCTTCATGTATCGCTTCTTCCTCAATATCTATTTTCTTCATTATAGTAGGTATCAACATCCTTTCAGTATCGCCCTCAATCAAAACGGCTTTGTCTGCAAAAAATATTTCGGCTCTACTAATGGTAAGATATTGTGTTAGAAATTGATATTGAGCGGTTTCTTCGTCATATTCTTTCTTTAAATCTTTCAAATTTTTGGCGATAACATTATTACTGCTTTCCTTTTTAAGATATTTAATATCATTGAAATCGCAATCTGCAACAATATGTGAAGAATGAGTACTTACGATATATTGTAATTCTCTCTTTTCGCCATCCTCCCTTTGAATACCTTCTTTTAGCAGTTTCTTTATGTTTTTAATAAATACATACTGCATTTGCGGGTGTGTATGTGCTTCCGGTTCTTCTATGAATAGTAAGTTTATATCGGCAGGCTTTTCCTCTTTTTTACGCTTAAACTCTTGGATAAGGATTTCTATTTCGAAAATCATACAAATCAAGTTCATATAACCCAAACCATTATAATGCTCCGGTAACTTATTATCGTCATCATGCTTATAAACGACAGTGGTATTCCCTTTCAATAACTCCCGATACTGCAAGTTTGAAATGATTTCTATTTCGGATTCATTAGGCTTAATGCCACCGAAATCACCTACTTTTTTAACTATTGTTTTGAATAAATCTACATATATATCACTTAATTGGTCGTCCGTTTCGCTCAACTTATCTTTAAAATCTTCAACAGCCTTGTTTTGGTCGGGGCTTGTTTCCGTTTGCTCGTATATCTTTGATGTTTGTGTGGATAGCGTTTTATCAACTTCCTTATTTGCAACCTCTCTACGGGCACTGATATATTTGAAGTTAATGATGTCTTTAATGCTTATCAACTCCTTATCTAAGTCAATAAAATTTTTATCATTAACGATTAGAGTATCTTTATTTATCTCAATGGATTTTCTATATGACTTGAAGTATTTATCTTGATTTTTTCGTAGAAAATCATACAAAGACTTCGTTTTATAGTCTTTATTGTTCTTTTGCTTAACCGCTTCGTTAGCAGCAAACTCTTGATAATCTTTTCGGATTTCTATGTATTTCTCAAAAGTCAAAAGATATTCAAAGCCTAAAACAATGTAATTGTTTTCAGGGTCTAAATCCATCATAACCCGACTAATATTTTCTAAATTACATGTTTCTGTATATTGAATGAACAATTTTAGTTTAATGCCTTTTGCCTTATAGTTTTCTTTATCAATAAAATCTCCCTCTATCAAGCCTTGAACTTCTTTCTTAAAATCAATATTGAAGTCATCGAAATAAAATTTATTCTTTTCTGGTTGATTCAAAAACTTGTCAAGCACAAATAATATGGATGTTTTACCTGTGTTATTTTTACCTATTACTAAGGATAACTCATCTTCTAAATCAATAGAAAAGTTTTTGAGAAGTCTATAATTTTCGACTTGAATTTTGAATATTTTCATATTGTATTGATTTTATCTGCCATTCTCCAATTGTTTTTTAGCACACTGAAAATTGTTTCCAAAGGTAGCAAATATTTTATTTAAGGAATACAAATATTCTGGTTCGGTTTTGTTTATTTTCATTTCAATGCCACTCACTACCAAATCAACGCCACAAGCGACCACCCTATCCAAACCACATAAACCAATAAAATATTCCCTCTATTTTCGCCTCCCAAACATTTAATCTAAAAAAAATGCAAAACGAAGACGACATCAGAGGCTTAGCAAAAACAATGGAGTTTATGCGCGCAATCAGTATTTTATTTTGTGTCATTCACATATATTGGTTCTGTTATCAATCGTTTGTCGATTGGGGTATTAATATCGGCGTAGTGGATAGAATTTTACTGAATTTCCAGCACACGGCAGGTTTATTTTCCAATATTCTTTGGACAAAACTGTTTGCGGTGGTATTTCTTGCTTTGTCCTGTTTGGGAACACAGGGTGTGAAGGAAGAAAAAATCACTTGGCGTAACATTTATCTGTGTCTGTTCTTTGGTTTTATCCTCTTTTTCCTAAACTGGTGGTTGCTGCATCTGCCCTTGCCGCTGGCAGCCAACACTGCATTATATATTTTTACGCTGACTGTGGGATATATTTTATTGCTGGTTGCGGGAATATGGATGAGCCGTTTGCTTAAAAACAACCTGATGGACGATGTATTTAACCTCGAAAACGAAAGTTTTATGCAGGAAACACGGCTAATGGAAAATGAATATTCCGTAAACCTGCCGACCCGATTTTTCTACCAAAAGAAGTGGAATAATGGTTGGATAAATATTGTTAATCCGTTCCGCGCTTCCATTGTGTTGGGAACGCCGGGTTCGGGAAAGTCATACGCTATTGTAAATAATTATATCAAACAGCAGATTATCAAGGGATTTTCAATGTATATCTACGATTATAAGTTTGATGATTTGTCGGTGATTGCGTATAATACATTGCTTCACAATTTGGATAAATACAAGGTTAAACCGAAGTTTTATGTTATCAATTTTGATAATCCCCGTAAGTCGCACCGCTGTAATCCGATTGCACCGGAGTTTATGACGGATATTTCGGATGCTTACGAAAGTGCCTACACAATAATGCTCAACCTTAATAAGACTTGGATACAGAAGCAGGGCGACTTTTT
>QMCE01001329.1_pt1 | contig 22936 bp, 23 predicted proteins | sample 1821851 | NCBI WGS metagenome assembly QMCE01 (sample SAMN09453174, study PRJNA476694) | Termite gut metagenome, whole genome shotgun sequencing project. | isolation source: worker | host: Odontotermes sp. | place: South Africa:Pretoria | collected 2016-01-28 | reverse complement strand
CGTGAGAAGCAGCTCGACGCCCATGTAAGAACCGTTGTAGGAAAGCGAGAATAGAACGTCGTCCCGCACCCAAGATGACCAAACGATGATGCCGGAAACGAAGTGGCAGAGAAACCTTAAAAAGAGACAAACCGGGGCGGCATAAAGAATGCCGTTTTTCTTTTTGCTAAAGAATCCCGATAAGCCGAGCACTGTGAAAGCGATTACGTAATCCAACAAAATCACCAGAACATAGTCGAACGCAGTTTGAGTCGGCGGTTGGGAAATGCCGCCCTGCAGCATCTGCAACAGCGAATAGGCGAGCGCGCCGCCAATCCCCCAAACGGGTCCCCTGCGGATGCCGATGACCAAGATGAACAGCATCGACACGGGCGTGACGGAGCCGCCGTTCGGCCACCAAAGCTCGAATTTGAAGAAGCTGAGGACGAACGCGATCGCTACAAGTACGGCGGTTTCGGTAAGTGCGCGAAGATTGAGTTTTGCGGTTTGCATAAAAAATGCACCTCCAATAAAATTCAAATGAGGCGCACTCCTTAGACTGTCACGCCGGTTTCCGTCCTACCGTTCCGTCTTATCCGAAAGAGCGTTGCTCTTTACGGCAAAGTCTTCACTCGTGCTTAAAATAACTCGCGGGGGAGCGTTATTTTAAGCACCCGGACGACCGGCGCTTCCCCTGTTTCCCGACGGCGGCATTATCCGCATCCGGTTTTAAGGGTTTGGCATGGCGTTTCATGCCCTCTCAGCCGCCTGACGGCAGCACCCCACTCTAGCCACAGTATACAAGCTTGTGCTGGATTTGTCAAGTGTGGAAAAGATTCGGGGTTGGAGACGGCTTGCTATTGCTTGGTATGCACGTTATAATTGTGACAACGCTTTGCAAAAGGAAATTGCTGAAATATCAAAAATTTACGGCAAACGAAAGAAAACTTTAAGGCAACCTTAAGGTTCGGTTGGATCAAATGAAAGGTTCGGCTGTTACGATAGCTTTACAGCCGGAGAAAATCAAAACACGGGAGGGATACATCGTGAGGAATACTATTTTAATCGCGGATGATGATAAGGAGATCCGCGAGCTTCTGCGGCTGTATATAGAGAAAGACGGGTATACCGTTGTGCAGGCCGAAAACGGCCTGGAGGCGCTGAAACGAGCCGACAAAATTGACTTAGCCGTTATCGACATCATGATGCCGGAACTGGACGGCTATCAGCTCATCAAAGCCCTGCGCCGGCGCGGTAATATACCCATCATCGTAGTGAGCGCGAAATCGGAAAACCACGAAAAAATCTTAGGTCTTGACCTCGGCGCGGACGATTATGTGACAAAACCCTTTGACCCGTTGGAGGTCGTCGCGCGAATCCGGGCCAGACTGCGCCGCCATGACGGCGCGGTCATGCTGACGGCGGGCGGACTTACGCTAGATACCTCCGCCTGCACGCTGCACTGCGGCAATGAAAGCATACAGCTTACGGCTACAGAGTTTAACATGATGAAGCTGTTTATGCAAAACCCGGGACGTGTGTTTACCAAGCAGCAGATTTACGAAGCAGCGTGGCAGGAAAACGCCATTGTTGACGACAACACGGTGATGGTCGCGATATCCAAACTGCGCGGCAAACTCCCCGGCGACTGCGGCGCTTCTGTCGGCACGGTTCGCGGTCTTGGATACCGGCTGGAGGTAAAACGATGAAGCGTAAGAGTAGTATGCTTAGGTTCATCGTCTTGCGATTCATCGCTTACTCCCTCGGAACAGAGTTGGCTATCTCGGTTTTAGAAGAAATACTAAACACATCAAGAGAACCCGTGCAGCTCATCCTGTGGGGACTGGCGCAGCTATTAGTGTATAGCGCGGGAGTTCTCCTGTTTGCCCACAGTATCCACCGTAAACTGCAAGAGCAAATCCGCGAGAATGAAAAAGAGCGGTCACAGCTTTTTTCCAACATCGCCCATGACCTAAAAACCCCGATGACGACGATTTCGGGTTACGCGGGCGCATTAGCCGACGGTGTTGTGGAGGATGCGGACAAACAACGGGAATACCATCTGGCCATAAAAGCGAAGTCCGTTCAGATGAATCGGTTAATTAACCAACTGCTCACCTATTCCAAGCTGGGCACGGCGCGCTATCAACTCAGTTTATCGCGGGAAGATGCGGCGGAACTGCTTCGCGCCGCTTGCGCCGAATGTTTTGGCGAGATAGAAGAAAAGCGGATGGAGCTGGATTTACACCTGCCGGACACCCCTGTGTTCTGTATGGTGGATTCTCTTGAACTGCGCCGCGCCGTCGGAAATCTGCTGACGAACGCAATCCGCCATAATCCGGCGGGAACCCTGCTGCTTGTTAGCCTAACGGAAGAACCCGGACGCATTACCATCCAAATCGCGGACAGCGGCGCGGCTATCCCGGAGGCGGCGAACCTGTTTGAGCCGTTTGTGACCGGCAGCGATTCCAGAAGCGGCGGAACGGGACTTGGGTTGGCCATTGTGAAAAAGGAGGCGGAGCAGCACGGCGGCGAGATAACGCTATCGCCCGCTCCCGCGCCGTACACCAAGATGTTTATGTTACACCTGCCCATAAAATAAAGAAAGCGTGAGAGTGTTATGTACACAAAACTCATCAAAAACGACATACGAAGAAGCAAGCTGATTACCATAACGATTGCGGCGTTTATCACGGTCGCGGCTGCGCTGACCGCTTTGGCGGCGTCTCTAACGGTGAATCTGCTCGGCGCGATCAACAACATGATGCAGACGGCAAAGACGGTCGACTTCATGCAGATGCACACCGGCGACGTAGACATGAATCAGATTCAGAGCTTTGTTGAAACCAATGACAGCGTGGAGGATGTTCAGGTTCTGCCGTTTCTGAATATCGAGGGCGCGGAGATTATCATCGGCGGCGAATCCTTAGAATGGAGTATGCAGGACAACGGCTTTACGGTACAGGGCGAGCGGTTTGATTTCCTGCTGGATCTAAACAACGAAATCATTCAACCGAGTGACGGCGAAATCTATATACCCGTGTACTACATGCAGGAGGGCGCGGCGCAGCTCGGCGACACGGTAACGGTTCACGGCGTTAAGTTTACCGTTGCGGGATTTATGCGAGACTCCACCATGAATCAGGCGCTGGTGTCCTCCAAACGGTTTCTTGTGAACCGGAGCGGCTATGAACAATTGCTGCCGTTCGGAATGCCGGAGCATCTGATCGAGTTTCGCTTAAAAGACGGCGTTTCCGCGGCGGACTTTGAAGCGGCGTACCTTAACGAGGGTCTACCCTCCAACGGGCCGCCTTCGGTCACCAAAATGCAAGTGCAATTGATGAACGGAATGACGGACGGCATTATGATCGCCGTATTGGCGTTGATCGTAATCCTTGTAACGATTGTAGCGTTTCTGTGCATTCGCTTTACGCTGCTCGCAAAAATCGAGGAAGATTACAGAGAAATCGGCGTGTTGAAGGCCGTCGGGTTGCGGAACGGCGCTATCAAGAAGCTCTATCTCGCGAAATACGGCGCGATTGCAGGGTGCTCCTCCGCGCTCGGATTCTTGCTCTCGGTTTCGCTTTCGAATCCCTTCATGAACAGCATTCGCTTATATATGGGTGACGGCGGGGCGTTTCTTCCGGGTTTGCTATGGGGTCTCGCGGGGTCGGCGGTGATATTCGGCGTGGTGCTGCTGTATGTAAGAAAAGTGCTGCGGCGTTTCCGTAAAATATCGGCGGCACAGGCGATCCGTTACGGTGCGCCGCGGGAAAAATCAAAGTCATCCAGAACGTTCAAACTCAGCAACAGACGTCTCTTATCCCGGAATGTCTTTTTGGGTATTAAGGACATTCTGTCCCGTAAAAAGCTGTATGTGACCATGCTGACGGTTCTGATTATCTCGGCGTTTATCATGATCGTGCCGCAGAATATCTACAACACGATCTCCTCAAAGAGTTTCAGCAAAAACATGGGAATGGGCGTCAGCGACGCAAGTATATATATTTCCAGCACACAGACGGAGGATGTCACGCAAAAAAGCGCGGAAACCGCCGCGGCTTTGGCAAGCGACCCGGATGTGGAAATATACAACGTTACAACCGCCGTTATGCTTGACATGAAAGCGGACAACGGCGTCACTCAACGGCTGCGGGTAAACTTGGGCGATCATACGGTTTTCCCCATTAATTATTCGCGGGGTGCACCGCCGCTCGGAACGTCGGAGATCGCCCTTTCCACGCTGAACGCGGATGATCTCGAAAAACAGGTCGGAGACGAGATCGTCTTGATGATCGGCGGAGCGGAAAAGACGCTGACCGTTTGCGGCATATACTCCGACATCACCAGCGGCGGCAGAACGGCGCAAGCCGTCTTTGGGGAAAGCGGCGGAGATCTGCTGTCGGTAAGCGCCACAGTTACGTTTCGTGACGGAGCGGACATCCCGGCGATAATCTCGCGGTATAAAGAACGCTTCCCGTTCGCGAAGGTTTACGGCATGGAAGAAAACATCCGGCAAACGATGGGCTCCATGATGGACGCGATCAATCTTGCCTCATACGTCGCGATGGGCGTATCCGCGCTGCTCACGCTGCTGGTGACGCTGCTGTTTATGAAGATGCTGGTAACGAAAGACCGAACCTCTATCGCTGTTTTGAAATCAACGGGCTTTACGGTCAGGGATATTCGCCGTCAGTATATTACACGCGCTTTTGTCGTATTGGTGATGGGCGTTGTTATCGGGACAATTTTAGCCAATACGTTGGGGGAATTCGCGGGAATCGTGATCGTGTCCTCCTTCGGCGCGTCGGCGTTCAGCTTCACGGTCAATCCGTGGTTCGCGTATCTGTTCGCGCCGCTTCTGATCGCGGCTTGTGTATATACCGCCACACGGCTTGGCGTATCGGGCATCCGTTCACTCAAAATTTCCGATCATATTAAGGAGGCATAAGCCATGAAAAGAATCATTACAGGGTCAAACATCGTAAAAACCTTCGGAACGGGAGCAGAACAAACAACCGCGTTGAACGGCGTAAACGCGGAGATTAAAGAAGGCGAATTCGTCGCCGTGATGGGGCCTTCCGGCTCCGGGAAATCCACGCTGCTGTTCGCGCTTTCCGGTATGGACGGCGTCACAAGCGGGTCTGTGAAATACGGGGATACCGAACTGTCCCGGCTCCGCGAAAACGAACTTGCGGACGTGCGCCGGACAAAGATGGGCTTCATTTTTCAGCAACCCACCATGTTAAAAAACCTAAACCTTTTGGATAATATCCTTCTTCCCGCCGCGCGGAACGGAAAGAAAGAACCCGCAAAGCTCAAACAAAAGGTAAAAGACCTGATGAAGAAAACGGGTATCAACGGTCTTGAATACAGAGACGCAGCGGAGGTTTCCGGCGGACAATTGCAACGCGCCGGTATCTGCCGCGCCTTGATGAACGCGCCCGAAATTCTCTTCGCCGACGAACCGACCGGCGCGTTGGAAATTATGGATTTACTCTCCGCGATTCACAAGGAGGGTATGGCTGTTCTTCTTGTGACCCATGACGCGAAAGTAGCCTCCAGAGCCGACAGGGTTTTATTTATGAAGGACGGAGCCATCATGTCTGAATTACCGCTTCACAGCGCAAACGACAGAACCGAGAAGGTGAACTCTGTTATGGCGGCGATGGGTATTTAGTTTATAAATGCGTAATGGCGCGGCGCGCGTCTTCCTCGAGCCACCGCGCCACGCCGTCTTCCGTATTTCTGCCGCACATGACGTCGGCGTCGGCGAGAACCTCCGGCACGGCGTTCGCCACGGCGACCCGTATATCGCAGGCTTCAAACATCGGCAAATCATTTGCGTTGTCACCGAAGCCGACGACGCGGTCAAAACCGTATGCCTTCCGCAGGAAATCCGCACCGCTTTTTTTAGAGGCTTGGTCACTGTGAAGTTCCAAATACCATAAATCCGTGCTGTAAATGTCCTTATAAATAAACTTGCTGATTCCGGGAATCTTTGAAAACGCATTATAAGCGCGCTGGATACTATGCTTTGTATCAAGAAAGGTAAAGTAGATGACATCCGGAATATCCATGAAGGCGTCTGTCTGGATAAAAACCTTATTATACCGACTCTTTCGCTCTTCTATAAAATCAAGCAAAGGCTGATTGGCGTGGGACTCATAATAAGTGAACTGCTCACCGTCTTTAAGCTGATACATAAGTCCTGTAACATTTAGGCACTTCAGCAGTGAGATGACCTCGGCAACCTGTTCGGCAGAAAGAGAGAAAACGCGAGAATACCCCTTCCGTGAGGGATCATAAATTAATACGCCGTTCATCAACACAAGGGGAATGCGCCATTGCACATTCCCCAATATTTTGAAGGCTGATGCCGCTGTCCGCGCGGTGGCGACAGAAAAATGAAGCCCATCGGCGATCAGCCTGTTTAGGATTTGCGTTGTGGTTGCGGATAGCTCGGCGTTTGCGTTCAGCAATGTACCATCGAGATCGGATATGTAGAGTGTTTTCGTAAACATCGCTCCTTTATTATGGTGTAATGGAAACAGTATAAACGCTCGGCACGAGAAAAGCAAGGGTGGCAGCAAACACATTCGCCGGGTTATCCTGCCCGCTGTAAACAAAGCAGAGCGAGCGGCAAAAACGCCGCCCCTGTATAGGCGCGTATTGTCAGGCAGCGACCGCGCCGCCCCAATCTTCTTCCCAAGTTTCGGCATCTAGCGCCATCATACCCTCGCGCAGCATCGACTCGGCAAAGATACCGTAGCCGCGCTTCGGATCGTTGATCAGCACATGCGTTACGGCGCCGACCAGCTTGCCGTTTTGCAAAACGGGGCTGCCGCTCATGCCCTGCACAATCCCGCCGGTGCGGTTCAACAAACGCTCGTCAATGACGCGGATCATGAAGTTGCGGCTATCGTCGCCGGAGAAAATTTTCATAATCTCGATATCAAAACGTTCCACTTTATCGCCGTTTACGTTTGATAATATTTCCGCCGCGCCCGTTTTCACCTCGGACGCCGACGCGACAGCGACGGGTTTTTCCATCGGTTTGCCCATCGCTTCCCCCGTGGTCAGCGTGCCGAACAATCCGCTCTCGGTGTTGCGGAGAAGATGGCCGTAGGCTTTATCGTTGCGGAACGTGCCTTTCAGCTCGCCCGGCGTTCCCGGTTGTCCCTGCCGTACCGATTCTACCTCAGAATACAACACATGACCGGAGCCCATCGGAAGCAGTCGTCCCGTTTCGGCCTCGTTGATTCCGTGCCCCAGAGCGCCGAACCCGGTTTCCGGCTCATAAAAGGTTATTGTGCCGATCCCGGCCATGCTGTCGCGCACCCATATACCGATGCGGTATTTACCGTTGTCCGCGGATTGGGCGGGAACCAACGTAGTATTGCGCATTTTACCGTCGCGGACATACGTGATCTCCAGCGCCTCTCCGCTGAGTTTTTCGGCCAGTTCCAGCAACTCGGTGACAGTGGAGAGGGAGCGCTGCTGGATATGGGTGATCATGTCGCCGGTGACAATTCCGGCGTCTTGGGCGGGACTGACTTCGCCCTCATAGGTATTCACGGGAGCCATACCAACTACCATCAGTCCGTCGGTTTGCAGCTTCAAGCCCAGCGTATGGCCGCCGGGAATCACGCTGTCGGGAAGAACCGGCTCCAATGCGGCTTGCGCCGGAACCGGGTTGATTAATATAAAACAAAGGAGCAGGGTTATCATTTTACGCATATTCAATGCACCTCATTGTCTCAAATCTTTCGAGTACTTTGCCACGGGCGGCGCTTTTTGAAACAGGGGTTTGAACCCATTAAAGGGAATGGATTAACCGCCCATAGCCCTATATCCCGCGCCGTTAAACACGGAGCCAAAAAACGGTGTGTCAGGAAGCGGAAGCGAATCCTAATTTTACATTGTTAAGCCTGACAAATTATGATATACTTTCCCAAAAGGGGGGATGGCCATGCGGATCGCCGTAGTCGGCTCGCGTTCGCTGGACGGACGTTTTTACCCGGTTCTTTCGGAATGTATTCCGCCCGGCGCGAGCGAAATTATCAGCGGCGGCGCGTCCGGCGTCGACAGCCTCGCCGAGCGTTACGCGAAAGAACAAAACCTTCCGATGACCGTTATACGCCCGGACTACAAAACCTATGCCCATATGGCTCCGCTCATCCGCAACAGCCAGATCGTCGCCGAATCCGATTTCACGCTGATCCTCTGGGACGGCAAATCCCGCGGTTCGCTGAACGTTATTATGACCTGTATTAAAACAAATAAACCGTTCAAGGTGATGTTGGTAAAATAGGGATTTTTGTACGGATGTGCTTCTATATAGTGAGGTGAGAACGTGAAATTGATCAAACTCTTAATCGCGTTGGCTTCGCTTTTATTTATCGGCGGGTGCTTTCTGATCACAAAACCACCGAATACTTATCGTAATCAAATCGTAGATTTTGGGGTCTGCGGCGACTGGATCATCGTGAGCGCGGGACATTATGAAGGAAGCGGTCAATATTTTGTCGGCGACTTTTACAGGATAAAAAAAGGCGGCGGCGAACCGGAGCGAATGAATCTGACCGATGATGATGAATTTGTGATTGCGGAGGACTGGATATATTATGATTTCTGGAGGAATACAGAGACTGTGGCATCCGATAAGGGAGAAAAAACAGGGTGCTACCGAATCCGTCCGGACGGCACAGGAAAGGAGTATTTAGGAGACACACTTTACCGCGTTATTCTTTACGCGCAAGATGGCTATTTGTACGGAGAACAAAAGGTAAAACCAAAATTATCCGGTGTCCCCGTAACCAATCTCATTCGCTGCAATCTTGATGGCACAGAAATAGCAACGTTGTTCAGCGGGGATAGCCTGCCATTTACCGGGGACTCCAATTATATTGAATATGCCGACATTTGTGTGTCAGATGACTGCATAACGTTTACCGCAATGGTTCATGGGTTAAGTCACGACGACGGTTGGCGGGGACATTGCGAGTTCATTGCACAGTATCAAACAGATAAGCACGGCAAGAATTTGACTCTGCTTAAGGAACTTACGGAAAACGAATTTATGGAATACATAGCGTTATATTCAAAACTAAAATAGCCTCGAGATGGATGCTTATGACTCGTTTTTTACAAGAAACGCATTACATAAATTTCTCCGCACTAAACATCCGGGCGAAAGCGGCGGAGCTGTTTTGGAACACTGCCGAATCTGTTGATAAAGCGCGGATTGCCTATGAATATGTGCGGGACGAGATCCCGCATATGTTTGATATTAACGCCATGACCATAACCGCTAAAGCCTCGGATGTTTTGGAATATAAAACGGGCATATGCCATGCAAAGTCGAATCTGCTGGCGGCACTTCTGCGCTCGCAGGGTATTCCCACCGGATTTTGCTTCCAGCACATCACTTTGATGGACGATGACTCCAAAGGCTACTGCGTTCACTGCTACAACGCGGTTTTGTTAAACGATCACTGGGTGAAGATGGACGCGCGGGGTAATAAAAAAGGAATAAGCGCGCAGTTTTCGCTATACGAACCGATTCTGGCGTTTCCTTGCCGCCCGCAATATCAAGAGTACCATTGGCCGGGCATTTACGCGAAGCCTCACGCCGAAACGATGGCTATGCTTGGGCGCGCCGATTCATTAGAGTATATCCTTGAAAACATCCCAAATGACCTTACCCTCCCGCCGGATATTTTAGTGTGAAAGAGGTTATCACAATGACACTGGAAACTACCCGCTTGATTCTGCGTCCGTGGAGAGAATCAGACGCCGAAACGCTGTATGAATTCGCGAAAAACCCGTTGATCGGTCCGGCGGCGGGCTGGCCTATTCATACGAGTGTTGAAAACAGCCGCATGATTATCCGCGAGGTGCTATCCGTAGAGGAAACCTACGCTGTCACACTGAAAAATGACGATATCGCCGTCGGAAGCATCGGTCTGTTAGTTGGAGAAAAAAGCAACTTACTTATCAAGCCCGACGAGGCGGAAATCGGATACTGGATTGCCGAGCCGTACTGGGGACAGGGTTTAATCCCGGAGGCGGCGCGCGAGTTGATACGTCACGCCTTTATCGATCTCGGTATATCGGTTGTATGGTGCGGATACTTCGACGGCAACGAAAAGTCAAAGCGGGTGGGGGAAAAGTGCGGCTTTCGCTACCATCACACGGAATACGAAAAAGAGTGGAAGCTGATTGACGCTGTTAAAACACAGCATGTCACCCGCCTTACAAAAGAAGAGTATTTACCGTAACACCCTCGGAACACACGAAACGCCTGTCTGTCAAATTCGACAGACAGGCGTTTATGCTCGTGATTTATGCGAAGAGGTTCAAGAAGCGCATTATGGTGAGGATCCCCTCTTCGCGGGTAAGTATTTCTTTAGGGTTGAACATTTTGCCGGAAATGAATCCGGATTTTTGCAACGCGCCGACGGCCGGGCGCGCCCAAGCGGAGATGTCCTCCGCATCGGTGAATGCCGGAGAGGCGGCTTCCAGAGCTTGATCCAACTTCGCCGCCATGTTATAGAGCAGAGTAACCGCCATTTCGCGGGACATTGTGCCGTTTGGATGAAACAGAGCGCCGCTGCCGCCGGAAACGATACCCAAAGACGCGAGTTTCCCGACGTTTTCATCCTCGGTATCGCTGAACATTCCGCTCTTTGGGGTAATTTCCGTGCCGGAAAGATGCTGATACAACCCGACTGCTAACGCGCTGAACTCTGCGCGGGTAATCTCACTCTGATAATCGCCTTGCAGATTCTCCGGGACGATGCCGAGGGAAACAGCTTCCGCAATATCTTCTGAGGCATCTTCGAAAGCCAGCTCAATCAGCGTCACCGAGCCGGAAATCTCATTTGCCACCAGCGCCATTGGCTTTCCCGTGGGGCTGTCGGGAATGATACAGATCCCCTCAGCACCTAAGTCACTGCCGTTATCCAGAGCGCCGTCGATTGTGTTCCGAACATTGATATAATCATAAAATTTGGCGTTCGCCGGGTCGGAGATGTCATACACCATCAAGCCGCCAACCCTCTCCAACGCGATAAACGCATAAGTTTTACCCCCGATTTCCGCTACTTTCACGTCCTCCGGCTCGGGTCCTTTGCGGTCGCTTCTCCCGTCTTGCTCCAATTCCGCGTGATCCGTATTAAAGAGTTCTGGGTATTCCTCACTGACGATCCTCTCAAAATCACTGCCGCTGTCAAAAACGAGTTCCATCGTTTCCGCGTCAAATATCGAGAAGGAGCGCGCTCCGAGCAGGTAAATCTTATCGGGATCAAGACCATCACGAGCCGCGTTGTTCAAGTATTCCACATCTTCCGAACCGTTGACCGAACCTTCTAAAAGATCGTCTTCATACCAATCGTCGCGGGCGTCGCCCTCATTCGGCGTCAGCAGATAGGTTTTTCCGCCGATGACCGCGGCAGCCAGTCCGTCCGGCATATATACGCCCAGTGCGTTTTCTTCTGTTTTCAGAAGAATCTCTCCGTCGTCGTTGAGATCCAGTTCGTTGCCCTCGATGCTGTGATCCTTAAACCCTAACCCCCGTATGTCGGTGAATGATTTGGAGGTTAGATCAAACGATGCCACCGCGTTTGCTTCCTGCAACGAGACATATGCCATTCCGCCGTCGAACGCGACGTATTCCGGCTCCAAATCAAGAGACGGAGCGGTATCCGGCTTCAGAAGAACGCCTTTTTCAACCAGCTCCGCGCGCTTTTCGTCAAAGCTCTCGACCCCTACCGTTTGCACGGATTCCAGTTCCAAAAGTTCTTCACGGGAGGTAACGTCGGACAGATCCGCTACGGTTACCGATCCGGGCGGATCGTTTTCGCCGTCTCTCGGCTCGCCTTCGTTCGCGGTCATAATATAGCGGTAATCCGGGGAGAACCCGACCATATCCGGTTGGACGCCCGCTTCGAAATGCGAAATGTAACCGCCGTCATAGTCTAAAAACACAACGGCGCCGGTTTCTGTGTGCGCGTTAGCCTGCGTCGCGATCGCAACGACATCCAGAACAGGGTTGACAGCCACGCTGGTAATGTCGCCGCAGGGAAACCCGTTGGCCGTTCCGAGCGCCTCCACGTCAACACGTGCGTCCAAGGTCAAGCTGCCGTAAGCGTCGGGGTTTACGATGGAAACGATGTCCAAACTGCGTACCGAACCGTTGACCATATACATTTTTTGATTGTCGGGGTTGTACTGAACAATCTCCGCAATCGCGCCATCCTCATTGGTTTCGCCTGTCCAATAGCTGCCGAGGTACTTCATCCGCCCGTTGACGCTGGAAATCTCCAGCGCCGGACGCGCCTCCGCCGCGTAAGAAAAGCCCGTGAGCGTCATGGCCGCGAGGATGACAAAGGCGCTTAGTTTTTTAATCATACGTGATTCCTCCGTTTCTTCGGTTTATTGCCCTTGATGATACCACACGCGGAAGACCGGCGAAAGCAGAGTTTGGTAAATCTTGTGTAAGAAATGTGTAAATCGCCGTGGTGATTTAGCCAAACCTTAACAATCCCTCTCCCGTGTTTTAGATATCCCCTGTTATGATAAAAGCATCATCTATCAGAATAGGGAGAAATCAAAATGAGACAAGAAAAAAGCGGGTTTTGGGGATTCTTCGCGAAGGTGTTTGTCGCCGCAGTATTTTTGATCGCGGTTTATTACGTGTGGAGACCGGCGTTTTGGGCGGAATCGTCCGCCGACCCACAATTAACCCCTACGATATTCATCCCGCCCGAAACCTTATCAAGCCCGGCGGACAATGAACCGAGTCCGGACCCAAGCGAAAACCGTTCCGGGGTTCCGGTTCACGCAGACGAGATTGCGGATACGCGCTTTTTAGAACTGATCAATGGGGAATACCCGGTCGGCGGCGAGACGGAAAGCGTCGGTCCGGCGTGGCCGACCGTGGCGGTCAGCGCTAAGACGGTTACGCTGCACGAAACGGCGCTGGATGCGCTGAACAGTTTTTTCGACGCGGCGGTTCAAGAGGATTTCAATTCGTTTTATCTCGGAAGCGGTTACCGAGGCGCCGCCGAGCAGCGAGAAATATATAATAACGCTTCGGATAAATCGTTTGTGCAGAAACCGGGGCACAGCGAGCACCAAACGGGGCTGGCGGCCGATATCTTCGCGCTCGGCGTGGGGCAGTACGATATGGAGGGAACCCCGGAGGCGTTATGGTTAGCAGAAAATGCCTGGAGATACGGCTTTATCCTGCGTTACCCCGAAGAGAAAGAAAGCATAACGAAAATATCTTATGAGCCTTGGCACTTTCGGTATCTCGGACGGTTCCACGCATGGTACTGTTATACGAACGACTTATGTTTGGAGGAATACATCGCGCTATTAAAAGACGCCGGGGAGATTCGGGCGGAACTGGACGGTTTTATGTATACCGTCTTGTACCAAACGCCGGAGGATGGTATACTTATAATGCCGGAAAATCTGAACTACAGCGTTTCCGGCGATAATACGGGCGGCTATATCGTGACCGCTTGGGAGTGAGTTTTTGGTTTACACCGTTTTAATCTGCGACGACGATGAGGACATCCTCTCGGCGCTGCAAATTTACCTCAGTCAGGAAGATTACAAGATCGTGCGCGCAAAAAACGGCTTGGAGGCTGTTCGCGCCATAGAACGCGAATCCGTCCATCTTGCGCTGCTCGACATTATGATGCCGGAGATGGACGGCATTCAAGCGGCGGTAAAGATTCGGGAAACGAGCAATGTGCCGATCATTTTCCTCAGCGCGAAAAGCGAGGACACAGACCGCATCCTCGGCTTGAACATGGGCGGCGACGACTATATCACCAAACCGTTCAACCCCGTGGAACTGCTGGCACGCGTCCGGGCGGCATTACGCCGTTACGCGCGCCTCGGAGGTTTTTCAGAAACGCCGCAAACCCCCGATACTTACCAAACGGGCGGCCTTGTGCTTGATGACCGTTTGAAGCGCGTAACGGTGGACGGAACTGAGGTTACGCTGACCGCAATTGAGTATAACATTCTGAAACTGCTGATGAGCAATATGGAGCGCGTTTTCACCTCCGGGCAGATATACGAAGCCGTTTGGAACGAACCGGCTATCTATGTCTCCAAAACCGTTTCGGTTCATATCCGGCACATCCGCGAGAAAATCGAGATCAATCCCAAAGAGCCGCGGTATTTGAAGGTGATTTACGGCCTCGGCTATAAGGTTGTGAAGCTATCTTGAACAAGCTCATCGCTTCCCCGGCAACCCGACTGCTTACGGCGGCAGGCGGGTTTATAACCGCGCTATGCGCCGCGCGGGAACTGAACGAAACGTATGATTATTACATGCGGCACTTGCTGAACGGCTTTTCAAATTTTTTGAAACTTCCCATCGCAGTTGCGCTCTTGCTGTTTCTTGTTTGCGCCGCGTTATTTTCGCTGTCCGTTTGGAATAACAGAGGAAAGAAAATGCCGTTCTGGCGGCGCGCTGATATCTCGTATCTGGCGGTTCTCGCTTGGTGCGCCGAGTTCGTCTGCATTTTCTTTGTACGCCGGAGCCGGGAAAATTCTTTACGGATTTTTCTGCTGTCGCTAGCTGTTTACACGGTTTTCGTGCTGATTGCGGCGGAGGTCTTGTCACGCCTGCGCGATAAAGCAATCGGTAAAACGCTCTACTGGCGGCGCTTCTTCCGGCTATATCCGCTCAAAAAACCAGCCGGGTTTCTGACGGCGCTGATGCTGGCCGGGATAGTGCTGTATCTGTGCGTTCTGTGTCCGGTGAGTATTCTTCGAACGGAACCGTATTTGTATACGAGGACGTCGACGAACGAATCCTTTCTGCTCTCACCATACAGTGAATTGCCCAACGCGCCGAATTTTACGGTGTACTTTTTTGCCATCTTCGCTCTCGGCGCTCTGACATACCTTTGCTCGTTCATCCTTACACTGTCGAAAGAATACGAAGAACTGAACGCCGAGAAGGTACGCGCGGAGCGCTTCAAAGCCGAGCTGATTACCAACGTCTCTCATGATATACGCACACCGCTCACCTCAATCATCAACTATGTGGATATCCTTAAGGCGTTGCCGGTGGAGCGGGCGGACTTTACCGAGTATGTGGCAATCCTCGATAAAAAAGCTGCCCGCCTGAAAACGCTGATCGGCGACCTGATGGAAGCGTCTAAGGCGGGTACGGGGAATCTGAGCGTGGAGCTGAAAGAAATCGATCTGCCCGAAATCGTCGGGCAGATCGCGGGAGAATTTGAAGACCGGTTTATCGAGCGGGACTTGACGCTGGTGCTGAGGCAGCCGAATCAACCGGTCACGGCACGGGCCGACAGCGGGCATCTGTGGCGCGTACTGGAGAATCTGTTTGGCAACGCTGCCAAATACGCCCTGCCGGGCACACGGGTATTCGCGGAAATCGCCCTTGCGGGTAGCCGTCCCGTTTTTGCGCTCAAAAACGTTTCGCAAAACCCGATCGACATCCCCGCCGAGACGCTGGCGGAACAGTTTATGCGCGGCGACCGCTCCCGGCACACCGAAGGAAGCGGTCTGGGGCTGTATATCGCGAAAAGCCTTGTCGAACTGATGGGCGGGGAATTTGCGGTACGGGCGTCGGGAGATTTGTTTGAGGTGGTAATTGGGTTTTAGGGTTGCCAAAGTCAACTCGTAATGCGGAGGATCGGCGGCGCGATGCGGTTTTTTACAGCGGTGCGCCGAGTCGGTACGCCCTACGAAGATTCCCCCGAATACGTTACGGTAGAAAATTATTATACCGTGCGCCGTGCTTTGTGCGAGTGGTAGAATTCTTTCAGTAACTGCTTGGTATCGTCACTCAAATAATGCCAGCGCATACCCTGTATCGCGCCCTCAAGCGCAGATAATCGCATTATACACGCTGATGGATCATTAGCTTGTATGCGCAGCCACGCCTCGCGACTCCCAGCTTCTTTCAATTGTTCAACGGTGGTTATGCCAACTTCGTTAAGCTGTAATTCCAATTCTTCCGCTATATTTGGCAGTTTGCTTAATTCACCCATTCTGTACCTCTCCTTCGCCAGTAAATTTTAATTATCTTTGCCATTGAATATACCATAACCTCCGCAGTTTCTCAATCACAGCTTCCCAGATCGGAGGTAACTACACCCCATCGCTCTCGGTTTTGATCTACTCCGCCTTAATATACTTCGTAGCCCTGCCCGTGCCGACCTTCTCGATCTGCCCTTGCTTCACCATAACGGCAAGCGTCGCCTCAACAGTGGTGGGACTTACGTCCGGCAGTACATAGCAGATTTCTTGCTTCGATATCGGCAGCAGACTGTTCAGCACCGTAGCTTCCACCCGCTGCTTTTTTTGTAGTCTTCGCGGCGTTGACCACGGCAAAGCGTTTGTCAAGTTCCTTGTAGCAAAATATCTGCATATGATTTTATTCGGCTGATTTGATGATCTGCAGGGCGGGGTTGCTTTCTTGGCTTGCCGGAGTAATCGATAGGTTAAATAGAACCCTACCCCTTCGGAAACGCTTCCGCCAATATCCGCGCCCGCATAGTTTTCACGGCGCGGGTGTTTTGCTCTGCCATAGACGCGGCGGGCGTTCCGGCACGTCGTGAATACGGGAATACATGCAGTCCGTTTGGTTTCAGCGACCGCAACGCTTGAAACGTACACATAAAGTCCTCGTGGGTTTCACCGGGGAACCCTACAATAATGTCGGCGGTGATCTCGGCGTTATCCCAAGTATACCGCAATCGCTCAAACGCGGAAAAAATGTCGGCCGCGGTACATCGCCGCCCCATTGCGGCAAGCGTTTTATCGCAGCAGCTTTGCAGGGAGAGGTGGAATGCCGGGCGGAAGTTTTTCTCTGGTTTCAGCACGCTTGTTAACTCCGCGTCTACGCGGCATGGGTCGAGCGAGCTTAGGCGCACCGAAACGGGAGCCACGGCGCGGCAGACGGCGGCGGTCAGTTCCGGCAGCGAGGGGCGGTAGGAGGCGATTTCAATGCCGGTCAGAACAATCTCCGCCGCGCCGTTAAGCGCCGCGTCCCTGACTGCCCGGAGAACGCTATCCGCCGGGCGCGAACGGGTGCGACCCCGCGCCTGCGGCACTTTGCAGTACGCGCAGCGGTTGTCGCAGCCGTCTTGTATGCGTATATAAGCGCGGCTCCGCCCAAGGGGGCGGGCGTCGGGCAGAGTATCCTCAAACATATCAGGCAGGGCAATGGGAAGGCGGGCGGACACCCGCGCTTCCAGCGCCTCTATAAACGCCGCGCGGTTTGCCGTGCCGCCGATTATATCGATCCCTTCCACCGTATCCAGCGCCTCCGTTTGAGGGAGACAGCCGCAGACGGCGATAAGCGCGTCGGGATACAGCTTGCGCAGGCGGCGGATGGCGTTGCGGGACTTTTTATCGGCGGTCGAGGTGACGGTGCAGGTGTTGACGATTACGGCGTCGCAGTCCTCCGCTTCGGATTGTGGGAGTACTTCGTGCCCGCGTCGGCGCAGCAGTTCGGCCATACCGGCGCTCTCGGCTTGGTTGGTGCGGCAGCCAAGTGTGGCGATGACGATTCGCATTGGCATGTCCTCTTTTGTGGATTTTCACCTTTTTCAAAAGGATTTGGATGGATTTTTTGGCGGGAACGCGCCTTGCATTTTCCGCTCATGCGTGTATAATAAGTATAGCGTAAAAAGAAAGGGGAAGCAAGTATATGAAGACATTTACCGTTCAGCTCAAATCCATTTCCGACGTCAAGACCTTTGTCAACGCCGCGTGCGACCAGCCGTGCGATATAGACATTGTTTCCGGCCGATATGTCATTGACGCGAAATCGATCATGGGGATCTTTTCGCTGGATTTGTCCAAGCCGATCACCGTGGAAGTCCACGGTACCGAAAACGACGGAAACAGCTTTTATGAGGTGATCAAAGAATTCGCGGAAAATTAATGAGCAGCAGCCGCGTACGCGCGGCTGCTATTTCTATGATGAGCGCCTTGCGGCTTGACGTTGCGAGATAGAAATAAGCAGGGCAGTAAGCCCGGAAAGGAAATAAAGAATGAGGAACATCGGAATTGCGATTCTTGCGTTATTTGCTACCGTATTATTCGCGGCTTGTGAATCAAACGACACGGAAAGCCAAGTTCTGCCTTCGGAAGGTTATTCAACGCTACAGTTCTCGGAATCGGATACTGTGCCCGGCCAGAGCATCGAAAGATTGGTGTATAAATCCAGAGATGAATTCTATGAAGAGATTACGGCTGCAAATAGATCTTCCGAAAAAAACGAAGAAACGGAATTTCATAACCTCGGCAGCGTTGCACAGTATTACGATTTTCAAAATGTCATAGAAGACGTAACGCTTGATGAAATTTATGTTACGTCGAATTCTATTGCATTGAGTTATCTTGATAAAAACGGCGAGGAACCTGAAGCGCTCTTAATTGAGTGGCTCAGAGCGGATAATGTTGATGAGGAAGTATTCTTGGAAAACCGTCGGGCTTCGGACACTGTTGACATCATAGTAAACGGTCACAAAGCTCTTAAGCAGGAGGTTTATTGGGATAACGAAATATGGGATAACGAATACATGTGCAACCAATATTACTGGGTCGAAAATGGAAACGCAATATTCCTGCGCATTCCGCCGTGGCTCCTTGAAAGGTATCCGGAAGAGATATTCTTTGACATAGCGGCAGTAAAGGTGCCTTAGAATATAGATGTTAAGTTCCATCTCAAGATGCAGCGACTGATGATTTTGACGTTATGAGACGTTCAGGACAGGCGAATAGAAACTCTTTTGGATGTGAACCTTCCCTTGTTCCCGGAATATAATTTTAATGTACAGCTTTAATAAGTTGGAGAATTATTTATGCGTATTTTTCCGAACAGGGGACAAAACATATGTATCACACAAATTCAAACTGCGGGCAGCCAGCACTCTATTGCTTCGCCTATGTCAGCACCCAAAACGAGCTGTTTTTCCGCAGCAATTCCTCGCTCAATCGCGAAAATTCCCCCGCGTTCGTTTGGGTGGATTATACGAAGGTGTAACAAACAAACCTGTAAACTTCTGTTGCGTATACGCCTCTTTTGTGTTATCCTGTTAACAACACAAAAGAGGAGGCTATTTCATGGTACAGTATAATGCCCCATATGTCCCGGAATCGCTTGGATACGACTCTTCCCGCATTCCCGTTTTAAACAGATTTTTTCAAGAGCAAACCGACAATGGCCGGTTGATCGGCGCAAGCTATGCCATGGCTCGGGACGGCAAACTGTTTGCCGCCGGAGCGGTGGGGAAACAGAGTTTCCGTGCGGAAGACAAGCGTCCCCTCAAACCCGAATCTATTTTCCGTATCGCTTCTGTCACGAAACTCTTTACCGCTGCCGCTGTATTTCAACTCATAGAAGACGGCCTCTGCCGTCTGGATGAGCCTATGTGTCTCCATTTGCCTGAAATGGAGAACGAGGATTTTCGAGATGTCACAATTGCGCAAGTCTTGTCCCATACCAGCGGATTGTCGGCTGACCACTCAGTCTACCCGGACGACGAAAAAAGAACAAATCCTTGGGATTGTATCGGCCAAGAATTTGAGAGCGGCGGGAAGGACTGGATTACGGCCGGGCTTCGCGCCGGAAAAATGCCGGAGGGCGGAAAGCGCTGGGAATATTCATCTTTTGGCTATGTGTTATTGGGCGAGATGATTAGGCGGCTATCCGGCGTACATTCGAATCAATACATAGAGCAGAATATCATAGAACCTTGCGGCATGTCTGACTCCGGCTTTTGGGAAACCGTAAAAAAACTGCCCCGCTTCAAGAACCGTTTCTTTATCCATTATGGAGGCGCCGAAAAAGCTCTTGAAAACGAGGAGGAATCCACGCCTTGGGATGCGATCCCCGGCACCGGCAGCGGTTTGCATTCCACCGTCATTGACCTTGTCAAGTTCGGCAACATGCTGCAAAACGGCGGACGTATTAACGGGCGGCGTGTGCTGGGCCGTCTGGCTATCCAAAAAATGACCTCGCTTCACTCCAATCTGCCGAATTTCTGCTGGAATGCGGGAGGAGCGCTTAAATACTACGGATACGGACCCGACCTTATCATGGACGATATGTATATTCACTCGCCGGGTACGTATAACCATGAGGGATGGGGACGCGTTCGTCTGTCGGTCGACCCGACGGAAAAATTGGTATCGGCTTACTTTATCCCGCTTACAAATCCGGAGGAATGGGATCCTGTCACCGCGTTTAACCCCCAAGCAATCATTTGCTCCGGAATTATGTGAGAAAGCCTGCCATGATCCTCGCGCTCAAACGGAAATGGGACTGTTTTGCCGCCGTCGCCATTGCGACATTTAAAGAGTGGAGCGTCTACCGAACCCATACGATGGTTTCAATCTTTGTGGGGCCGGTGTACTTTGGCGTACAGTATTTCATCTGGACGGCGGTTTATGCCAGCCGCCCGGAACTGAGCGGCATGGCGCTTGAGCAGACCATCCGCTATTTCGGCGCCACGGCGCTGATCGGCTATATTACGATGGACTTTGCCGATTGGAATTTGGGGATGCTCGTACGTACGGGGAAGTTCCTCACCTTTGCCCTCCGTCCTGTTCACCACCGCTTTTTTGCGTTTTCGCAAAAAGCTGGGCACCTCCACTTTTTGTTTGGCGTGGATATGCGCCCAGCGCATTTGGGATGGGCTTTTCTCTCTGTTTTGTTGGCTTTTTTGATCAACTTCCAATTCAACTATATCCTCGGCATGACGTCTTTTTGGTTTATACGCGCCGACGGAGTGCGGAACGTTACGCGCCTTTTGTCGGGTATTTTTTCCGGCGCGCTGATCCCCTTGGCGTTTTTCCCCGGATGGTTGCAAACAATCCAGTACTTTCTGCCGTTTCAATATACCGTATACGTTCCCGCTTCGGTTTTTACCGGGAATTTCACACCCCGGCTGATTGCGTATCAAGCCGCCGCGCTGGCGGTTATCTATGCTCTTAGCGAGCTGATGTACCGCAGGGCCATGCGGCGCTTCAGCGATGCGGGAGCATAGGCAAAAAAGCCGCAAAGAGTGGGGAAAGAGTGGCTTTTATGAGATTTTTTTCTGTTTATAAGACATGCGTTAAAACGGCGGTATCGCAGGCATTGGCCTATCGGTTTGATTTTTTCCTGTCGCTTGTAATAACGTTTATCGGGAGTTTAGGGCTTCCGCTGGTGGCTTTGCTGATTTACGGCGCGGGAGCGGCGTTTCCGGGATGGGATTTTTATGAAGTGCTGCTGATCCAGTCGCTTTTCACCGTATCACAGGCGGCAGCGCGGATCTGTCTGGGGGATATGCTGTGGACGACCATGCACCATGTGCGGGAAGGCAACTTCGAGGTTGTTCTCTTAAAACCGATGAATCCGCTTGCCTATATGATCTCGACCACTTTTTCCCCCCAGAGCTTTGGAAATCTGTTATGCGGCCTTGTAATGCTCGGGTACGCGGCGGCTCATGTGCAGATCGCGGCGTCCGTATTCGCGTTTCTCTTGCTGTTTGCCGCGGGAATCGCGGTCATGGCGGGCGTACAGCTAATGATGGCGGCGGCGTCTTTTAAATGGGTTGGCAATTCGCGCCTGCCTGAAATCGCAGCCAGCGTGGAAGCCTTCGGGCAGTATCCCATCGGGATATTCCCCGCGGCTGTCAGAGCAGTGGCGGTCTTTGTCATTCCCGTCTGCTTGGTCGGATTTTTTCCCGCCGCGGCGCTGTTGGGCCGAGCCGGGCCGGAAGCATTCGGGTCGGCGGGGGTTTCTCTGTTCTTTTTAAGCGCGGGGGTCTGGTTTTACCGGCACATGATCCGGCGTTATCAGGGCGCAGGAGGTTAATACCCGAAGAAAGGAATCATATGGACATTATAATTGCGGAAAATTTAAGAAAAACCTATAAAACCTATAAAAAAACCGCCAAACTGTTCCGGCGGGAGATAGAATACATACATGCGGTAGACGATATATCCTTTTCGGTGGAGAAGGGAGCCGTCTGCGGACTTTTGGGGCCCAATGGCGCGGGAAAATCCACCACCGTCAAGATGTTGTGCGGCGCGTTATTCCCCAGCGGCGGGCGGCTGGAGGTCATGGGCTATTCTCCTTCGCGGGATCGCAAAAAGTATGTCGCGCGTATCGGGGCGGTGTTCGGGCAAAAATCCCAACTTATCTGGGACATTCCGCCGATCGACAGTTTTCGAATGAACCGCGCTATCTATGGGATTCCGCGGGAGGACTATAAAAACGTGCTGGACGAGCTTGTGGATACTCTGGCCGTGGGTGAGGTTTTGGATAAGCCTACCCGGGTTCTCTCTCTGGGAGAACGGATGAAATGTGAATTTATAATGGCTATGCTGCACCGGCCGGAAATCATCTTTCTGGACGAACCCACCATCGGGCTGGACGTCATCGCAAAAGCGGGGGTGCGCGACTTTATCAAGAAGATCCACAGACAAGGCGCCACCGTCATCCTTACCACACATGACCTCGAAGACGTGGAACATCTGGCCGGTCACGCAATCATCATCAACCACGGCAAAAAGGTGTTTGATGACAACCTTCTCCATCTGCGGCAGCGAATGGGAGCCAAAAAGCTGATTACCTTAACGCTGAACGAACCGCCTCCGTCCGGCGCTCTGACAGGCATCTCCATTGCGTCGCAGCCGAATGAGCTGGAATTGACGCTCGAAGCCGACGCTCAGGATATTGGCGGCTTTATGGAGGCTTTGTTTGATAAGGTCAGCGTCCGTGATATCTCGGTCAAAGAGCCACGGATACAAGATATTATCACCGCGTTGTATAGGGAGTAATGAGATGGTAATCATTATCCCTATGAAAACATTCTTGCATTGTTTATGGGCTTATGGTATAATATCCCCATTCAAAAAGAAAGCGTTGCGGCTCTAGGCAATACGGCGCAATCAT
>QMCE01000352.1_pt1 | contig 22952 bp, 19 predicted proteins | sample 1821851 | NCBI WGS metagenome assembly QMCE01 (sample SAMN09453174, study PRJNA476694) | Termite gut metagenome, whole genome shotgun sequencing project. | isolation source: worker | host: Odontotermes sp. | place: South Africa:Pretoria | collected 2016-01-28 | reverse complement strand
ACGAGTGGAAGGCTTACGAACAGTCCGAGGCTGATTTCTTCAGGAGTATGGGTGAATTGTTCGATCGGGCCGTCGCCGAGAACACCGGGACTTTCTGGGGGCCCCTGCTGATGCTGTCGCACACCAGTTATCTAACCCCCGAGAACGAGAAGCATTACAACATGTTGTCGGAGGAGGCTAAAAACAGCTATTATGGGAAACTCGTGGCCGAGGAGATATTCGGCAAGACGGGTACGGCCCCCGTTTTTACGGCTAAAGACGCAGAAGGTAACGAGCACAGCCTCACGGATTTGCTCACAGGTGACAACTATATTCTGGTGGACTTTTGGGCATCGTGGTGCCAGCCATGCCGCAGGTTCGTGCCTACGCTCAAGCAGCTTGCCGCAAAATATGCGGACAAGGGACTTACGGTGGTCAGCATCTCGACCGATACCGACCGCGAGGCATGGCTCGGGGCGCTCGAAGAAGAACAGATGCCGTGGCTGAACCTTCAGGACAGTGGCAGTATAGCCGACGATTACGGGGTGACGGGCATACCCTCGCTGTTCCTGATCGACCCCCGCGGCGAGATCGTTTTCGGAAAGCAGAGCGGGCAGTCCGTGGTGGACAAACTCGGAGAAGTTTTCGGTAATTGAGGTTTATACATAAAGCGTGGGCTACCGGCTTAGCCCCCGCAACGGCAAATTGCATAACACCCCCTGCACTTTTACGGTGCAGGGGGTGTCGTTTATTAAAAACCAATCCGGACGGTTACTTACCGTAGATCTCCTTGAGTTTATCGTCTACGTCGCCGCCCGGGAAGATCCCGGCCAGGGCGCCGAAGGGATCAATCAGCACTTTGGTCGGGAAGGCGTTGATCTGGTAGGCATCGACCATGCTGCCCTCTTCGGGGAATTCGTTGTCGGCGATGTTCTGCCACACAAGGCCGTCATCCTCGATAGCCTTGAGCCATACTTCGCGCCACTCGGGACCCTTGTCGCTCTCCATCGCAACATTGATGAAGACCAGCCCCTCGGGCGAATATTTGTTGTAGAGTTCCGCCAGGTGAGGATGCGATATGCGGCACGGACCGCACCATGTACCCCAGAAATCGAGCAGTACCCACTTGCCGCGCAAGTCGGACAGCGCTATCTTGTTGCCGTCCTTGTCGGTCTTGGTGAACAGCGGCGCCGGGTTGCCCACGGCAAGCGTCTTGGCCTTCGCTATCTTCTCGGCCGACGCAATGCCCTCGGGCGTGTTGCGTACGCGCTCGCTGAGTTTCAGGTAGCGCGCCTCGAAGTCGCTGTCGAAGGTCATGTATTGTCCCTTGAGGAGTTCGAGCGCGAGTTCGCTGTCGGGGTTGGCCTCGATAAAGTCGTTCCGCACCTTCTCCTGCGCGTCGTTCACCTCGATCGCCTCGGGGTCGGGGCCTACTTCCTCGCCCGCCAGCATCATGGCAATAAGTTTGCGCGTGCCCTCGTACGAGCGCTTTTCGAGCGGGCCCATCAGCGTCCAGTATTTGTTCAGGTCGTTGTTGAGCCGTCCGCCGGTGATCGTTGCGGCGGGCCACCCGTCGTTGTCGAACGCGATCTCCACCCTGCCCTTTTCGGCATAAAAATTAACGGAAGGCGGCGGTATCGCACCGTCGGGCACTTCGATGCCCTTCGACCCGTCGAGGCTGACGAGTGAAATCTTCTTGCCCTCGGGCAGGTTTACGACCGCGCTTCCCTTGCCGTCTTCCAGCACCACGGTTTCCCTGACGGGTTCGCCCGCATCGTCGAACCATACCAGGGCGATGCTGTCGACAGGGTAGTTCGTCGCACTGACCGTAATTTTCGTGCCGTCTGTTTCGCCGCATGCCGATGCCGCATAAAACACGGCGGCGCATGCAAATAAAAGTAATCTTTTCATAATTGTTATTTAATTGTTCGTTAAGCCGTGGTTATGGGTGCTGCGTCCATTCGGGGTTGTAGCGCATGACGTATTCGGGGATCCTCAGCGTGAGCCTCTCTTTGGTGAGCGTGGCGGTCTCGGTTCCCAGGGTGCGTGTTTTGTTTATCATGGGGCCTCCCACGGGGTCGTCCCACAGGCGGCGCATATCGGACCAACGGATGCCGTAACCCATAAATTCGCGCAGCCTCTCTTCGAGGATCCATCGCAGGGCGACGGTTTTGTCGTCCGTGTCGAGGGGCGTGTATGTCGCATCGAAACGGTTCGCGCGCAGTTCGTTCAGGTAGCCCAGCGCGTCGGTGAGCGATCCGTTGTTCACACGCACGTTGCACTCGGCCAACATCAGATAGAGCTCGGGCATCGAAAGGCCGACGTTGGAATAGCCGCCCATGCGGGACAATGCGGTCGGATTTTCGGGATCGGGCGACATGTAGCCGAAGTACCACGTGGTGCGCAGTCCGCCGGGTTCGTCGAGCAGTTGGAACAGGTGTTGCGGCACGAAGAATTGATTATTGCCTCCGCTGCCATAGGCGTTGGTGGCATCAATCATGGGGCTGTTGGTGTAGATCGACTCGGGGTTGGGCTCCATAAAGTACATCGGCAGGCTCGACATCTCGCCGGGTATGTACCAGAAGACGGTATTCAGGTCCAGAAATGAATACGGGAGCGACGGGTTGTCATTCGCACCCGCTTTGACCAGCGCCAGGGTATTGTTCAGCTCGGTGAGCGCATCGTCGTAGCGGCCCATAAAGAAGAGTACCTTGGCCTTGTAGCCGTGGGCCGCCGTTCCGCAGGCATAGAAACGCGACGCGCCTTCGGGATAAGGTGCGAGGTATTTGATCGCCCCGTCGAGGTCGTCGAGTATGAATTGGTAAAGATCGTGTACCGTGGATTGGGCCACCGCAGGCTTGGAGACGTCGTTCTCCAGCGGAATGGGCACCCCGAGGTCGGTCTCCGACGCCATCTGGTAGGGCTTGGCCCACATTTGTGCGAGCATGAAGTAGCAGTTGGCACGGTACATTCGCGCCTCGGCTTGAATTGCGTTCAGCAAGTCGGGGTTCGCACCCTTTACTTCAGTCACTTCGTTGATCACCTTGTTGTAGTTATAGATCAGTTTGTAGAGGTATTGCCAGCTTTCGGGCACGGTGGTCGCATCGAAAACCTCGTCCTCCCACATATAGGCCCTGCGGCAGAATTGGTTGACGGCGGCGTAATCGTACATGAACGGCGTCCAATAGACGTCGTCGCCCAACATGGGCAGTTCAACGGGCACCATGCCCATGACCATATCCAGAGCATAGAGCAGGTTCTTATAGTCGTCGGCCGTGGTCGCCACGGTTATCTGCGACGTGGGCGGCTCGTCGAGGAATTTATCGCACGAGGTCGTGAGGCCCGCCGCAAGAAAAAGTGTTGCAAATATATATTTTTTCATGGTCGCGTGTTATTTAAAATTGAACATTAAGCCTGAACATATACTCCGGACCGTAGCTGAGGCGGCGGCGGCGGCCAATCATGTAGCTCATGTAGCGCGGGTCGATGCCGTCGTCGTTCTTTGTCCAGATAAAGGGGTTGTTGACCTGGGCGCTCACCGTGCAGCCGCTCATGCCCAGCCGGCGCGCCGTGCCTGCGGGAAGCGCGTAGCTCAGCGTGATGTCGTTCACGGTGATGTACGACGCGCTGATGATGTTGATGTCGGCCGCGGGGTAGTAGGAGCTCGTCGTTCTGGGACCGCCGGGCGACCAGCGCGGAATGAGCGTATTCTTGTTTTCCGGCGTCCACGCGTCGGCGTAGTCCTTGTGGATGGGGTTTATCCACGGCGACTGGTTACCTGCGATCTGGTTGTAGAGTACTCGTGAGTTGGCGTTCGCATCGGCGACGTCGCGGCGCATCTTGTGCCCGAGGTTGAAGAGCAGTTGGAACTCCAGCGTGAAGTTGCGGTAGCGGAACGTGTTCGTCATACCGCCGCTGAACGGGGGCTGCGCCGTACCGGAGTAGACCAGCGCGTCGATGTCCTGGATCTGTGCCGCGGTGGTGTTGCCCTCGGCGTCGTAGACCATCGGTTCGCCCTCCTCATTGAGGCCGGCATAACGGTAGGAGAATATGGCGTAGGCCTCGCGCCCCTTTACGAAGACCGGTTTGTAGGTGCTCAGATAATTATCCAGCAGCGGTGCGACGAAAACGTCGGTGACCTTGCTTTTGTTATAGGCGAAATTGAACGCCGTCTCCCATGCGAAATCACGCCGCACGATATTGCGCGAGATGACCGAAAGTTCGACGCCCGTATTCTTCATGTTGGCCACGTTGACATTGATGTTGGAAAAGCCCAGTGTGGGGTCTATCGTCTGGGGTGCGATCAGGTCGTTGGTCTTTTTGAAATAGACGTCGAGCGAACCGCGCAGGCGACCGCCCAGCAGCGCATAGTCGGCGCCTATGTTCAGGCTGCGCGTCTTTTCCCATCCGAGGTTGGTGTTGGCCGGCGAGGCTATCGACACGATGCTCTCGGTCCTGCCCAGGAAGAAGTTGCTCATGGGGAGGGTTTGTACCAGGTCGTAGGGGCCTCCCATGTTGGCGTTGGGCACCATACCCGTCACGCCGTAGCTTACGCGCATCGCGAGACGGTCGAAGACGTTGCTGTCGAAGAACTCCTCGTTCGAGATGTTCCACAACGCGCCCGCCGACCAGACTGGTTTCCAGCGAACGCCGGTGCCGAACGTGTTGGCCTGGTCGATACGCATGCTGGCGTTAAGGGCATAGCGGTTGTCGAAATCGTAGGCGAAATTGCCGTAGAGCGAGAAGAAACGCAGGCTCTCGCGCACGATCCCCCTGCCGAGTTCGCCGGAGGAGAGCGTCTTGTTAATGGTGGGATTGGCGACGGTGGCACCGATACCCGAGATCAGTCTAACCTCGTCGAGATTGGCGTAGGTTATGGCGGGGCTGTCGGTGTATCCGTACAACACCCTGTTCTCGGTCTCGGCGTTCCGTTTGCGCACCTCGGTACCGGCGAGGGCGGTGATGTGGTGGCGGCCGTCGATCGTTTTGTTGTAGTTGAACTGGTTGCGCGCAACCCACTCGTTGGAGAGGCTCCACGTCTTGTCCATCCTGCCGCCCGAGGGGATCAGCGATTTCGAGCCCGCCGCCACGGGGGTATACTGCGCGATCATGTCGAGCACTTTATAGGAGTCGGCGTGGTCGAGGCTCGTGGCGCGCCCCGACCCCCTCTGGTACTGGAACATGCTTTCGAAACGCAGCCCCTCCATGAGGTCGAGCGCCAGCTTTGCCTGCACCCTCGCGTGGAGCGCCTTGCTTTGATTGGTCTGGCGGTCGAGTTCGTCGAGCATGCGATAGTCGTATGTGCTCATTTTACGGCTGTTCAACTCGTCGTCGATGCGCGCCTTGTTCTCCTCGCCGTAGAACATGTGGGTCTGCGAGAGGTTCTCGCCCGTAGCCTCGTCGCGCAGCAGTTCGTAGGGCACCATGCCCACGACGTCGGGGGTGAGTTTCGACTTCGAATCATCGTACATCACGTTGGCGTCGAACGAGAAGGTCGCCCATTCTGCCAGCCGCACGTCGTTCTTGACATTGAATATCAGCCTGTCCTCAGATGATCCCACCCTGTCGGGGCGCATGTGGCGGTAGTTGGCCGAGATGAAGTACGACGCCCGCTCCGATCCGCCACTTATACCGAGGTTATGCTGGTGTATGATTCGCGGCTGATAGAGGTACTTCTCTATCTGCGCGGTATTGTCGGAGTTGCGCAGTTTATCATACGCCGCATCCCTCTGGGCATCGGTGATGGCGCCTGCATTGTGCTGCTGGTAGATACTTTCGATCGGCGTAAGGATATTGGTCGCAGTCGGCGCCGGGCTGTACTCGGCCTGCCCGATCGCGAAGTCGACATACTCGCGCGCGTTCATATAGTTCAGGTATCCGAAATCGGGGAGGCCGCGTACCTGGAGCGTACCGGAGTAGTCGACCGAGGTCTTCTGTCCGGCGGTCATGCGCCCGCGCTTGGTGGTCAGCACGATCACGCCGTTGCTAGCCCGCACGCCCCAGATCGAGGCCGCAGCGGCATCCTTCAGCACGTTGACTATCTGTATGTCGTCGGCCGCAATGGTGCTTTCCAGTTCCGAAAGTTCGATCGGCATGCCGTCGACGACAAACAGCGGCGCACGGTTGCTGTTGATCGAGTTGGCGCCGCGGATGAGCAGTTTATCGTCGCCCGAGGGGTTGATGGTCAAGCCCGGAACAAGTCCCGCGAGGCGCTCCAGCACGCTCGTATTGGCCTTCATGGTGAGTTTCCCGCCATCGACGGCTGTGAACGAACCGGCGCTGCGCTCACGGGGCAGGGAGTAGTATCCCGTTACCAACGCCTCTTCGCTTATGTGCAATGCCTCCTGAAGCACGATGTCCAGATCGCGCGCACGGTCCATCACGATCTCGCGCGACTCCATACCGACATAAGAAACGTCGAGCACGGTTTCGGGCGATATGACCACATCCAGTTCGAAGCGGCCGTCGGCATCGGCGGTAACCCCGCGCGTGGTGCCCCTGATCACGATGTTGGCGCCGGTCAACGGGTTCCCCGCCTGATCGACCACGCGGCCGCGCACTGTGGTACGCTGCGACTGCTGTGCCTGCGTCCGGACGGCTGGCGAAACGATCACGGTGTTGTCGCTCGTCGTGTAGGTAAGCCTCGTGCCTTTGAGCAGGGCAGCCATCACCGCGTCGATCGAAGCGTTGTCGACGTTGATCGTCACGGGACGCACCTGCCCGATATAGTCCTCACTGTAAGCGAAATGCCAGCCGCTCTGCTCGGTGATCATGTCGAAGACGCTCTCTATCGAGGCATCGGAGACATTGATAGTAATACCCTGAGCGGCTATCGTGCCACCGTGGGCCGCCGTGATCGCCAGCATAAGGCAGACGACCGATAATTTTGGTAGCAGTCCTATTGCGGCCCCTGCCTTGAAAAACTTACGTAGATTTTTTTTCATAATAAAGGGATTATGGTTAATGATCTATTTTCTCTCGACGTGTACCGTGCGGCCGCTGACGCTGATATTCACCCAGGCGGCTTGCCGGACGATCTCTATCGCCGCGCTCAAGTCTTCGTACCTGCGGATATTGGCCGTCAGGAGGATATTCGCCGTGCGTTCGTCGGCAAAGGTTACATCTACGTCATACCATCGTGCCATGTCGGCCATGACCTCCCTAAGCGCAAGGCGGCGGTAGACGAAACGGCCGTCCTTCCAACTCACGTAATCGGACGCATTGACCTGCCGTACGTCGAGAGCGCCTGCGTCGGCGACAGCCTGCTGGCCGGGCTCCAAAAGCACCGCCACACCGCCGGCATCCACGCTGACCTTGCCTGAAAGCAGTGTCGATTCGTAACGATCGTAGGTCCGTACGTTGAACGACGTGCCGACGGCGGTCGTGGTGCGGTCGCCCGACTTCACGACGAAGGGGTGGGAGGCATCGGCGGCGACAATAAAGAAGGCTTCGCCCGAGATTTCGACCTCGCGGTGGCCGCCGGTGAAGACGGATGGGTATTTCAACTCGGATTCGGCGTTGAGCCACACGCGGCTGCCGTCGGAGAGCACGAGCCGGTACTCGCCGCCGCGCGGGACACGCAGGGTATGGAGCGATGCCACGGCCGAAGGTTCGAGCGCGGCGTAATCCACCACGTCGCCGTTATGTACAAAAGCGTCAGTGCGGAGGCTTTCCGTAGCGTCGAGGTCGAACACCTCGCCCGCATCGGTGATCAGTACCGCGCGCGCGCTTCCCGGAGGTATTGCCCCGGCGGCTTCCATCGAGATCGCATTGTCTTCGAGGGCGGAACGCCGTTCGGCAACGAACACTCCCGCGATGCACGCCGCCACGACGACAGCCGCCGCATAGGGCAGCGCCCGGCGGACAATGCCGCGACGACGGCCTGCCATACGTTTTTCTTCTTGTTTTTCCTGTTTTTCCCGCTTTTCCCGCACGCGGGGCCAGTCCTGCGCGGCGTCGTAACGCGATGTTTCGTCGAGGAAGCGGTGCAGGTTGGCGGGGTCGGCGACACGGCGGTAGAACGCGCGGTTCTCTTCCCCGGCGGCAAGCCATGCGGCGAGTTCGTCGCGGCCGGCGTCGTCGGCGGTGCCGAGTATATTGGCGGCTATCATCTCCGCCGTTTTTTCCGAGATGTTGAATTTCATAGAATTCCCGTTTTACCCGTAGAACGCACGGATATGGGAAAAGGATGACAAGAAATATACCTTTTATGCTTAAAAATAGAACAAATCCTTAGAAAAACAGCAGTGACAGCAGTGGAATGTAGTCTTTGAGCCGGGCTTTCAGTTGCTGGCGGGCGCGTTGGCGCTGTGTTTTGACGGTGGTTTCGGCAATGCCGAGGCGCGAGGAGATCTCCCGGACACTCAGGCGGTCGACATAGCTGAGCACGAATATCTCCCTCATCTTCTCCGGCAGGTGCTCTATCGCCTCGAATATCTTCATAAAAACGACGCTCTCCGGCTCGGCATACGCCAACTCTTCGGCGCCGTACTCCTGCGACGTCATCCGCACCGTCCGTTTGTTCCTGCGCAGGTAGTCTATCGCCCCGTTATGCACCGCGCGGTAGAGGAACGACACCGCCCCCGCCAGCGACTGGAAGCGGACCTCCCGTTTCTCATAGAACTGCACGAAGACCTCCTGCACCACATCGCGCGTGGCATCGCTGTTGCCGATAAGCTTGTCGGCGAAGTAACACAGGGACGGGTAGAGCCGGTGGAATATCTCCTCGACGGCGCTGTCGCTGCGCTCGTTCAAACCGTCCACCAACACGTCATTGTCGCGATATGTCTTTACTGCGGGAGTCACAGTACAAATGTAGGATTTTTTCCGGAAGTTGTGCGAATTTGCAGGCGATGTAGGTATACGTAAGGCTGTCGACAAGGGCCGTGCTATCCGATTGGCATATGTTATAGAAATAACGTGAGTTCGGGATAAACGACATGCCATCCCGAACTCACGTTAATAATATGCTGCCATCTCTCGCTCCACGCTTCGAGATGACGAGATATGGAAAACAAAATCGCAGATCCCTCGTCGCTACACTCTGTCGGGATGACAGCAAATGATATTTGCCGTGTAAAACCAATGCACTAAAAGCGCATGGCGGCTTATTTGAAATAACCCACGGGGTGGTTAAGGTAGATCACTTGGTTTTCGCGAAGTCCGAGGGCTTTGTGCAGGTCTTCCTTATTCATGTACCCGCGCGGAACGGTGCCGAAACCACAGCCTGCGCAAAAGAGCGAGATGCTCTGCGAAACGATACCCGCGTCGACCGCCGCCCACTCGCGCGACAACTCGCTGTTATCGCCCACCTTGTCCATATCGGCGACGATCACCAGGCATACCGGGGCCGTGGCGGCGAACGGCTGGACGGCGGCGATGTGCGTGCGCACGTCGGCCTCGGTAACCATCTGAAGTTCATGCGACTTTGCATCGTAGTAGTATGCGCCGTCCTCGAAACATGCGTAGATGTCTATCTCCTGCTTGTTGCGGGCGGTGGGGGAAGTGTGCTTGCTTTCGGCGGGACGGTTCATCCCGTTCGTTGCCCACAGCAGGTCGGAAAGGTCCTGCGGCAAGAGCTTGCGGTCTGCGTATTCGCGGGTCGACCGGCGTTTTTCGAACGCCTGCATGGTTACCTCGCCACGCTGCTTATTGGGCGCGTCGAGTTTGATAGTCTTGGGGGTCTGCGCGCATGCGCCCGACACGAGGCAAATGGAGAGTGCCATCAGTACTAATTTTTTCATAATTCAAATTATTTTGGTGTGTACTATAGTATTAACCACTGACCACTATTCGTATCGCCCTTTCGACGTCGGCCGGGTCGATCCACACGATGCTTTCGTCGCGCCCGAACCACGTCATCTGGCGTTTGGCATACCGGCGCGAGTTGCGTTTGATCAACTCTATCGCCTCCCCGCGCGGGATCGTGCCGTCCATCCATGCGAACATTTCGCGGTAGCCCACCGTTTGTAACGCGTTCAGCGCGCGATGGGGGTAAAGCGCGCGCGCCTCCTGTTCCAGCCCCGCGGCGATCATCGCATCCACGCGGCGGTCGATCCGGTCGTAGAGTACCTCGCGAGGCAACGACGTACCGATCTTCACGATGCGGAAATCACGCTCGCGCCGCCTGCCCCTGCGCAGTTCCGTGTATGGCCGGCCTGTTTGCCGGCACACCTCCAACGCCCTCACGATGCGCTGCGGATTGCCGCGATCCACCCTGTCGTAATACTCCGGGTCGAGACGCTGCAACTCCGCAAGCAGGTCGTCGAGGCCGTTCTCCGCAAGCCGCCGCGTGAGGTGTTCGCGCAACTCCGGATCGGCGTCGGGCAGTGAGTCCATCCCGTGGCACAGCGCGTCGACATAGAGCCCCGAACCGCCGACAGCCACCACGACGGGATGCCGCTCGAACAGCCGCGCGAGAAGTTCCAGCGCATCAGCCTCGTACCTGCCGCAACTGTACTGTTCCGTTATATCGTGCGACGCTATGAAGTGGTGTTCCGCCGCCGCCAACTGCCCGGTGGTGGGCTGTGCCGTGCCGATCGTCATCCCGCGGTAGAACTGCCGCGAATCGGCCGAAACGACCGGCGCGCCGAAGTGCCGCGCCAGGGCGATGCTCAAATCCGTCTTGCCCGACCCCGTGGGCCCGACCACGAATACCAAAGTCTTCGTGGAATTGACAATTGATAATTGAGAATTGACAATGGCGCCTGCCGGATCCATAATTCTTCCGGAGTCGGAAAACCCATTCTCCATTGTCAATTTTCCATTGTCAATTGTCATCATAGCTGTCGTCCCCCTCGAATCCCCCGAACTCGCCCATCGCCTCGTCGAAGATCGAGTCGCCGGCCGCGACGGCACGCGCATCGAACTGGTCGGGAGCGCTGCCCTCGGAAAGTATCGTGCGGGGATATGCCGCTCCCTCCTCCGACTTGTAAACGCCCGTCATTTCCATAAACAGCGAGCGGTCGCCGAAGATGTCGAACGTGTATATCAGCCTGTCGCCGTTGTCGTCGATGACCTCGTGCAGGGTGACGCCATCCATTGTCAGCGGCGCCTGCTCGCCGAAATCGCCGCCCATGTCTATGAGGGTGAACTCACGCAGTTTCTCCCACCCGCGGCCGGAGAGGAAGAACGACGCCATCGACACGGGGTCGAAACCCAGGTCGGCGCATACGAAATTGTGGAAATCGCGCAGCGTGGCGTCGTGCGTCAATTGGTAATCGCGTGCGAAATGGTCGTTCTCGTCGCTTAGCGCCCGGAATTGGTAGATCATCGGCATGGTGGTTCGGTGTTATTGTCCTTGTACAAATATAATATAAACAATTGAAAATTGAAAATTGAAAATGCTTTGTTCGAGATAACAGACCGCCAGTTTTCGGCCCGCAGCCGGCAGATGGCTGCGAGTAACACAGTGTAGCGCAGCCCTCCGCGCCGGGTGGCTGCGGCCCGCAAGGGCTGTCTCACGCCAGCCCTGCCAACACACAAAGCCCCACGCTCCCTCCGGGCGAAAAATCAGGCCGCGCTCCACGCGCGGCCCACCTCTCGAACCCTATACTCCCGACAGAAACTCCATCACATCCACCCCGTCGGGATAATCGGTGAGGGCTGGGTATTGTGAGCGGCCGAACTCCACGGCGCGGGGATGGTCGAGGCCATGCCCGACGACGCACTGAATCTCCCCGTCATGCGCCGCAAGCCAGAAAGAAACCTCCTCCGTGAGGTCGTAAAATTGATATGTTATTTCCGAAATCGCCGCCGGGAAATCCTCATCCTCGCGCAGCAGGAAAAACGCGCCCTCCAAAAATTCCGCACCCTGCATTCGAAGCACGGCGGCACGCTGACGGAAATTGCTAAGATATTTCGCGCCTGGCGTATGGTGGCGTCCCAGTGCGGCGGCAATGCCGGAAAGATCGTACCCGCGCGGCAGAAGAAGGTGGCTCACGTTGCGGCACCCGAGGCCGCAGTAAGAAAATATGTCCCGTGCGAGGCCCTCTGTCTCCGCGTCGCCCTCCCCGCCCGTGAGTACCGCCGCCGAAGCCCGGCTGCCGCGAAGAAGGGCCGGAATGCCGCGGTACATATCGCGGAACCGGCGGCGCGTATTATCGCTACCCGTGGCTATCACGGCGTCCAGCGGCTGACCTGTATATTTATAAACCGGCGCTTCCCGAAGCAGGGAAACGACATAGTCCACGAGCGCCGTATCCTTCGAAGAGGGTTTATAATAGCATGTATGCCCCGCAGCAAGCACGCACAGCATATCGAAAAACCCCACCAGAGGAATATTCCCGGCCATAATGACCCCCACATTCTTTGACCGTGCGGCCGGCAGGGCAGGATACGCCGCAAGCCATTGTTCCAATTCGGCGCGATCGAGCATCCGGCTCCGGACGGCCTCGACGGCCTGCTCGATCCCCGCACGGTCAAACCACCCGTTGCGGGCCACGGCACGGGCGATGACGGCCTCGCTGTCGGGAGTCTTTCCGAAACGGGCCAGTTCACAGCCCAACCGGGCGAGTGCCGGGATTGTAATATCGCGTTGTTCGTACATATCTTATTGAAACGTTATACGCCCATATCGAACCTCAGGACAACAATATTTCCGTCTTCTTCGAGGCTGAAGCCGTAGATATGGCCGGCCGGCTCGTCGACCGCGAGGGATGCGACGGGCCTGTCGAGTTTGTAAACCGCGACAAGTTCACCGTCCCAGTTATACTGGCGCACGGTGTCGGACATGCCGCGCGTCACGCCCTCTTCACCTCTGTTTTTACCGATGTAGAGCAGGTAGCAGTACTCCGCGCCGCCCCAGGCGGCAGCCGAACCAAAAAATCTATCGTCAGCAAGAAACACGTTAACCCCGTCGGGGGCCCAATCCGCCTTCACATTCTCCGGCCCTTCCGTTTCGGCCACCATTACCGGCACCCCGTCCCGAATGGCGCGGAACTCGATCTTGTCGGAATATGTGGCGGCGAAAACATAGCGGTTCCCTGCGGGGTGTACGCAATAGTCGCCCTGATACAGTACAGCCCTGGCGGAGTTCTCGCCGCCGTCGGGATAATCATTCCCCGCGAAGAGGTACTTTCCCTGCGCGTCGAAGATCTGAAGGCGGCCGTTCCTTGTCATGGCGCCGTCACCGAGATAATGGTCGCCCATCCGTATCAGTTTATCGGGGGAATCTGGAATGTCGACGGCTTCGATATATGCGAAATCGGGCAACGAATAGATATTCACATGGCCCATATCGCGCAAATAGGCATACAGCCGGTCGCCGCAGACAGAAAAATCGGCCACCTGCGAAACCTCTCCCGGCCCGCGCCCGATGTTCAGACAGCGCCCCACGAGCGTGCCTGTCGACCTGTCGACGGCGGTCAGGGCCTTGCCCTCGTGCATATCCCTGATCATCATCAGGTTGCCATAGATCAACATGTCGCTGGGCACCCCTATGAAAATATCCTCGAAAACGACCTCCCCTGCGGTCTCCCTGGGTACGATCTCCGTTTTTACAGCCCGGTTGCCGCACGCAAAAAGGATTGCGGAAAAGGCGATCGCAGCCGCACACCTGAACACATTAATGTTTTTCATAAGTCGTGGTTTTAGCTTTCTGCGTTAGACGCCGTGCCTGGGAAAAGGTTACAGCTTCTGTCATATCTAAGCGTAGAGCGGGAGATCTCCCGCTCTACGCTTAGATATGACAGAAGCCGGTTGTCTGTATGTAAACGAATTTACGAATTCATCGTAAGGAGCAACTCGACGTTGTCGCGCGTGTTCTCCATGTGTTTCTTGATCAGCTCCATAGCCTCCACAGAATTCATGTCGGCGAGGTATTTGCGCATGATCCAGGTGCGTTGCAGCACCTCTTTGCTGAGCAGCAGGTCTTCGCGGCGCGTGCCCGATGCGATGACGTCGACGGCCGGGTAGACACGTTTGTTCGAGAGTTTGCGGTCGAGCTGGAGTTCCATGTTGCCCGTACCCTTGAACTCCTCGAAGATCACCTCGTCCATCTTCGAACCGGTGTCTATGAGCGCCGTGGCGATGATCGTAAGCGACCCGCGCTCCTCGGTATTGCGCGCAGCACCGAAGAAACGTTTGGGTTTATGCAGCGCGTTGGCGTCGACACCGCCCGAGAGCACCTTGCCCGAGGCGGGCTGTACCGTATTATACGCGCGCGCGAGCCTTGTGATCGAATCGAGGAATATCACCACGTCGTGTCCGCACTCGACCATGCGCTTCGCCTTTTCCAGTACCATTTCGGCAACTTTCACGTGGCGCGTGGCCTGCTCGTCGAACGTCGAGGCGATCACCTCCGCTTTCACATTGCGCGCCATTTCCGTAACCTCCTCCGGGCGTTCGTCGATCAGCAGTACGATCATGTATACCTCGGGGTGGTTGTCGGCGATGGCGTTCGCGATGGCCTGCAACAGCATCGTCTTACCCGTTTTGGGCTGTGCGACGATCAATCCGCGCTGACCCTTGCCGATCGGCGAAAAGAGGTCGACGACACGCGTGGAGAGGTTGTTGTGCCCGTTGCCCGTCAGCGTGAACTTCTCGCTCGGGAACAGCGGGGTCATAAACTCGAACTGAACGCGGTCGCGGATATAGTCGGGGGTCAACCCGTTGATATAATTCACCTTAACGAGCGGGAAGTACTTTTCGCCCTCCTTCGGCGGACGTATCGTACCCTGCACCGTGTCGCCCGGCTTGAGGCCCAACAGTTTGATCTGCGACGGCGAGACGTAGACGTCGTCTGGCGAGTTGAGATAGTTGTAATCGGCCGAACGCAGGAAGCCATAGCCGTCGGGCATCACTTCGAGGACGCCCTCACCCTCGACCACACCGACGAACTCGTCCCTCGGTTCGCGTTTGCGCTCCCTCACGTTCCGTTGCTCCCTCTGCTGCTGCGGTTCGTGTATAAGCTCCTGTTCGGGCTGCGGCTCCTGGTGCTGGACGGCCTGCGGGACCTCCTCATATTGCATACGGTTATCCACATCGCGCATTACAACCTCTCCGGCCTTCTCCTGTTTCTCGGGATATTCGATAGTCCACTGCGACCTCTCGGGTTGCGATATTCTCGGTTGGCGGCCGCGCCTGACCCTCTCCTGACCGCGCACTCCGGCCTCGGCATTCCGGCCCTCTTCCTCTTCGGCAGCAACCGGCGCCAGGGTCGGGACCTGGGCTTCCACCTTTTCCTGACGCACCTCGCGCGGGGCTATCCCGCGGTGCTGGTTTTCCTGCTGAACATGGGTCACGCTGATCTTGGGCCTTCGCCCGCGCCGCGGCTGTTGGGCTTCCGGTTGGGTTTTCGGTTGTGGTTCGGTCGTTGCCGGCTCCCCGCCTGTCGCAACTTCGACGATCTTCTCCATCAACTCTTTTTTCCTGAGCGGAGTGGTAATGCCCAAAGTCTTGGCTATTTCACGTAATTCGGAAAGGGATTTACCCTCCAATGCACTTAAATCCTGCATATTGTCAATAATGGAATGTCGTACTTGTGATTATTATATCAGCCCGAATGGGCTGTGTGTCGATTGTCTTTATTCGGCAAAGATACAATTTTTTCGACAAAACAACCATGTAGTGCTCATTTCGAGCGTTTTTTTTGAAAATATTATTTATTCGGATCTATTTTCGGTAACTTTGGTGTTTATTATACATGTGTGGGAGGTTTTAGATAATGAAAAAACAAAAGATACTTATACTTCTGTGCGTGTCGGCGGTCATCGTCGCAATGACGTCATGCGACAAGGATCGTGATAACACTGTCCATGCCGTTACTTTCAACGCTGATGGAGGCATTCCTGCCCCTGTCGCCCAACAAGTGAAGGCAGGAAAAACGGCTGCCGAACCCGCCGCTATGACTAAGGAGGGTTACGAGTTCCGATTCTGGAGCCACGACGGGACCACTGCCTACGACTATGCCGCACCCGTGAAAGGCGACCTTACTCTTATAGCCATATGGGAGCCGGTCGTTAGATTCACCACCACGTTCTATGGCAGGCTCAATACGGGGCAAAGTTATTTCTGCCTTGCCGGCAGCGGCCAGGCGGTCATCGATTGGGGTGACGGTTCGCCGAAAGAGACCGTGACGCTCATGCCGATGACGGACGGAGAGATGACCGAAGACAACTATGTCGGGCATACATGGGCGGCGGACTCCGGCACGAAGAACGTCGCCATTACAGGTAACATCACGGGGATGATGGCCATATTGACCTCCCTGACCTCCCTCGACGTCGATGGTATATCGACGCTGGAATTTTTGGATTGCGACCGCAACTTCCTCGAAACCCTCGACGTAAGCGGATGCAGCTCACTTGCATATCTTGATTGCTACTACAATTCCATAGAAACGCTTAACGTGAGCGGCTGTACAGAATTGGAGTTTGTGGATTGCAGCCTCAATTACATCGAAACTCTCGACGTGAGCGACTATGCCGATCTGGTATATCTGAATTGCAGTCGCAATTATATCGGAATGCTGAACGTGGCCGGCTGCGACAAACTGGAACGATTGGTTTGCCGTGCCAACCTGCTCGAATCTATCGACATAAGTGACTGTCATGCGCTTAAATATCTGGTTTGCGACTATAACCCTTTCAAAAAATTGAGTGTGATAGATTGCATCACGCTGATTGAATTGTGGTGCGACAATTGTTCTCTCGAAACTCTCGATGTGAGCGGCTGTACCGCTTTGGAGTATCTGCATTGCCCGGACAATTCTTTAGACAAGTTGAATATAACCGGTTGCGGCGCGCTTAGGGACCTGCGTTGTTTTAACTGCCAGATGAGTAAAGCTGCACTCGAGGAGGTATTCGCCGCGCTGCCTGTACGGCAGGCCGCCGACAATGCCATTATATTTCCTAATAACAATCCCGGTTACGACACTGCCGACATCTCCATCCTCACGGCTAAAAACTGGAACGTGCAATAGAGACCTCAAATCCGGAACAATGATCAGATCGGCGGTTTTCAAGTGCAGCAGTGCGAAGATGTCGCAGCTTCCGCAGGACGGACTGCCCGAGTTCGCGTTCATAGGACGCAGCAACGTGGGCAAGTCGTCGCTGATAAATATGCTGACAGGCCGGTCGGGACTGGCGAAAGTGTCGTCTACGCCCGGCAAGACCAAACTTATAAACCATTTCCTCGTCGACGACGGTTGGTATATCGTCGACCTGCCCGGATACGGGTACGCGAAGGTTTCGAAGAGCGAGAAGCAGAAGTTCTCGAAGATGATCACCGACTATGTGATCCGCGCGGAGAATATGCACTTCCTTTTCGTCCTGGTCGATTCGCGCCTCGAACCGCAGAAGATCGACCTCGACTTCATTACGATGCTGGGCGAACGCGGCGTTCCGTTCGGGATCGTTTTCACCAAAAGCGACAAGCAGTCGGCCAGCCAGACGGCATCCAACATAGCGCGGTACCGGAAAAAACTTCTCGAAACGTGGGAGGAGCTTCCTCCGCAGTTCGTCACCTCATCCGAGCGCAAAGAGGGCGGAGAGGCCATTCTGGAGTTTATCGCCTCGGTTATCGGTTAAGGTTAAAAATCAGGTAATGGTGCCAAAAATCACATATCGGGATCGACGGTATCGTTGAGGTCGTACCTTCTGAAATAATCCTCCTTATACTGCGCGGCGGTGGTAAGCCGGCCCCTGGCATTTTTCGACAGGAATTCCTCGCGGGATTTCACGGCATAGTGGTTTACGCGGATCACGTCCGGTTGCGGCTCGCGGTCATGATAGAATTTCCTGACCGGACGGCCGAGCGGATCGACCGGATGGCCGAACAGCGTCACGGCCGTATGCGCGTCCATACATATTGCACGGCGCGGATTTACGATGCTTTTCACATGCCTGTTCAGCGGATGGCCGGGCGTGGAATGATGCCTGAACCTCTCCATCACACCTCCCTCTTCTCTCGTTTCCGCACCGCCACTGCCATAGACCAGCCAATTGATCTCCACGGCGGGGAATTCCTCGAAACGCTTCAAAAACTCCGGGATCGTCCTGTCCGCCACCGGTACGATAAATTCATCGAGGTCGATAAAGGCTATCCATCGCGCCTCGACCCTTCGCCTTTCAAGGCAATCGGCATACACGGCCTTTTGCTGCTTCCGTCCCGGCCAGAGGATATAGTCGACAACTCCCGACTCGATATATGGCGCGAGTATTTCGCGGGTATTGTCCGTGCTTTCGTTGTCGTAGATATAGAACTTCTCGACCCCCATGCCACGGTGCCACTCGATCCACTCCCCGAAATAACTGCCCTCGTCTTTGGCTATCGCACAGATGGCCAGATAGTAGCGCGGCGATATGTCTTTCTTTCGCAATTTCCGAAGCGCACGGGCTGTCCGCATTGAACGGCCGACGCCGTGCGTCAAGATCGCACGCCACTTCTTGCGCGCGGCCTTGACCGGGATAATGGCCGATATGAGGTTCGCAGTTGCCTTATTCATACCTTATTCTTCCGTATCGTTGAGGTCGTACTGGTCGAAATAGCTCATATCGCGCAGGCCGGTCACACGCGAACGGCCGCGGGCGCGCTTGCCCAGAAACTCCTCGTATGACTTAACGGCATAGTGGTTGATACGGATAACGTCGTGCTGGGGTTCGCGGTCGCGGAAACCTTTCCTGATCCGCATCCCGTGTGAGTCGGCCGAACGACCCGATATGCGCGCCGCCTCGTGGCTGCCGATCATCGTGAACACGCGCCTCGGGTCGACGATGCTTTTGACATGGCGGTTCAGCCTGTGCGCCCCGAGCGAGTGCCGCCGGAACCTCTCCATAACGCTTCCCGGCTCTTTAGTCCGCGCGCCGCCGCTGCCGTAGACCAGCCAGTTGATCTCCACGACGGGAAAACCTTCGAAGCGCTTCAGAAATTCGGGGATCGTGCGGTCTTTAACGGGCACGATGAACTCGTCGAGGTCGATCACCGCGATCCAGCGCGCCTCCATCCTGTGGCGTTCGATGCAGTCGTCGTAGATCGGAAGCTGCTGCCTGCGCCCCTCCCAATAGTTGTACTCCACAAGTCCCGATTCGACGTACGGCGCAAGTATCTCCCGCGTGTCGTCGTCGCTCTCGTTATCGTAAATGTAGAACTTCTCCACCCCCATGCTGCGGTGCCACTCGATCCACTCGGGGAAATATGGCCCCTCGTTCTTCGCCATCGCGCAGACGGCCAGATAGTAACGCACGGGCGTCGCACGTTCGCGCCGCAAACGTCCCATCAGTTTCAGCGCCTTTACAGGGCCGAAGCGCAGGATCCCGCGCCAACGGTTGCGCGCCATCTTGCGGGGTATCACGCCCGCGATCGCCTCTGCAAGTTTTTTGTTCATTTCTCGAAGCTCGATTTTTCGGGCAAAATACTCTCGAAAGCCCCCCGCAGGTCGTCCATCACGCGGTCGTAATTCCGTATATGGACATTGTCGTTTAGGCACACGAGCTTGTACGACTGCGCCCTCACCGCCTCTATCGCCTTCCCCGGCATGGTTACCAGCGGAAACATCTTCGTATCGTTGTAGGTGTTGTACGGCTCGAAGTTCCCCTCGCATATCTGCCACGTGCGGAAAAGTTCGGGTGTCAGGTCGCCTGTCGAGCGGAAGCGGTGGGTCGCCGACTCGGAGAGTTCCGCCACGGCCGCAGCCCACACGTGTTCGAACGTGCTTTTCAAATAGGGCTGGGCGTTATGCGGCGTGCGGAGCGTCACGAACCTCGGGTACCACCGGAGCAGACGGCTGAGCCACATCTTGCCGCCGTACGCCTCGTTGAACCATTTGTCGTGGAAGCGGCGTATGACATCCCGCTTGTCGAAATGTTTATTTATGAGCCTCACGTTGTTGCGGATCCTCTTCTCCCATTGCGAGAGGCCGGTGTTCTCCCTGAATACCGCAATGTCGCACGGCAGTCCGCCGCGGAAAAAACGGTCGGTGCCGACGTGGTTTATAATGTAGAAATCGTCGTTGAAGTAGACGAACCGGTCGGCCAGTCCCGGGATCTTGTGGATATGCATCTCGATTGAGGTGGAGTTGAACGACGGCAGGTACTCGGCGGGGATAAAATCCTTGTGGTCGACAAGGTGCAGTTTGGGGTTATTCTCGTCGAGCCACTCGGGTTTCTGTCCGCATGTCACGAAATGTACCTTCCTCACCCACGGCGCAAATTTATCCACCCCGCGGAACCAATATTTCAGGAACCCGTTATCGCGGAAACGCGCCTCCGAGTAGGAGTTGTGCGAGTTGTCGATCTTCCCCGAACACTCGGCAAGCATCCTCTGCCACTCCGGATCGTTCATATCGACCCACGTTATTACAAAATCTATCTCCATAGTCTCTCATTTCTTAGCATACTTGAACCTGTTGTGGCTCCACAGGAAAAACTCCGGACGGCGGCGTATCGTCCCCTCCAGCATCGCATAGTATATCTCCGTCAGCCTGCCCTCCGGCAGCGAGGCCGGATCGTCGGCCATGCGCACGAACGTTGCCCGGTAGCGCCCCCGCCCGGCGCGCTCGATGTCCAGATAATACGCCTCCATACCGTAACGCCTCGTTATCCGCTCCGCCCCCGTCAGCACGGGTACGCGGCGGTTCAGGAAAGCGAGGTAATACATATCAGCCCGCCGGCGGGGAGACTGGTCGGCTATGTAGCCCGTGATCGTTGTCGTTCCTTTGTCCGACAGCCCGTTTATCCACCGGAGCGTATGTTTCATCTCCACGCATACCGCCCCCATCCTGCTGCGGCTCTCCAACAGGAGCCTGCCTGCCACGGGGCTGTTCAGCTTATGGTATATCTGCCCCGCCACCGCATCACCATTAATGTGCAGGGGTAATGAACTGACCCACTCCCAGTTGCCGTAATGCCCCAGATAGAGCGAGATGCTCCGTCCCTGCCGCAGCAACCCGTCGATCTCGTCCACGTTTTCGAAAACCATCCGCCTTCCGATCGCCTTCTTCGATATGGAGGCATACTTGCACGTCTCGAAGAAAATATCCAGAAAGAAGCTGTAAAACTTCCTCTCGATCCGGCGGGTTTCTTTCGTGCCGAGCTCCGGGAAAGACCCCGTTATATTGCGCCGGACCACCTTGCGGCGATAGCGCCCCAAATAATAGAACGGCATGAACAGCAAGTCGGAAAGAAGGTACATGACAGGCAGGGGGATCAGCGACAGCGCTATCCATAAAATTTTAATAATGCAGTACCCCGCACTTGCTTTATTTTCTTTTTTAGCCGTCAATTATTAAAATATTTAAAAACTTTTCGCCACCGCGATAAAATCCTCCGCCTTGAGCGCCGCGCCGCCGATAAGGCCGCCGTCGACGTCGGGTTTCGAGAACAGCTCGCGGGCATTCGACGGGTTCGCGCTACCGCCGTAGAGTATCGTGCAGTCGGCGGCGGCCTGCGCACCGAACTTACCGGCCAACGCGGTGCGGATAAATGCGTGCATCTCCTGCGCCTGTTCGGCGGTCGCGGTCCTGCCCGTTCCGATCGCCCAGACAGGCTCGTAGGCGATCACCGTGTGGCCGAACTGCTCCGGGGTGAGGTTGAACACCACCTCCCCGATCTGCCGCCAGACCACCTCGAAATGGCTGCCGCCCTCGCGCTCCGCAAGGTTCTCGCCCACGCAGTAGATCGGCATCAGCCGGTTGGCAAACGCCTGTTCCATCTTTTTATTGAGCGTCGCGCTTGTTTCGCCGTAATACTGGCGGCGTTCCGAATGGCCGAGGATCACATACTCGACACCAAGCGACGCGATCATCTGCGCCGACACCTCGCCGGTGTAGGCGCCCTTGGCCTCCGCGGCGCAGTTCTGCGCTGCGACGCACACGCCGCTTCCGCGAGTGGCCTTCACGATCTCCGACAGGTGGGTGAACGGCGGCGCAACGATCACCGTCACAGCCTTATCCACATCCCTGCGCCCCGCCGCAACGGCCTTCGCAAGTTCGACCCCCTCAGCCGGGGTGGTGTTCATCTTCCAGTTCCCGGCAACGATATTTCTTCTCATATCTTAAAATATTTTAATTATGTTTTGTCATCTCGAAGCTTGGAACGAGATGACAAAACATAATTCATACATTAATCATTTACCCAAACCTTCACATCGTCGAGCGAAGGGTTCTTCAGCCCGAGTTTGTTCTTCTTGTTGTACCCGCAAAGGTCGTTGAACAGCTTCCCGGCGGCGATATTGCGCATGGCCTCGACGGTATTGAGGCTCATCTTGCGCAGTACGGGCACCCACTCGGCAGGTACGCCCGCCTCGCCGAACCGTTCGTCGCTGTCCACCACGGCGTTCTTCTCAGGGCGCATCTGCGGGAAGAAAAGCACGTCCTGTATCGACGCGTTGTCGGTCATGAACATCGTCAGGCGGTCGATCCCGATACCCATCCCAGCGCAAGTCGGCATGCCGTATTCGAGCGCGCGCACGAAGTCCATGGCGATGAACATCGCCTCGTCGTCGCCTTTTTCGCTCAGGCGCAACTGCTCCTGAAAGCGGTCGAGCTGGTCGATCGGGTCGTTCAACTCGGAGTAGGCGTTGCACAGCTCCTTGCCGTTGACGAAGAGTTCGAAACGCTCGGTCAGGTCGGGGTTCGAGCGGTGGCGCTTGCACAGTGGCGACATCTCGATCGGATAGTCGGTGATGAATGTCGGCTGGATCAACTCGTGTTCGCAGTACTGCCCGAAAATGGCGTCGATCAGCTTGCCTTTGCCCATCGTTTCGTCGGCTTCGACTTTAAGGTCGCCGCACGCGCGGCGTATCTCCTCCTCTGTTTTGCCTGTTATATCGAAGCCCGTCTTTTCGCGTATCGCGTCGGTCATCGACAGGCGGCGGAACGGGCGCTTGAAGTTTATCACGTTTTCGCCGATCTTCACCTCGGTCTTGCTGTGCAGGGCCACGGCCACGCGCTCCAACATCTGTTCGGCTCATGCTTAGTAATGAATTCTTTACGCCAAAAAATCGGGGTGACGAAAATTAAAATCTGCGTGATAGAC
>QMCE01000350.1_pt1 | contig 22957 bp, 24 predicted proteins | sample 1821851 | NCBI WGS metagenome assembly QMCE01 (sample SAMN09453174, study PRJNA476694) | Termite gut metagenome, whole genome shotgun sequencing project. | isolation source: worker | host: Odontotermes sp. | place: South Africa:Pretoria | collected 2016-01-28 | reverse complement strand
GGCGGGCTGCTCGTAGGCAAGGCAGCACATCAGGCGGCCGCAGCTGCCGGAAATTTTGGCCGGGTTCAGCGAGAGGCCTTGCTCCTTGGCCATTTTGATGGACACCGGCTGAAAATTCTTTAAAAAGCGGCTGCAGCAAAAGGGCTGGCCGCAAATGCCAAGCCCGCCCAGCATCTTGCTTTCGTCGCGCACGCCAATTTGCCGCAGCTCTATGCGCGTGCGGAACACCCCGGCCAAATCTTTCACCAGTTCGCGGAAATCCACCCGGCCGTCGGCGGTGAAATAGAACAGCACCTTGTTGCGGGCATAGGTGTATTCCACGTCGATAAGCTTCATATCCAGCCCGTGCTTCTCAATGCGCTCCTCGGCAATGGCAAAGGCTTTTTTCTCATCCTCGCGGTTTTGGCGCATGCGGCGCACATCGGCGTCGTCGGCAATGCGCAAAACGGGCTTTAATTCGTGCGCCACCACGGCGTCGGGCAGGCTGTGCACACCCTGGCTCACCTCGCCGCATTCCTCGCCCCAGGTGGTGGTAACCATCACATACTCCCCGGCTTCGGGGGTAAGTGCGCCGGGGTCGAAATAATAAGATTTGCCGGTGGGCCTAAAGCGAACGCTGACGATTCTTTTCATAGTTCTCCTGCTTGGTTTTTAGTTTTTGGGCAAAGGCCAGTCAAGGGCGAGGTCAAGGGCAAAAGCAAGGCCCCGTACAACTCAGGCAAACAGCCCCGCCCCTGCAAGGGCAATGGCCATGGCGGTGAAGGTGATTTTGGGCGCGGCATTGGCGCGCAGGGCGGCACGGGCTTGCATGGCGGGCGGCAGCAGCATGGCGGCGGCCTGCGGCGGCAGGGCCGCAAGGCCGGGCGCGGTGTCGCCGCGCAGGGCGGCGTCCAAAACGCAGGTGTAATCGAACAGCAGCGCGTCGCGTTTTTCGCGCTCGCCGTCCGCGCGGCCCTCGTAGCGGGCCAAAAGGCGCAAAAGGCCGTATTCATCGCGCCCCGCGGCGGCACAAACAATGGCCAAAGCGTCCCGCAAAACGGCAAAGCGCCCGGTGTCTTGCAGGGCGGCAAGGCCAAGGCCGGGGCAGCCGCCGTACACGGCAGCCAAAAGGGCACAGTCGGCGGCATTGGCGCCGGGCACGCGCCGGGCAAGCAGGGCCTGGCAGCTTTCGCGCGGCAGGGGGGCCAGCGTATAGCGGGCGCAGCGGCTAACAATGGTGGCCGGCAGCGCCCCCGCGCTTTGTGCGGTTAGCAGGAACAGCGCGCCGGGCGGGGGCTCCTCCAGCACTTTAAGCAGGGCGTTGTAGGCCGGGGGGGCCATGTTGTGGGCGCCCTTGATGTGCACCACCCGCCCCGACGCGGACAGGGCCGACAAAAACACACCGGCGCGTACCTCGCGGATGCGGGCAACGGGAATTTGCCCGCTTTTGCCCTCGCCTTGCACCGTCAGCACCTCAGGGCTTTCGCCGCGCAGCACCGCTTCGGCGGCAGGGCCGCCGTTTGGGAAAAGCCAATCCGCCGCAAGGCAGCGGGCGGCAAAGTTGCGGCCGCAGCCGTCGGGCGCACACAGCAGCACGGCGTGGGGCAGCCGCCCGGCGGCCAGGGCGTTTTGCAGGCGAAAAACAGTCTCGCCGCCGCCCAGAACCAAATCAAGAAAACTCAAAGCTTTTCAAACCGCTCCACATTGGTAACAAACACGGTTGCGCCGCCCACGGTAACCTCCATGGGGAAGGCCGTGGTGATGCCCACCCCGTAGCCGGAGGTGCTGGGCACTACCTCGGTGCGTTTGCGGCTGTGCTCGGCAATCAGGCGAATGCACTCTTCCACGCGGTCATCCTCGGTGCCAATTAGCATGGTAACGTTGCCGGCCAGCAAAAAGCCGCCGGTGGTGGACAGGCGCGTTACGGCAAACCCGGCGTTAACAAGCTCGCTGTTAACGGCCTTGGAATCCTCTTTATTCACGATGGCGGTAACCAGTTTCATGGTGTAACCCTCCGTTTTAGGTGAGTGTATTACACTATTATAATAGCACATCCATTTCCATAATTCCACCGGCGGCAAGGGCCCCTGTGTGCGGGGCGGAAAAACGCTCGCCCGGCAGCACCAGCGGCACCCCCGGCGGGCAGGGGGCGGCAAGGCCGGCGGCCACCCTTCCCACCGCCTGCGCGGTGGGCACGCGCCGGCGGTTTGTGGCAAAAAGCGCCTGCCGCAATGGGTAAACCACCTCTGGCAAGGGCAGGGGCTGTGGCGGCAAAGGCGGCGCGGCCGCCCGCCGGGGCAGGGCCTGCCGGGCACTGTGTATGGCGGCGTCAAGCGCGGCAAAGTCCATTTCGGTGTTGGCGGGCGCGGCCATAAAAATCAGGCTGTCCCCGTCAAAATATTCGGCGGCAATGCCAAGCGCCAGCAGCTTTTCTTTAAAATCCACCGGGGAAAACCCGGCCAAAGCGGGCCGCAGGCGCAGGCGCAGGGGGTCGTCGCAGGGGGCGGCCATGCAGCTGGCCGCCGCCGTTTGCGCAAGGCGGGCGGCACAAGCGGCAAAATCGGGCGGGCAGGCCAGCAGCTGCCCGGCGGCTAAATCCAGGCTGGCCAAAACCAGCTGCGAAGGGCTGGTGGAGCTGAACAAATTGAGCATGGCGCGGCCTTCTTCGGCGCGGGCGGCATCCCGCAGGTGCAGCATGGCCGCGCCGGTAAGGCAAGCAAGGGTTTTGTGGGCGCTGTCGGCAGCGGCATCGGCCCCCAGGGAAAGGGGGTGAATGCCGGGCGATAAAAAGCGCAGGTAGGCGCCGTGGGCGTTGTCGCACAACAAAACAGCGCCGTGGCGGCGGCACACGGCCGCAAGGGCGGGGATATCGGCCATGCGGCCGTAATAGTCTACGGAAGTAACAAACACCGCTTTGGCGCCGCTTGCGGCCAGGGCGGCGTCCACATCCGCCGGTTGGGGCTTGCCATCGGCACCGGGGCGCACCCAATGGGGGGCGGCGCCCAGCAATGCCAGCGCCCGCACAGCAGACGCATGACAGCCGCGGGCCATTGCCACAGTACCGCCCGGCCCCACAAACACCGCCAGCATGGCGGCTATGCACGCGCTGGCGCCACCGGCGGCATACAGCGTGGCGCCGCTGCCGTAGGCGCGGGCCATGTTGGCCTGGCTTTGCGCCAGCGCGCCCGTGGGGGCCTGCAAATCATCTATGCCGTCCACCTCGGTCAAGTCCAGCTCCAGCGCGGCGGCCAAGGCTGGCAGGGCGGCGGCATTGCCCTTGTGGCCGGGCATAAAAAAGCGCGGCCCGCGGCGTGCGGCGCGGGCCAGCGCATCATAAAAAGGCGTGTTCATAGGCTTGTTACCTGCCCCTACCGCCGGGTATGGTTGTTCCAGTTGCGGCGGTTTTTGGCAACGCGAATTTGTTCTTTTACCGCGCGCACAAGGCCCGGCCCAAAGAAGAGGAAGAAGTTCAGCAGGCTGAAACCCAGGATAATCAGGTGGTTCAGCCCCAGCATTGCCCCGGCAGAGAAGGCGTTGATAATGTCGGGCACCTCGAACAAAAAGTAGAGCGCGCCCATCCACTTGGCCTTGATGGGCAGAATGAAGAAAAGGCGGAACTCTGTTTCCGGCATGCTGGCGGCCACCGCCAAAAACAGCGAGGAGTTGAGCGCGGTGTTGCTGGTGATGCCGATGGGCGAAATGAACCCGGCGATGATGGCCCCCACAATGCCCACCAGATAGTATAAGGTAAGCTTAAAGCTGCCCCAGATATTTTCCAGCAAATTGCCCAGAAGGTAGTAGCAATACAGTGAAATGAGCATCATAAAGGGAGAGGTGCCCGGCGGCAGAAAAATAAAGCTGATGGCGCGCCAAACCTGCCCCTGCAAAATAAGCGGGCGGAAAAAGACGAGGCTGCTCATAAAATCCATGTTAAGCAACATGTCCAGCACATACACAACAGCCATGGCGGCCACCATGTAGGTCATCAGGTTGCGAATGCCCAAGCGGCCGTATTTATATTCAAGCTTGTATACCCAGCGCATGAAATATCTCCTCTCTTATAATAGGAAATCCTGCCTATCCCCAATTGTAGCAGAGCGGGCAGGGCAGTTCAACAAAAAGTTGAACGGGCTTTTAGGCACAAGGCCCAAGCGTAAAATCAAAAAGGGGATGAATTCAGACTTTTTAACACTTTCAACAGGGTTTTCAACAATGGCCGGGCACCTCGCCTTATACAGGCCGTAAATTGCAAGGGGGAAGCGCCTGAAATTTAAAACGATTTTGAAGCTGAAAAACTGTCAATTATGTACAGGGCCGGTGGGAAGCGCCGGGACGCAGGCCAAAATATGCACGATAAACCGGCATATAAATGAAAATAACGCCAGATGTGAAATTTTTGTGCACAGCGCGTGCGGCTGTGCAGGATAAGCAAAGACAGAGCCAAACCGGGCGCCGCCGCGCCCCCACTCTTTAGCCGCAATGCGAAAACCCGCAGCCGCGGCAAATAACACAGCCGCCTTCATGTTCAATGACGGCGCCGCATTCCGGACAACGGGTGAGGGCAGCGCCATTTAACGCGGTGCTGTCCGGGGCAATGCTTTCCGCCACGGGCGGCGCCGCTTCGCGGCTGGGGCTGGGTTCGGGTTCGGCGTGGGCCTGTTTTTGCGGCCCGGGTACGGGCTGCTGTGGGGAAAGCACCCCGGGCGAATGGCCACCCGGCGAAGGCCCCTGCGCCGCAGCGCCCTGCTGCAAAAGCCCTTCCGGCAAAAGGGGTTCCAAGGCGGGGCCGCCCTCGCCGCCGGCGGCTTCAATGTAGTCGTTCACCTTCATCACCACCTTGGCAATGGCGTCTGGGCAAGAGCTGCAATGCAGCCCCGCCTGGCGGATGGTGGAGGGGCAGCGGATGCCCCGCAGCTGGGCGCACACCTCGCGCACGCTCATGCCGCTGCGCAGGGCCACACTGCACAGCCGGGCGGTGGCCTCGCTTTGGCTGGGGCAGCCCCCCGCCTTGCCCGTGCTGGTAAACACCTCGCAAATGCCATTTTTGTCGTAGTTAACGGTAACGTACAAGTTGCCGCAGCCAATCTTCATCCGCTCGGTAAAACCGGTGGTAATGTCGGGCCGCTCGCGCGGGGTAATTTGGCCGTAGGGCTGCAAATTGTCGGGCATTTGGCCCAGCACGTCCCTGGGGCTGGGCAGCTTTGCGTCTCCCTTCACCGCAAGCACCTGCCCCTCGCGGCTGCCGTCGCGGTAAATGGTAACGCCCTTGCAGCCCGCCAGCCAGGCCAGGCGGTACACTTCGGCCACGCCGGCGCGGGTGGCGGCGGCAGGGAAGTTTACCGTTTTGGACACGGCATTGTCCACATAGCGCTGGAAAGCCGCCTGCATCTGGATGTGGCTGGTGGGGCTGATGTCGTGCGCGCAGACAAACACCCGGCGGATGTCCTCGGGGATAGCCTCGATGTGGGCGACGGAGCCTTTTTGCGAGATTTCCCGCATCAGTTCCTCGCTGTATAACCCTTCTGCGCGCAGCTTTTCCTCCAAAATGGGGTTGCCCTCCAGCATCTCGGTGCCATCCATAACGGTGCGGGTGAAGGCATAGGCAAAAACAGGCTCCACCCCCGACGAACAGCCCGCGATGATGGACAGCGTGCCGGTGGGGGCAATGGTGGTAACGGTGGCGTTGCGCAGCGGCGGCCCTTCCTTATAAATGGACTGCTCAAACAGCGGGAAGGCCCCGCGCTGGGCGGCCAGCCCGGCGGAAGCCTGGCGGGCTTCGGCGGTGATGAAGCCCATCACGCGCTCGGCCAGCCGCAGGGCCTCCTCGCCGTTGTAGGGAATGCCCAAAAGCAGCAGCAAATCGGCAAAGCCCATCACACCCAAGCCAATTTTGCGCGTTTGGCGGGTGGTTTCGGCAATCTGCGGCAGGGGGTAGCTGTTCACGTCGATGACATTGTCTAAAAAATGGGTGGCGTCGCGCACGGTTTCGGCCAGCAGTTCCCAGTCTATTTCAGGCGTTTCCACGTCTGCCCTCAGCATTTTTGCCAGGTTAATGCTGCCCAAATTGCAGCTTTCGTAGGGCAAAAGAGGTTGTTCACCGCAGGGGTTGGTGCTCTCAATTTCCCCCTGGCCCGGCACGGGGCTGGTGCGGTTCAGGCGGTCCAAAAACAAAATACCCGGCTCACCGTTCGTCCAGGCGGCGTCTACAATTTTGTCAAACACCTCTCCCGCGTTCAATTGCCCGGCAGCGGTTTGCGTGTGCGGGTCAATCAGGTCGTAGCTTTCCCCCGTCTCGGCGGCCTCCATAAAGGCCTCGGTGAGGCCGACCGAGATGTTGAAGTTGGTGATGTCGGCGTTGTTCTTCTTGCAGTCGATAAAGGCGAGGATGTCGGGGTGGTCAATGCGCAAAACGCCCATATTGGCGCCCCGGCGGGTGCCGCCCTGCTTCACGGCCTCGGTGGCCATGTTGAACACCCGCATGAAGGACACCGGCCCCGAAGCCACCCCGCCGGTGCTGCCCACAGTGGAACCCGAGGGCCGCAGGCGGGAGAAGGAAAACCCCGTGCCGCCGCCGCTTTTGTGAATGAGGGCGGCATATTTAATGGCGTCGAAGATGCCCTCCATGCTGTCCTCTACAGGCAGCACAAAACAGGCCGACAGCTGCCCCAGCGGCCGCCCGGCGTTCATTAAGGTGGGGCTGTTGGGCAAAAAGCGCAAATCGGTCATCATGCGGTAAAAGCGCCGGGCGGTAATGGCGGTGTCGGCCCCTTCGTCGTGCAGGGCGTCGGCGTCGGCAATGGCGGTGGCCACCCGGCGGAATAAATCCTCCAGGCTTTCGGCCGGCTGCCCGGTTTCATCTTTGGCCAGGTAGCGTGCCGCCAGCACTTTTTTTGCGTTTTCACCAATGTCGGAAATGGCCATGCCGCTTCCCCCTTTCAGGTTATCAGGGTTACAGGTTATCAGGGTTCAGGTTGCCGGGATACCAGGCTGTATTATACAGTTGTTTTGCTATCATTTTACCACTATATATTGTGGGGGGCAAGGGGATGGGGTACAATATAACATCTGGATTGCCCTAACCCGCGCTTGCATGGTATACTGTTGTGAGCGTTACGCACGAAAGGATGGTTTGTATGAGCAGGGGTAAGGTGCTTTTGATTGTTGTGCCCGCCGCCATGGCGGTTGGCGTCCTCATAACCATGCTGTTTTTGTCTTCCCTCAGCGATGAGAGGGACAGCCTTGGCAACCCGGAATCGCGCGTGGCAGCCCCCTCCGAAAGCTATTGGACGGGCCAGCAGGCCGCCGCGTCGGAGGCTGCTTCGGCCAGCACGCCGGTGTCGTCCGTGCCGGCGTCCACCCCGGCAAGCGCGGCCCCGCCGCTGGAAAGCACTCCCGCGTCCAGCGCGGTCTCCACGCCCCAGGCCCAGGGCCAGGCCCCCACGGGTTTGCCCACCCCGGGCGGCTTCACCGAGGCGCCCACCGTTTCCGTCAGCGGCGGCACGGTGTCGGTCACATTCAAAACCGCCACCAACTCCACTGTCAACTCGGTGCTGGTTACCAGCGGCGAGGGCATGAGCGTGAGCGATTTTTACAATTATTATAACCGCGACGCGGAATATGCCCCCGCCGTGGAGAAGAAAGCCACCTTTAACGTGGGGCCGGAGGGCGTTACCGAAACCTACGAGCTGCCCGACACCACAAAAAGCTACTGGCTTTTGATTAACACCGTGGACAACGAAACCGGCGAGTGGCAAAGCAGCGTTACCGCCGTGCCCATTTACACCGTGTAGCCGGGCGCTTTGGCGGCCCCGCGCCAAGAACGGCAAAACCATCTAAATCACAGCGAGGAAAACATGACCGATTTTACCGGTAACCCGGCGGGCCTGCCGCCGCTTGGCTTCACCCACGGCGGGCGCTTCCACGCCGACGACGTGTTCTCGGCAGCGCTTTTGAAGATATTGCGGCCGGACATCCGCATTTACCGGGGCAATCAGTTGCCCAAAAACTTTGGCGGCATTGCCTTCGACATTGGCGACGGTCCCTTCGACCATCACCAAAAACAGCCGCCCCGGCGCAAAAATGGCGCGGCCTATGCCAGCTTTGGCCTGCTTTGGCGGGAATATGGCCACCATTTTTTGCCGGAAAAAGCCGCTGCCAGCTTCGACGACAAGTTTATTCAGCCGCTGGATATTGACGACAACAAGGGCACCGGCAACACGCTGGCAGGGCTGATTGGCGCGTATAATCCCACCTGGGACTCCGGCGAGAGCGGCGACGATGCCTTTGAAGAGGCCCTGGCGGTGGCCCAAAGCCTGCTTTTGCACAAGCTGAACAGCCTGATGGCCATGGAGCGCGGCCATGCCGTGGTGCGGGCGGCACTGGAAAAAATGCAAAACGGCGTGGTAATTTTGGAAAACTACGTGCCCTGGAAGCCCGTGCTGGTGCCCAGTGAAGCCGAGTTTGTCATCTTCCCGTCCGAACGGGGGGGCTACTCTCTGCAATGCGTGCCGCGGGATTTTACGGGCAAAGCGGGCCACAAGGTGCCGCTGCCCTTTGCCTGGCAGGCTGCCCCTGCCCAGCAATTGCAGGAATTAACCGGTGTGCCGGATGTTACATTTTGCCACGCCAGCGGCTTTATGTGCGCCGTGGGCAGCCAGGCGGGCGCGCTGGCGCTGGCCAAGCTGGCCAAACAGGCAGACGTGCGCCGCAAAGAGGAGCGCGCGGCCCGCAAAGCGGCTGTGGAAACGGCCCAAGCCACCCCTGGGGAAGAAGGCGTGCAGGCCAGCTTGCAAGGCGCGGGCGGGGCCCTGTGAGCGTATGGACACAGCATGCTGGGTTTATATGCTGCGCTGCCGCGACGGCAGCCTGTACACCGGCTGGACGATGGATTTGCCAAAGCGCGTGGCGGCCCATGGCAGCGGAACCGGGGCCAAATACACCCGCGGGCGCGGGCCGGTGCAACTGGCCTTTGCGCAACGGTGCGAGGGCAAAAGCCAGGCCCTGCGCCGCGAGGCAGAGATAAAACGCCTGCCAAAGGCAAAGAAAGAGTACTTGTGTAATCGTTTTAAAGACGTTTTGGCTAACGGTGATATGCCATCCTTTTGGCAAGATACCCTGCCACAGAGCGAATAACAGCAGTTTATGCAAAGCTTTACAGAGCCTGCGGCACACACAAAGGAAAAAATTCCATGATACCTGCATCAAGGGAGAGTCCAAACAATTCGGCCTTAAATACACAAGTTACACAAGATATTATGGTTTTTCTGCAAAAACTGCTAGAAGAGAACCCTCACCGCTTAGTGTTTAGCGCACCAAAAAAGGGCGCGCCCCATCAGAGGGCCAGCATTGTGCAAACGGGCCCGGGCAAGTGGCAGGCCGAGCGCCGCAGCGCCACACAAGCTTTCCATAAAAACTTTGCCACGGCGAATTTAACCGCCGAGGCAGCCTTGCTTTTGGCGGAGGGCTTTACGCAGCTGACCGCCTTTACACCGCAGCGCGAGCTGCGCCTGCGGGTGACGAAGAAAGGCGGGGTGCAGTTTTCCGCCGGGGCAGGGGGCGCGCCGCCGCCAAAACCAGGGCACAACCGCGAAAAGGCCCATCTGATACCGGAAGGCACTGTGGTGCCCGCGTTGGTAGACATAGGCGTGATGAGCGCCGACGGCCGGATTATTGCGTCCAAACGCGATAAATACCGCCAAATCAACCGTTTTATCGAACTGGTGGACGATGCTGTGCGCGAACCCCGGCCAAAACGCCTGCGGGTGGTGGATTTTGGCTGCGGCAAAAGCAGTCTCACCTTCCTTCTATACTACTATTTAACGGAATTGCGCGGAATTGAAGCGGACATCACCGGCCTTGATTTGAAGGCAGACGTGGTGGCGCACTGCAGCGCGGCGGCAGCGCGCTACGGCTACGAGGGCCTGCGTTTTATGGTGGGCGACATTGCCCACCACACAGCGCACGCCCCGGTGGACATGGTGGTGACACTGCACGCCTGCGACACCGCCACTGACCACGCCCTTGCCAAGGCGGTGGCCTGGCAAAGCGGGCTGGTTTTCTCGGTGCCCTGCTGCCAGCACCAGCTGAACAGCCAGATAAAAAGCGACGAACTGTCAATTTTAACGCGCTACGGCCTTGTGAAGGAGCGCACGGCGGCCCTGATGACCGACGCCATACGCGCCAACCTGCTGTGCGCCTGCGGCTACGAGAGCCAGCTTCTGGAATTCGTGGATTTTGCGCACACGCCAAAAAACGTCATGATACGGGCCCGGCGCAAAAACCTGGCCCCAAAAACCTGCCAGGCTGCGCTGGACGAAGTGCTGCGGCTGTGCCGGGCCTTCCAATTGCAGCCCTGCCTGTTGAAACTGCTGGAAAAGCAAAATAGTTTTGATATTTTGTGAATTATTTAGCTGTAAAAGCTTAGTATGTGTTTATTTTTCGCGGGTGGCAAAGGCCAAAAAATGCCATTGCGTTATGGGTAGCGGTGCGTGTATAATCTATTTTACCGCGAAAGAAGGCACCCATTCAAAAATATTATAATTAAGAAGAGGATCGCACTGGATGAAACGAGTTTTAGCTTTGGGAATTCTTGCTGTGGCGCTGCTTTTTTCTGCCTGCGGGCGCAGCAATGTGTATCAGATGGGCCAGGCGCTGGACCATTGGGCCGGCGGCGCGCAGGATGGCAAAGCGCCGGAGCCCATTGACGTGCAGGCATATGAGGATTCAGACTTTTCGGCCACGCTGGGCATAGAGGTGGTTGCCCTGCCAGACGAAAGCACAATGACTGCTAACAATTTTTTTGCGCTGGACGGTTGGTTTGGCCAAATCGAGTTCACCACGGCAGACGATATGTCGCTGAACGTGCGGCTGGCCAAGGCAGACGCGAAGCGCCTGGCCACCACCTATAGCGAATCTCATGTTTTAGACAAACAAACGATGGAATTTGATGGTTTGGAAGTTGTGGTAACCTCATCGACGGAGGGCTGCGCGCTGGTAAGCTGGCAGCGCGGCGGCATCCAGTACGCCATGCACTCCAACACAAAGCAGGGCGTGCCCCCCGCCGAAGACATTGAGCTGATGGTGACGGGGCTGGACAGCGTGATTACAGACGAAAACACGTAGGTTGCTTGGAAAAGTAGTTGCCGTGGCAGTTATTTTAGCAATTACAGGCCATTTACTATATCAAAAAATGCCATCCCGCCAGGGGACTGCCGGTGCAACCCATGCAAATTGCGTTTGGGCATGCCACGCCTGCGTTGTGTTGCCAAAAAGCCTTTTTGTATTGTAAAATATACCAATAAGATATGTGCGCACGCATCCGATGAAAGCACCCCCCAGAACGCGCACTGTGGCAGAAGAGGAAGCAAGGAGGTTATTTTGGCAGAAAACGCAATATACACCGTGGAATACAACAAAAATATTGCTCGTGATGTATTGATAATGCGCCTGCTTGGCCCAACGGGCTCGCTTACGGCACCGGGGCAGTTTATCAATATCCGGGTGCCGGGTTTTTACCTGCGGCGGCCCATTTCGGTGTGCCGCTGGGGCGATGGCTGGCTGGATATCATCTACAAGGTGCTGGGAAAAGGCACGGCCCACATGAGCCAGTTTGCCCCGGGAACCGAGCTGGACGCCCTGTGCGGCTTGGGCAATGGTTTTGACGTGCAAGCGTCGAAAGGCAAGGCCACTGTGCTGGTGGGGGGCGGCGTGGGCATTCCGCCGCTGTTCGGCCTGGCGCAGCAGCTTGCGGCGGCAGGCGCTGCGCCCGGCGTGGTTCTGGGCTGCGCGTCGGCACAGGACTTGTTTTTTGTGCGCGAGTTCGAGGAATTGGGCTGTGCCGTGCACCTTGCCACCGAGGATGGCAGCGCAGGCGACAAGGGCTTTGTCACCATGCCGCTGGCCAGGTTGAATTACGCCTACTACTACACCTGCGGCCCCCTGCCCATGATAAAGGCCGTCTTCAAGCTGGGGGCCGACCGTGGCGCCGAAGGCCAAATGAGCCTGGAAGAGCGCATGGGCTGCGGCTTTGGGGCCTGCATGGGCTGCACCTGCAAAACCCAGGCCGGGCCCAAACGTGTGTGCGCCGACGGCCCGGTGTTCACCAGCGGGGAGGTGATGTTCGAGTGAGTAACAAGCCGGATATCCGCGTGGAGCTGTGCGGTAAAACGCTGGAAAACCCCGTTATTGCGGCAAGCGGCACCTTTGGCTACGGCTACGAGATGGCCCAGTGGTTCCCGCTGGACACTTTGGGCGGTATTGCGCTGAAAGGCACCACTGCTGCGCCGCGCTTTGGCAACCCGGCCCCCCGCATTGCCGAGTGCACTGCCGGGCTTTTGAACGCCGTGGGCCTGCAAAACCCCGGCGCACAGGTAGTGGTCGCCGAGGAACTGCCCCGCCTGCGGGAAATGTATAATGGCGCGGTATTTGCAAACATAAGTGGGTTTTCTGTTGAAGAATATGTGGAAGTTTCCAAAGTTTTTGACGCTTGCGACGGAATAGACTTTTTGGAAATCAATATTTCCTGCCCCAACGTGAAGCACGGTGGCATGGCGTTTGGCACCTCAGCCCAGAATGCCGCTGAGGTGGTGCGCGCCGTGCGCTGCCGGGTGAAAAAGCCCATGCTTGTGAAGCTTTCGCCCAATGTGACCAGCATTGTTGAAATTGCCCGGGCCTGCGAGGGCGAGGGCGCCGACGGCTTGGTGGTGGCCAACACACTGCTGGGCATGCGCATTCACCCCGCCACCGGCCGGCCGCTGGTGTCCACCGCTACCAGTGGGTTTTCCGGCCCGGCGGTGAAGCCCATCATTCTGCGCATGGTGTACGAAACCTGCGGTGCTGTGGGTATTCCCGTTGTGGGCGTGGGCGGCATCACCAGCGCCGACGATGTGCTGGAATACATTAGCGCCGGGGCCACCGCGGTGCAGGTGGGCAGCCAAACACTGGTGGACCCCACGGCCCCGCGCACCATTGTGGAAACCCTGCCCGCCGTGATGGAAGCCTATGGCATTGAAAGCTTGACGGCGATTAGAGGGCGAACACTAAAATAATACAGTAATCGCAATAATCTCTTTTATGCATATAAAAATTGTGCATATTCAGCCTTGTTCAAACATCTTCACATGGAGGGTCACGCATGAGGAAAGACGTTATTATCGCCTGCGACTTTGCCAACCGCGCCGAAACGCTGGCCTTTTTGGGGCGCTTCACTGGGGAAAAGCCCTATGTTAAAATTGGCATGGAGCTGTTTTACGGCGAAGGGCCCGACATTGTGCGCGAGATAAAAACCCTGGGCCATCCGGTGTTTTTGGATTTGAAGCTGCACGATATTCCCAACACCGTGCACCACGCCATGAAAAACCTGGCAAAACTGGGCGTAGACATGACGAATGTGCACGCGGCGGGCGGCGGCGAAATGATGCGCGCGGCGCTGGAGGGCCTTACCGAAGGCGCCCCGGCCCGCCGCGCCGGCCTGATTGCCGTGACCCAGCTTACCAGCGTTAGCCAGGCGGTGCTGCACGAAGAGCTGCTGATACCCGGCGAAATGGACGAAGTGGTGGCCAAATATGCCACAAACGCGCAGGCCGCCGGGCTGGACGGCGTGGTGTGCAGCCCGCTGGAGGTGGAGATTGTGAAGGAGTGGTGTGGGCAGGATTTTATGGCTGTGACGCCGGGCATCCGCTACCCCGAGGGCAGTGTGGGCGACCAAAGCCGGGTTACCACCCCGCAAAAAGCCGCCGCGCTGGGCAGCGATTTTATTGTAATGGGCCGCCCCATCACCGCCGCCAATGACCCCGTGGCCGCCTACCGCCGGGCCATCAGCGATTTTGCCGGAGCATAGAGGGAATTATTTATAACCGTACCGCCGGGAGGAGAAGCACTGTGCTTTTAATTAAAAAGGCAGAGGTTCAAGAGGAAATCAGCCCGCAGTCCATCGCAAAAGACCTGCTCTCCATCGGCGCGGTGTTCCTGCGCCCGGCCCAGCCCTTCACTTGGGCGTCGGGCATCCAGTCCCCCATATATTGCGATAACCGGCTCACGCTTTCCCACCCAGAGGTACGCCAGCATGTGGAGCAGGGCCTGGCCACCCTTGTGAGCGAAAAATACCCCGGCTGCCAGCTGGTGGCGGGCACCAGCACAGCGGGCATTGCCCACGCGGCCCTGGTGGCCGACCTTTTAAACCTGCCCATGTGCTATGTGCGGGCCACGGCCAAGGGCCACGGCCGGGGCAACCTGATTGAAGGCTTGGCGCAGGCGGGCCAAAAAGTGGTGGTGGTGGAGGATTTGATTTCCACCGCGGGCAGCGTGCTTGATGTAGTGGAGGTGCTGCGCGCCGCCGGTTGTGAAGTGCTGGGCATCTGCTCTATTTTCACCTACGGCCTTGCCGCAGGGGAACAGCGCCTTGCCGCCGCCGGGGTGCAGAATGTATCCCTTAGCAACTACGACGCCTTGATTGAAGTGGCGCTGGCCGATGGAATAATCCGGCAGGAAGACGTGAAAAAGCTGCATGCCTTCCGGCAAAACCCAAAGGACACCGCATGGATGGATTTGTAGTGCGAAGACAGGTGAAGCTGTGGAACTGCCCCCCAAAATTTATGAATACGATGCCCGCATTATGGCGGCGGACAAAGGCGGCGCATATGTGGTTTTCCCCCACGATGTGCGCGCCGTGTTTGGTAAGGGGCGTGTAAAAGTGCACGCCACTTTTGACGGCGAACCCTACGATGGAAGCGTTGTGAACATGGGCCTGAAAAACGCAGACGGCTCCATTTGCTACATTATTGGCGTACTCAAGTCCATTCGCGTAATAATTGGCAAGCAGGCGGGCGACATTGTGCACGTTTGCATTCGGGAAGCGAACACGCCGGAAAGCAAGCCCTAACAGCAATTCTTCGCATGTTTCGAATAAATATTCATAAAACCCTTGCTTTTATTCACAATTGGTGTAAACTAAACGGTAGAAGCTTCAGGAGCATCCCTTCCCTTGGGTTCCGATGGAAAACAACGCGATACGGATACTCCCAATAATAACTGCGGCCCGGCGGCGGCGCCCACGGGCGGCATGGGGGGAGAATTATGCCAAACCATAAAAACAACATCAAAAAAGTGGTGCTGGCCTATTCCGGCGGGCTAGACACCTCCATCATCATTCCGTGGCTGAAGGAAAACTACAATGGCTGCGAGGTTATTGCCGTGGCCGGCGACGTGGGGCAGAAAGCCGAGCTGGAGGGCCTGGAGGAAAAGGCCCTTAAAACCGGCGCGGCAAAGCTGTATATTGCCGACATTAAAAAAGAGCTGGTGGAGGACTTTATTTGGCCCACGCTGAAGGCGGGCGGCAAGTACGAAGGCTACCTTTTGGGCACCAGCTTTGCCCGGCCGCCCATTGCCAAGGCCCTGGTGGAAATTGCCCGCAAAGAGGGCGCCGACGCCATTTGCCACGGCGCCACCGGCAAAGGCAACGACCAAGTGCGCTTCGAGCTAACCATCAAAGCCCTTGCGCCGGATTTGGCCATCATCGCCCCCTGGCGCGAGTGGGACATCCAAAGCCGTGAGGAAGCCTACGACTATGCCGTGGCCCACAATGTGCCGCTGAATTTTTCCCGCGACCAAAGCTATTCCCGCGATAAAAACCTGTGGCACCTCTCGCACGAGGGGCTGGAACTGGAAGACCCGGCTTTGGAACCGGAATATGACCGGATGCTGCAACTGGGCGTAACGCCGGAAAAAGCACCGGACAAGGACACCTACATCAGCCTGGATTTTGCGCAGGGCGTGCCGGTGGCGCTGAACGGCCAAAAAATGGACGGCGTGGCACTGATTGAAGCCCTGAACAAGCTGGGCGGCGAAAATGGCGTCGGTTTGTTCGACGTGGTGGAGAACCGCCTGGTGGGCATGAAGAGCCACGGCGTGTATGAAACGCCGGGCGGCACCATTTTGTACCATGCCCACGCTGTTTTAGAAACCCTGTGCCTGGACCGCGACACCGCCCATTTTAAAGAAATTGTGGCCCTGCGCATGGCAGAGCTTGTGTACAACGGCCTGTGGTATACCCCGCTGCGCCAGGCGGTTAGCGCCTTTGTGGACGAGACCCAAAAGCGCGTAACCGGCACCGTGAAGCTGAAATTGTACAAAGGCAACATCATCAATGCCGGGGTGGAAAGCCATTACAGCCTGTACGACGAGTCCACCGCCAGCTTCACCACCGGCCAAAGCTATAACCACGCCGACGCCGAGGGCTTCATCAATTTGTTCGGCCTGCCCATCAAAGTAAAAGCCGTGCTGGACCAAAAGCGCGGGAAAGGGCAGTAACTGCAAAAAACAACTGGGCCTGTGCCCAAGGGGCTGTTGCATGGTTGCCACCGTGCAGCAGCCCCCTTGCTTGTTTGGGCGCGCGCCAACAGCAGGTTTTGCTGCAACTGCCGCTGTTTTTACGTTTCGCAACGAATGGCCGCAGGCGATAGAACTTGCATTTTCCCCCGCGCAAAGGTATCATGATATAGTGTACCTTTTCATACTTTGGCTATTGTTAAGGAGTGTGCTTTCCGCCGTGATAAACCGACTTGCTAAAACAGGCCGGCGAATAGTGGCTGCAATGCTTTTGCCGGTGCTGTTTGCGGCTTGTTCCAGCACGGAAGGTTTTACCCCGGAGGGCGCCCCCACCCTGGCCGACCCCGCCTACCAGCGCACGCCGCCCCCGCTGGTGCTGGCGGAATATGTGGGCACAAACCAGGTGGGCCCCGAAGTGGACGGCGACCGCAGCGCCCTCATCGACATGACGAACATCTCCCAGGGTTACATTGCCGCCCAGTGCAGCGCCCCCACCAAGGCAAAGATGATTGTTATCAAGGGCGAGAACAGCATGGACAACCCCGAGCGCGACCAGTATGGGCTGAGCAACGACGGCAGCTTCGACTTTTACCCCATTACCCGCGGCGACGGCCAGTATACCTTTATTGTGATGATTTTTGTTGGCGACACCCCAACGGGCCCGGCCTACCAGCCCTTTTTAACGGCTACCGCCAACGTTCAGCTGGAAAACGAATTCGGCCCCTTCCTGGTGCAAAACCGCTTTGTGAACTACAACGCTGACTCTGCCTGCGTGGCCCAAAGCTACGAAATTACCCAGCACTGCAAAACCAACATGGAAGTGGTGCAGCAAATTTACGCCTGGGTGGCCGCCAATGTGGCCTATGACATTGAAAAGGGCGCCAGCCTGAAAGGCGTAACCAGCGACTATGAGCCAAACCCCGACGAAACCCTGCGCACAAAAAAAGGCATTTGTTATGATTTTGCCTCCCTTACGGCGGCCATGCTGCGGGCCAACGGCATTCCCACACAGCTGATAAAGGGCGATGTGGCCGACGGCAATGGCGGCTACGTGTACCACGCGTGGAACATGGTGTGGCTGGACGGCGAGGGCTGGATTGCCGTGGAACTGGCGGTGAACCCCGACGACTGGACGCGCATAGACACCACCTTTGCCTCGGCAGGGGCCGATATCAGCGAATTTATTGGCGACGGCGCAAATTACACCACGCTTTTCGTGTATTAGGGCGTGTCCCTAATTGGGGAATTAACCTGGGATTTAACTCGGGATGAATACAGCTTCTTACCCAGAGGAGGACTGGCAAATGGCCCAAACCAAAACAAGGCACCTGCCCCCCAGCGATTTGGCTGCTTTTTTTGAAAGCCTGACCATGTTGCTGCGGGCAGGGGTGCCCGCCAACGAGTGCCCCGACATTATTGCGGCCGACATGGAAACCGGGCGCCTGGCCGCCGTGGCGCGCGGCGTAAGCGCCACACTTTCCGGCGGGGTGGTGTTTGTGCTTAGCGAGGCGCTGGAGCAAAGCGGGGCTTTTCCCGGCTATGCCGTGGAGATGACGCGCCTTGGCGAGGAGAGCGGCCGCATGGAGGCCACTGCCGAGCAGCTGGGCGAGTATTACCGCCGGCAAGACAGCCTGCGCCAAAGCATCTCCGGCGCCATTTCCGGCCCGGTGCTGCTTATGGTTATGATGAGTGTGGTTCTCATCTTCCTCATCACCTTTGTGCTGCCGGTGTTCGAGAATGTGTTCGCCTCGCTGGGGCTTGCGTCCGGCGGCATGGGCGGCGCGTTCCTCACCGCGCGCGTTTCCATGGTGGTGGTGGGCGTGCTGCTGGTGGCCGTGCTGGCGGTGCTGCTAATGTACCTTACGCCCGGCGGCCGCGCGCGGCTGGCCGGCCTTGCCGAGGGCTTTCCCCCCACCAGCCGTGTGCACTATGCCATTTCGGCCGGCCGCCTTACCGGGGGCCTGGCCATGCTGCTGGCCAGCGGCATTGGCGCGGGCCTGGCCATCGACAAAGCCGGGCAGCTTGTGGAAAACAAACGCATTAAAGCAAAATTGCCCGCCGCCCGCGCCGAGGTGGACGCTGGCGAGGACTTGGGCAAGGCCCTTGTGAACCAGGGCGTTTTAAGCGGTTTCGAGGCCAAGATATTGTTGTCGGCCTCGCGCGCGGGCCAAACCGAGGGTGCCATGCGCAACCTTTCCACCGTGTATGCCGAGGAAGCCGACGCCGGCATTGACCGCTTGCTGGGCATGATTGAGCCCGCGCTGGTGGGCGTGCTAAGCCTTGCCATTGGCGTGATATTGCTAAGCGTGATGCTGCCGCTGACCAGCATTTTAACGGCCATAAACTAAGGGGGTTCTCATGCAGCGGCAAAAGCAAAGCAAGCTTGCGGGAAGGTCTGGCATCATTGCGTCCTTTTTGGTGTTTGCCGCCGTGCTGGCAATTCTGTTTTTCGCCACGGCAAACCTGTCTCGCCACGCGGGCGAAGAGGGCGTGGCCGCCACGCGCGACGCCATTGAGCGCGCGGCGGTGCTGTGCTATGCCACCGAGGGCTTTTACCCGCCCGGCCTTGCTTACATTGAAGCCCACTACGGCGTGCAGGTAGACCATGCACGCTTTGCCGTGCGCTACGAGGTATACGCCTCCAACATCATGCCGCTCATTCAAGTTGTTGGCCGTTAACCATTAAGGAGGCTGCCATGCCACACTACAGTAAAAGCAAAACCGGCGAAGCTGCGGGCATTTTGCTGCCCATGGGCCTTGTGTGCCTGTTTGCCTTTTGCTCGCTGGCGCTGGCGCTTATGGGCGGGCAGGCCTACCGGCAAATCCAGGCCAGCGTGGCCGAAGGCTTCGACACCACCGTTGCGGCGGGCTACCTGCGCACCAAGCTCAGCCAGTTCAACCACGGCGGCACGGTTTCCCTGCGCAACGAGGACGGCGTGCAGGTACTGGCCATTGAAAGCACGCTGGACGGCACCGCCTTCGAGACCCGCATCTACCTGTACGAGGGCCGCCTGATGGAAAATTTTGAGCGCGCCGACGCCCCCTTCTTCCCGGTGGGGGGCATGCAGGTGGCGCGGTTGGAAAGCTGTGCGTTCAGCCTGGGGCAGGACGGCCTGTTCACCGCCGAAATGGTGGGCCAAAACGGCGAGGCCGGCACCGCCAGCTTTGCCATGGCACAGGGGGGTGGCGTGTAAGCTATGGGTACAAAATATCGCAACGCGGCCTTTTTGCTGGAATTAATGGTGAATATTCTGGTCTTCAGCGTGTCGTGCGCCGTGCTGGTGGGGCTGTTTGGGCAGGCCGGCACGCTTACCCGGCGCAGCCGCTTGCAGGCCGCCGCCGCCACCGAGCTGTTTTCCCTGACGGAGACTATCAAGGCCCGCGGCCCCGAGGCTGTGGAAAATGCGCGCTGGCAGGATGAGGAAAGCCTGCTGCGCTACTACGACGAAAACTGGGTGCCCACCACCAACGAAAACGCCCCCTACCGGCTGGAAATGCACGTGGGCCGGGTGCAGTTTGAATCGGGCGTAATGCTGCAGCTAAAAGGGCGTGTGCTGGCGCCCGGCGGGCAGGAGCTGTACCGCCTGGAAACCGCCGGCTACCGCCCCGCGCCGGAAGGGGGGGGCCTATGAACCAAACCCGCAGTGCAAGCCAAACCCGCCGCAAAGCGGTGCGCCGCCGCAGCGGGGTTGGCACCGGCACCACTTCTCTGCTCATGATTTTCACCGTGCTGTGCTTTGCCACGTTAGCCATGCTCAGCCTGTCCACCGCGGCGGCAAACGCGCGCATTCAGGGCCGCGGGCTGGAAAGCCAACGCCTTTTGGCCGCCGCCAAGGGCGCTGCCGCCGCCGATGTGGCCGGCCTGGACGAAGTGCTGTACCAATTGCAGCGCGAAATGCCCGCAAACGGCGGCCAGGCTGCCGAGGACGCCTATTATGAGCAGGCACTGGCGGCCGCCGCCGCACGCGGCTGGCAAACAGACGCCGGGCCGGGTGCCATTAGCATGCGCAGCGCCATAAGCGAGGACAGCGTGCTGGTTACCACCCTGCAGCTGCTGCCGCCCGGCGGCGCCCGCTACCAGGTGCTGGCCCAGGTTAGCCAGCTTGTTAGCGGCTGGGCGCCAGAGCAGAACGGCCAGCTGTGGATGCCGGAGTAGTTGCGAGGGCTTTGGGGACATGCCCTGGAAAATAGAAATTGGGTAAGGCAAAAACACGACAGTGAATTACCCCCGGGAGAGTGGATATGAACTTACATGAGCTTTTGCGCCATGCCACGCAGGCAGGCGCCTCTGATATGTTTTTTGTGGCGGGCTTTCCCCCGGCCTACCGCAAAGACAACCAGGTTACCCGCGTGGACGAAAACCCCCTGAGCGTGCAGGACGTGGAGGCGCTGGTGCGGGAAATTTACGCCTGCACGGGTGGCCGCACCATGGAAACTTTGCTGAACACCGGCGACGACGATTTTTCCTTCTCTGCGCCGGGGGTGGGGCGTTTCCGGGCCAACACCTTCCGCCAGCGGGGCAGCCTTGCCGCCGTGGTGCGCGTGGTGCTGTTCAGCCTGCCAAACCCCGCCGCGCTGCAAATTCCCGAAACCGTGATGAAGCTGGGGGAATTCACCAAGGGCCTGGTGCTCATCACGGGCCCGGCCGGCAGCGGCAAATCCACCACGCTGGCCTGCCTTGTGGATAAAATCAATTCAGAGCGCGCCGGGCACATCATCACCATGGAAGACCCCATCGAGTACATCCACCGCCACAAGAAGAGCATCGTCTCTCAGCGCGAGGTGAACGGCGACACCAAGGACTATGCCAGCGCCCTGCGCGCCGTTTTGCGCCAAAGCCCCGACGTGATTTTGGTGGGCGAAATGCGCGACAGCGAAACCATTGAAATTGCCGTTACCGCCGCCGAAACGGGCCAGATGGTGCTTTCCACCCTGCACACCACCGGCGCCGCCAACACAGTAGACCGCATTTTAGACATCTTCCCCCCCGCCCAGCAGCACCAAATCCGCATCCAGCTCTCCATGGTTTTGCGGGCGGTGGTAAGCCAGCAGCTCATCCCCTCGGCAGACGGCAGCCTGGTGCCCGCCTTCGAGATTATGCTGCTGACCCCGGCCATTCGCAACATGATACGCGAGAGCAAGGTGCACCAAATTGACAGTGCCATCTTTGCCGGGGCCGCCATGGGCATGGTTACCATGGACCAAAGCGTTTTGAACCTGTACAAGGCGGGGCGCATCACCGCCGATACCGCCTTGCAGTACAGCGTGAACTTGGAGGAAATGAAGAAGAAGGTGGCGGGCGGGTAACGCATGGATTACACCGAATTTATTATAACCGTGCCACGCGCGGCGGCGCAGCAGGCAAGCGACCTTGCCACCCTGCTGTGCCCCGGCGGGCTGTACATTGAGGATTACGCCGATTTGGAAGAACAGGCGCAGGCCATTGCCCATGTGGACTTGATTGAGCAGGAACTGCTGGACAAGCCCCGCGGCGAGGTGCGCCTGCATTTGTATGCCAGCCGCGAGGAAAACCCCGTGGCCTTTAGCGAGGAGCTGCAAAGCCGCCTGCTGGCGCTGGGCCTGCCCCACACGCTGGAAAGCCGGGGCGTGAAGCAGGAGGACTGGGAGAACAGCTGGAAGCAGTATTATCATCCCATCGAGATTGGCACGCGGCTGGCGGTGGCCCCCAGCTGGGAGGATTACCGCGGCGGCCGCCGCACAGTGCTGAGGCTGGACCCCGGCATGGCCTTTGGCACCGGCACGCACGAGACCACCGCATTGTGCCTTGCCGTGCTGGACGCGCGCGTAAAGGGCGGCGAGGCTGTGCTGGACGTGGGCACCGGCAGCGGCATTTTGGCAGTGGCGGCGCTGCTGCTGGGCGCCAAAAGTGCCCTTGGGGTAGACATTGACCCTGTGGCCGTGCGCACCGCGCGGGAAAACGCGCAGCGCAACGGCGTGGCCGAACGCTTTACCGCGTTTGCCGGGGATTTGGCCTGTGTTGGCGCGGGGGGAATGTGCCCCGGCGCGGGCGAACCCGCCCCGGCCGCGCGCGGCAAGTACGATATCATTACCGCAAATATTGTGGCCGATGCCATTTTACGGCTGGCGCCCAGCGCGCCGCCGCTACTTGCGCCCGGCGGCGTCTTTGTGGCCAGTGGCATTATAGACGAGCGCGCCGCCGAGGTGGAGGCCGGGCTGGCAAAAACGGGCCTTGCCCTTGTGGAAAAGCACGAGCAGCGGGGCTGGGTGGCTTTGGTGTATAGTCATTAGTCATCAGTTGTAGCAGGGGAAAAATCATGTCTCACCGCTATTTCATTGAGGATATCCACGGCCAAACCGCCCGCCTTGCCGGGCAGGAGGCCAAACACCTGGCCGGGGTGCTGCGGGCAAAACCGGGCCAGACTGCTCTTTTGTGCAACGGCAGCGGCACCGAATACGACGCCGTCATCACGGCAGTGGAGAAGGACGCTGTGGAATTCAGCCTTTCGGCGCCCCGCAGAAGCGCCGCCGAGCCCGCCCTGTGGGCCGAGGTCTTCATTGGCATGGCCAAGGGCGAGCGCATGGACTATGCTGTGCAAAAAGCGGTGGAGTTGGGAGCCTCGGCCATTTGGCCCTTTTACAGCGCCCACAGCGTGGTAAAGCCCAAAAATGATGA
>QMCE01000349.1_pt1 | contig 22983 bp, 21 predicted proteins | sample 1821851 | NCBI WGS metagenome assembly QMCE01 (sample SAMN09453174, study PRJNA476694) | Termite gut metagenome, whole genome shotgun sequencing project. | isolation source: worker | host: Odontotermes sp. | place: South Africa:Pretoria | collected 2016-01-28 | reverse complement strand
GAACCCACGTTAGCGGCTTTTAAAAGCCGCCAATGTTTTCGATCACCCCTCCCCAGCCCTCCCCTAACCGTAGGGGAGGGAGTAGTCGCAGCCTACGGTCGCTCCGGAACAGGTCTGAGTTCGGGATAAGCGCAGCTTATCCCGAACTCAGGTTATTTAAATAAACTCGCAAACGAAGTTTGCACCGCAACTCCACACTCTACACTCCAAACTCCATACTCTTACATCCTCTCCTGCAAGCCGAACATCCGTACTGCGTTGGCGGTCGTGGCAGCGGCGACCTCTTCGGGCGTCAGTTCTTTGATTTCGGCGACCTTTTCGCATATGTGTGTAAGGTACGAACTTTCGTTACGCCTGCCTCGGAAAGGTACGGGGGTAAGATATGGGGAGTCGGTCTCCAGAACGATATCCGACAGAGGCAGCGCGGCAACGACATCCTGCACCGCACTCTTCCTGTATGTCACGGGGCCGCCGATCCCGAACAGGAAATCGCCGCACTCCTTCACCGCACGGTAATCTTCAGGCGTACCGCTGAAAGAGTGCATTATACCTTTCAGGGGACTGCCTCCGAAGCTGCGCAGTACGGCGATCATTTCCGGCCACGCATCACGGGTGTGTACAACCACGGGAAGCCCGTACTGCAGCGAAAGTTCTATCTGGCGCACGAATGTCTCCTCCTGTTCCACGCGCCACTCCCTGCTCCAGTAGAGATCGAGCCCTATCTCGCCCACAGCCGTGAATTTCATCCCCTTGGCCGTCTTGCCCGCTTCACCGGCCGACGGTTCGCGCAGGTATCGCTCCACTTCGGCGAGCTCCTCCCGCCATCGCGGATTATCGTTGACCGAGGTGGGGTGCAGTCCCATCATGGGAAAACAATTCGCAGGATAACGCCCGCACAACTCCAACATCCGTCCGTATGAAGCCGTGTCGATAGCCGGACACATCATGGTGTCCACCCCGGCGTTCAAAGCCCTCGCAACGACTTCGTCCCTGTCGCCGTCGAATTCTTCGGAGTATATATGTGTATGTGTATCTATCAGCCTCATTATCGATCATCAATTATCAATTCATCTCATACCTTTTCCCCGGCAGCGCCCGTACCGCGCCGCCTATTTCGAGGTTCATCAGGAGTGCCGCGACCTGCCCTATGGCTATCCCGGAACGCATCGACAGAACATCCATGTCGACCGCCTCTCCCTCCCCGAAACAGCCCAGCAACAGCCGTTCGTCGTTGCTGAGAGTGATGGTTTCCTTCGCGTGGCGCGGCACCTTGCCCGCCACGGCTATGTCCCAGCCGAGTTCATGTACAATGTCGTCGCCCGAACACACCATTGCCGCGCGTCGGCGGCGTATCAACATATTGGCCCCTTCCGAGCAACGGTCGCCCGCCCTTCCCGGCACGGCCATGACGGTGCGCTCGTATCCGTGGGCGAAGTCGGCGGTCGTCATAGCCCCTCCACCGGCAGCCGACTCCACCACGACGGTACCTTCGCCGATCCCTGCGACGATACGGTTGCGCGGTATGTAGTACGCTCCGTTCTGCTTCGTACCCGAATGGAGTTCTGTCACGATGGCTCCGCCCGAGGACACTATCTCATCGGCAAGGGAGGCATTCTGTGCCGGCATTACACCGGGCAAGGCATTGGCTACCACCGCGACCGTCGGCAGGCCGTATTTGATCGCCGCACGGTGGGAGTGGGCATCGACCCCGAAAGCCAGCCCGCTGACGACAGCCGTCCCTGGGACGAGTTCCGACACACGCCATACCAGCACATCGCACATCCGCTGCCCGTATGGAGTTATGGTGCGCGTCCCCACCATCGACAGCGCGCGCAGGCCGAGCGCTCCCACATTACCCCTCACGTAGAGCACATGGGGATAATCGGCGCACTCCCCGAGCAGCGGGGGATAATCGCCGTCGGTCGATGCCACAGCCTCGATTCCGTGCTTTTTCATATACCTGAGTTCGGCCTCGGCCTCCATGTGGTGGTTCTTCCTGAGAATGCTCCGCGCGATTTCAGGTTTGAGACGGCAGCGTCCCGCCAATTCGTCCTCCGTGGCGGCGTATATCTCCGCCGAAGTACCCATTACCGAGATCATATGCGCCACAACCCTGGGGCCTATACCATACTGCATCGAAAGGGCTATATCGTCTATTGTCATATTCCGTATGTTCGGGTTTGCGAGGTAAAAATAATAAAAAGATATACTTGTCGGTTTTTGGAGAATGGATTTTATTAACTATATTTGCACTCCGCAAACCGGTTAGTGATTTATCCGCATCCATATGTGATGTGAGGCCGGTTACCACGGTGCGATGGCCGAGCGGTTAGGCAGAGGTCTGCAAAACCTCGTACAGCGGTTCGATTCCGCTTCGCACCTCGACAGCCCTCAACACCCCTTACGAGAATTATCTCCGTAAGGGGGTTTTCATATTTTAACGTGAGTTCGACGAATTCGTCGAACTCACGTTATCTCAGAGCGTATCGACAGATTCCGTGACAGGAATTCTTTTCCCTGCTCCACCTGGTTTTTACATTGAGCAGAACATCCCCGGCCAGATATGAGGCCATAATTTCCAAAAAGGTAAACCGGGCAATAAATGCATTTGTAAATTTTCACTATCTTGCATATAAATTCCCAGACATTATGGAAACTCTCAGAAAACAATTGAATGCCGAATGTTCGTACAGCATGGAAGACGAGACCATGGACAGGTTTATCGCGCTGATGACAGAAGTGGAACTGAAAGCGGGCGAAGCCCTGATCCCTTACGGCAAATTCGACGACAATGTGTATATCCTCAAAGATGGCATAATGAGAACCATTTATTTCGACGGGCTTAAGGAGATAACCTACAGTTTCGCCCTGCCCGGAACAATGATGATATCCTACTACTCGTATTATATGCGTTCTCCCTCTTTTTTCCAGTTGGAGGCGTGCTGCGACTCGGTCATGATGAAGGTGACCAAGAGGGAGTTCGTCGAGCTTATCCGTCAGTCGAACGACTTCGCGCAATGGATCATCTGGTTGTCGACGGCACAACTGTGGATATACGAAAAGAAACTCTCGGTCGTCAACGGCGATGCAAAGGAGCGCTTCGAGTCGCTGCTAAAGAACAGACCCGAAATAATAGAAAAAGTATCCGCGAAGATCATCGCATCATATATAGGTATCACACCTCAATATTTCAGTAAATTGAAGCGTCAGTGCTTCCGGAAGTCGGAGAAAAAGCAGGAATAAATTTTTTCGATTTCACCATCAAATTAACTTAGGTTAACTTATTCCATTTTCCGTTTGTTTTACTTTGCTATGATTTCGAAATGGAACGTTAACCTAAATTAATTAACATGAAAATTTTATCAGTAAAAATTATGCGTGCCGTCGCGATGGTGGCCGCTGCATTTACACTGTCTGTTTTTTCGGGCTGTACGTCCGACCTTCAACGCGACATAGATGAGCTCACCAAAAGGGTCGACGATCTGGAAAGTGTCGTCGAAGCGCTCGATGCCAAGATCGTGGACGGCTCCATGATCACTTCCGTCACGGCTCTCGAGGCTCCCGAATCGGGATGGCTCATCGAGTTCTCGGACGGCGACCATATCAAGATCCTCAACGGGACTGATGGCGTTACCCCGAAGATCGAGGTGCGCACGAATCCCGACGGATCGACAACCGTATGGATCAACACCACCGCAGGTTATCCCGAGGATGGCTGGGAAAACACGGGAGTCGACCTCGACGGCGTCACCCCCAAGATCGAGGTGCGCAACAACGCCGACGGTACGCTCACCATATGGGTCAACTACACGGCCGGTTATCCCGAAGATGGTTGGGAGGATACCGGTGTCGACTTGAGCGCTCCCGCAGGATCGAACCTTCTGGAGTCGATCGTCATGGACGAAGCGGGCGGCACGGTCACCTTCACACTGCCCGACGGGACCAAATACACATTCCCGCTGGCATCGACCGCGCAGAGCTTTGCCGTGATGGCAGTGGATGCCATTGCTTTCGGCGATACCGGAGCCGCGACTTTTACATTCCGCGTGAACCCCTCCAACGCATGGGTACCGACCGGTTCGGGCAATTCGCTGACCAAATGGGCTCTCGACGAAGTGGACACCCGTGCGAGCTACGTCAATCCCTCCGAAGTATTCTCGCTGGCAAGCATACTTCCCGACGGTGAAAAACAGGGGCAGTATATCGCGACGGTCGATTTCGACATCTTCGCTCACGACGCCGGTGTGAATGAATACATCATGGCGCTCGTCCTCAACAACAACAAATCGAACGAAACGAACGAGGATTCGTTCATCTCTTCCGCACCGTTCCTTTTCGCGCCTTCACCGACCGAAGACGAATTATCGGTTTCCACCCTCGATGTGGAATTTTATGCCGACGGCGGAACCCAGACCATAAGAGTGATAAGTCAGGGCGAATGGACGGCGACGCCGCAAGGGAACTGGTTCACTGTTCAGAAAGTAGATGATTCATTCACCGTGACCACCACAGCCTACTCCGACAAACAGGCCAGAACGGGCAGTATCGTCGTCAGCAACGCTCTCGAAAGCAAAATCGTTACCGTCACACAGTCGGGATTCGTCAAAGTCCTCAACATGGGCGTTATAGGAGAGTACGGCAGCGCGTTCGGCCCCGGCACGAGCGACATTCTCATGTTTTTCCAGGACTACGTTCCGACAGGAACGATGAGAGACGCGGGTGTGCAGCTATTGTTGAACCTCGGTACGCCCGAACTCGACAGAAGCAGCAACAAGCGGTATCTCGATATTCCGGCCGGAGAATACATAGTAAGCGACAACGAGCAGGCATACACTGTCTACACCCCCCTGTCGTCCCTTCAAACGGTCGAGTTCGGCTTTGCGGTGGGCACCTCGTTCCTCCAAAGCGGCTCTATCACCTTCGAGGGCGACCACAACGAATACACCGTTACGTTCGACCTGGCTCTCGAAGACGGCACGACATTCCTTGGCAAATACGTCGGACCTTATATATGGGAAAACGAGGAGTGGGTGAACCCGGACTTCCATTACGGGGACTATCTCGGAAATTACACGGCCAACGGTATCCCGCGCTTCTGGATCGACAGGCCGGGCGCTCCGACATGGACGGGCGAAGTACTCGAGGGACCCTCTTCGATAGCCTATACCGTGACCAACGCCTTTAACATAGCTCCGGAAAATTCGCATCCCATAGAGGTCTATCCTTCGGGAGCAATGTTCTTCAACACAAATGTTCCTCTCGGACAGTTGGGCAACGGGGCTGTATTCTGTGTCGCCGCGTTCGAGGACGATAACGGCCAGATAAATTTCCTGGCCACCAATGCCACGATACCTCTCACGTGGGATGCCGACGCCCGCACCATCGCTTTCCCGGAGACTATGAAGATCACTGCCGGTATGGGCGAGAGACGTATGATGTTCGGGATCGGATTGCGCAACGGATCTGGACAGGTGACGGAGGTTATCTCGGACGACCTTTACGAGAATCTTGTCCTGACCATAGCTCCGGGCTCTGCTCCCGCACCTTACCGCTCGCCGTCCTACGCTTTCACACCGGCTTGCATTCCTACTGGAGACAACATCCCGGCACAATTCGAAAAAGCCGCCGGCAATCTGAAAAGGACGAGATAGACTGTCGACCGGAATTGTTTAAAACTATTAATATCACCTAATTTTAATATAGTACGCATATGAAAAACAAAATCCAAATCTACACCGCTCCCCGCATAGAGGAGTTAGAGATCGTAGTGGAGAACGGCTTGGCAGCCTCGGCGCCCAACACGATCAGCGAATACAGCGAGATCGATTATTCAGGTCAGACCGATTTCTGGCAATAGTCACTGCCGCAAACTATTAATCATTGAAAACAGAATTTCTATGAAAAAATTATTTATCCTTATTATTGCAGGTGCCGCGGCCGTCGCAAGCTGTACTAAAGAAGATGCACCGGGAGTAAGCCCGAACGTAAAAACGAACGAAGTGACCATAGGCGCTACCGCAGGCCAGATCGCAGGCGAAGACGGCACACGCGCCGGATACCACCATGGCGTCGGAATGCAATGGCACGCAGGCGACAAGATAGGACTTTTCACCCTCACCGATGCATTGGGAAGGGTTCCGGGCGCTAATATGAACGTGGAATTCACGATAGACGCCGACGGGACATATCCTTCGGCTTCGGCCAACTTCACTGGCGAACTCGCCGATGAGGCCATAGATCCTACCTATTACATCTGCTCATACCCCTATCACCCTTCAGCCAACAGCCTTACATCCTCGGCCAATCAGTTGAAAGTTTACTTCCCCGAGACGCAATATCTGGTCAACGAGGGTGGGGTAATGTCGATCAACAACCTTCCCATGATCGCACGCGACACTCTGGACGACGATCTGTTGACGTTCCATCCGATGATAGCCCTTTTCAGGCTGCACGTGAAACTGTCCGACGTGGCGGCTGAGCCCATCACCGTCAAGAAACTTGTCGTCACCTCTCTCCCGGGCACACTCACCTACAATCTTTCGGGCTTTGCAAATGTAACCGGCATACAGCGTGTCGCTCCCGACAATATGGCCTATGGCAGCACTTATATCAGCAGTTGGAATTCGGACTCGACCAACCCCGTCCCCAACTCGAGTTCGGTAACGGTGGACTGCGGCGACGGAATAGTCGTCAACGGCACGGACGAAACGATCTTCTACGTCGGTATCGCCCAGTCGTCGAGCAGCGGCAACAAGTCGGGAGGATTCAGGTTCCGGTTCGAGACCGACAACGGCACATCGACGCGCGCGTATACAAAAACTACCCAGATGTCCATTATGGCAGGGAACCTCTACAATCTTCCCTTGCTCGAGATCGACGCGCCTCCGGTCCTTCCCACGGTGATCATGCCCGACGCCAATCTGAGAAAGTACCTGGTCGCCAATGACTATATCGAAGATACAAACGACGGCAACGGCACGGTAAGGGTCGTCACCCCCGATTTGGCCACCCTGAACCTTAATTCATTGCCGGCAAATGCAAAAGTTTCATCTATCGTGGGGTTATCGGACGCTTTCCCGAACCTGACGACACTGACCTTGACCGGCAACAATGTCGTCGACCTCGACCTTACCGGATTTACAAAGCTGAAAACCATCACATATTCGGGAGTGTATTCGGGTGGTGTGTATCAATCGCCACCGCTTAAAACGCTCGACGCCCACGGACTGACCGAGCTCACGACGATAACCGCCCTCTATTCCGCCAATCTGGAAAGCCTCGATATCAGCGGATGTACGGCGCTTACAAGGGTGACCGTTTACAACGGATCGACTTACCACCTTATGGACAGAGCCAGCAACACTACCTCGATACGGTTCAATAACGGGATCAGCACACCTACCTATTATCCCGCCTTAAAGACGTTGAAGGCCGAGAATCTGCCGCAGCTATCGGTGGTGAATGACGCCGCCTCCACCACGGCCGTCAGGAATATAACGATAGAGAACATAAGTTTCAAGAACTGCGCGAACCTCTCTTCGATGACCCTCGGCGGTTATTATCAGACCACTCCGAATGTGACCATCAAGATATTCGGCACGCCTCTGGTCGCAGGCTTCCCGGGCAGCATAACCGATTACGATCCCAGATACAATGTCATCCTGACGGATATATAGCATTAGCGGATTCGTAAGACCATAAAGAGCGGGCGGCAATATTTATTGCCGCCCGCTCTTCAGCCTGTAATCACCTCCGAAAGAAACATCCCGCAGGGTGGTTGCCGTATAACAATTAATTCCTATCTTTACGCAACAGATGGCAACATTATGAAAGTCTTATTGATCAACGGAAGTCCGAGGCACGAAGGCAACACATATATCGCACTGTCGGAAGCGGCCTCGGCGCTCGAAGCCTGCGGCGTGCAGACCGAAATAGTATCCATAGGCACCAAACCGGTGCAAGGTTGCATAGCCTGCGGCAAATGTTTCGAATCGGGATGGTGCGCCTTCGGGGACGAACTCTACGAAACGGTAAGGGGAAAGCTCGAGGAGGCCGACGGGCTGATAATCGGCACTCCAGTATATTACGCCGGGCCTAACGGTTCGTTGTGCGCTCTGCTCGACAGGCTCTTCTTCTCCGGCGGCGACCTGCTCGCCTACAAGCCGGGAGCGGCGGTGGCGGTCTGTCGGCGGGGAGGTGCGAGTACGGCCTTCGAAAGGCTCAACAAATATTTTTCCATCAGCAATATGCCTCAGGTGCCTTCGCAATACTGGAATATCGTATACGGTATGCAGCCCGGAGAGGCCGCACAGGATGCCGAAGGATTGCAAACCATGCGCACGCTCGGCCGCAATATGGCCTGGATGCTGAAGAACATCGAGGCGGGAGGTCTGACACCGCCCGAACCCGAAGAGTGGCAAACGACTAACTTTATACGATAACGATATGAAAAAGAACACAGTTTACACGATCCTGCTCGCCATAGCAGCGGGTGTGATAATAATCCTCGCGCTCAAGGTATTCGGGGGCGACAAAAAAACGGGAACAATGGAAAATACGCAGCCTGCCGCGCAGGGAAGCCCTTCGGGGGAATGGAAGCAGATATCGCCGCAGGATATCGCCGATAACGCCGTAACGCTGTTCAAGGACGACTGGATGGCCCTCGCCGCGGGCAGGCAGGGGGAAGATATGAATGCCATGACCATAGGCTGGGGAGGTATAGGTGTCCTCTGGGGCAAGCCGGTGGTAACGGTATATGTCTCGCCCGACCGCTACACCTATGAGTTCATGGAGCGCTACGACCATTTTACGGTGACGGCTTTCGCCGAAGACCACAAGCCTAAACTGCTGTACATAGGTTCGCACTCCGGTCGCGACGGCGACAAGATAAAAGACGCCGGGCTAACGGTGGAATACACATCACTCGGCAATCCCACGTTTACCGAAGGGCGGCTTATGATAGAGTGCCGCATGATATACGGCCAGCAATTCGACCCCGCACATTTCGACGATGCCACCAAAGCCATATACGGCAAGGGAATGGGCATACACCACTTCTACATCGGCGAGATAGTGAACGTTTGGGTTAAATGAGTTTGGAGTGTGGAGTGTGGAGTTGAAAAATGGCGCGAAAGGTTCTTTCGCGCTAATTTTGCCGTAAATAACGTGAGTTCGACGAATTCGTCGAACTCACGTTATTTAAAGGGCTAAGGTGGTGCGTTGCTCTTTTTCGCCCTGTTTTAAAATCAAAACAACATCTAAAGGTGCAGGGGGTTCAGTGTCCCGGCCTCTCGCTATCGGGTAACGTGTACACCGGAGCCTCGTCCCACGCTATATTGCGCTCGGCACCCGCTATATCGGTGAATTCGAAATCGGTGAGCCACCGCCTCAACTTTTTCCCGGCGCCGGAGATACCCACATACGACTTAAAGCGTCTGGTGGCCGACAATCCTTCGAGGCGCGGCTGTTCCGGATCGAGGTCGCGGGGGTGGATGTAACTCATAACATAATCTTCCCTGCGCGTCCATCTGTTTATAAGCCAATAGGGAAGCAGGCGGAAGTAACCACCTCCGGAGTAGATGATATTTTTGCCGAATACGGTGTGAAACCCGACAGGCAGCTCCTTGAGCCTGATGCCATTGTATCCTATGATGGACGGTACCGCCTTGCCGTAACCCTCTATGCCGCCATGGGCGTGACGGGCGGGAAATACGGAGCAGTCTATCTCTATGCCGCATTCGTTTATGACCTCGAAAGCCCACGGCTCGCTCTCGCGTATGGAGAATCCGGGAGCCCGGAAATACTTCACCTTCTTGCCCGAAACATCCTCCAGCAGTTTCACCGATCCCGCAAGGTCGTTCCTGAAAGTATTCCTGTCGCGTGCCCACACGAGTTCGTGGCTCATGGTGTGGGAGCCTATTTCATAGCGTTCGGATATCTTTCGCACCACCTCGGGATATCTCTCGGCGATCCAGCCGAGAATGAAAAATGTGGCTTTGGTATCGGTATCCGAAAGGATTTCCAACAACCTGTCGACGTTGTCGTGTATCCTGACCGGAAAATCGCCCCACCGGTTCACATCGCCCGTGGATTCGTTCTCCAACAGGTGGAACCACTCCTCTATATCGAACGTAAGTATATTCATTATAACAGGTCGTAACACGACAGGTTTACATTCCAGTTGTCGATATCGAATACCAAATTCCCGTCGACTTTCCCCTTGTCGAGTATTTGAGCCACGAAATAGAAATTCTTCGGCTCCATACGCCGTGGTATTTTCACCAGCGACAGGGGTTGGAAAGGAAGTTTCCCGACATACAAAATCATGTCTATCTCGCGCGAATGGTTTCGCAGGATATGCCTTACGGCGCCGTTCACCCCGCGCGGCGAAACCTTGTCCATGTCTATTATAAAAGCTGTCTTAACACCCTCGTATAGCTGTATGCGGTAAACAAAGCGGCAGTCTCCGGCCGTACCATGCATATATTGGCCTCCGAACCACCTCAGCCTCGTGTCATAGAACGCACTCCGGTCCTTGTCTATCCGGTACTCCTTCGGCCTGCTGCTGCACTGCAAACGGCCGAGACAAACCAATGTACGGCAGACGAATATGGAAAGCCAATTCATCCACCTGAATTTGCGCTTGATCCCCCCTATCCGGTATGGCAACGCATAAGTGCCGAGTTTGCCGACATCGGTATATCCGCCTGCTTTAATGTCAAATTCATGTGAGTTGTCGTTCGGGAATGCAAAGATCAATTCGATTCCGTAATCACTTCGTACAACCGTATTGCAAAGGTCTAAAAGATCCAAAATACTAAGAAAATCCCGGTACCTTTTTTTTACCATTGTATCACCGGTAACCACCCAAACAGATTCGCGGCCATCGACGATATACTTTACCGGAATAAGCGAATGCGCTCCGACTATCCGCCCTTCATCTACCATCAGACCGTGCAGGGAGTAGCCCCACATGGTGTTGAGGTACTCTTCACGGAAAGTATCGACACTTTTCTCTTTCCCTTCGAATACCTCTGCAAAAAGAGAGGATATTTCTTCCATCTCCTGCAAGGAGAGCTCCGTTGTCTTTTTCACAAGAAATTCCATAACGACCTTATCGGACTTAAACGTCCTGAACTTTAATTAACGTGGGTTCGACAAATTAAGATGAAAAGAACAATATAAAGTAACGCTATTTAAATAACCTCTTTTGAATTCGTCGAACTCACGTTAATTACGACCCCGCCCCAAGAATAGCCGACGCCGAACCCGGCCAAAAGAATATTACCGCGCAATCTGCCCGCATTTCGTTCCTCATGCAACGCTATCGGAATAGTCGATGATACGGTATTACCGACCTTTTCGAGGTGAACGGAAAATTTCTCCGGTTCTATTCCGAGCTTTTTGCGCAGGAAATCTATCATGTATTTGTTGGCCTGATGAAATACATAAAGGTTTATGTCTCCGGAGGCCATCCCGTTCCTTGCGAGCGTATCACGCACCAACGGCGGGACTGCGTCGAGCGTAAAGGTGAATATTTCCTGCCCGTTCATATAGAGATAGTCCGACGAGGCGGGGTTTCCTCCGTCATCGAACTTCAGGTCGTCCGCTTTAGTCGGGTGCTTCAGTGCCCCTGTCCTGACTATGAGGTTCTCCGCCCCGGCCCCGTCCGTACCGAGTACGAACTCTCCTATCTCGGCAATACCTTCTGTTGAGACTAATGTTGCTGAGGCTGCGTCACCGAATATCGTGCGGTTACCCTTGTCTGCCGGATGGATGTGTTTTGTATATGCCTCCGATGTGACGAGCAGGATGTTACGCGCTATACCGGCGAATATCAAACCTTTGGCCAACGCCAGCCCGTATACGTAGCCCGAACAGCCGAGGTTGAAATCCAACGCCCCGACACTCTTGGGAAGACCGAGCCTGTCCTGCACCATGCATGCCGACGTGGGAAGAAAGTAGTCAGGGCTTTGCGTACACAGCAAAATGAAATCCACCCCGCCCCTGTCTATGCCGTGCTCCGCGAACAGGTGTTCACAGGCGCTCACGGCCATATCGGTAATGGTCTCCCTGCCGGCCGTGTGGCGTTCCATAACTCCGACCTTACCGGCTATCTTCTCTACCGTCCATTCGGGGAACTCTCCGACAAGTTCCTCATTGGTAACCACGCGGGCTGGCAAGTAATAGCTTATGGCCTTTATGTATGCTTTCATTTTTATATTCCGGTGAATGGGGTAGAGAGATTATAGTTCGACCAATTCGGGGCAACAAATGCGATCGGTGGTAAAATAGACGCTGCCCCACGAGAGCCCAACGCCAAAACCGCAGCCAATGTGCGAAAGCGATTTATTCATAAGGAGATCCCTCATTTGTGTAACCATAGTGAGCGGTATCGTGGCGCTGCTCGTATTGCCGAAATCACGTATCGAATATGGCACCTTTTCTTCGGGCAAGGCCAACTTGACTCTAATCTTCTCGTTCATCATCATATTGGCCTGATGAAAGATATAATAATCCACCCCGTCTTTGTCCTTGCCGCAGAATTCGAGCAGCGACTTCACGCTTTTCGGCGCTTTGGATATGCCGAACGAAAACACGCTCATCCCATCCAACTCCAATTGCAGGTTATTGCGTACGATATTATCGCCGGCTCGATGCCCCGTGAATGATTCGGGAGTTGCAGGATTACGGCTGCCCCCGTCCCGTATCACAATAACATCGGCACCGGCACCATCACTGTTGAGCTCGAAAAACATTGCCGGAGCTCCATCTTTGAACTCTATGGCCGTAGCCGTACCGGCATCACCGAAAAGCGGATAAGTACTCTGGTCTTCCGGAGAGCATCGTTGTAAGATAGTATCTCCGGCCAGCAGCAACCCTTTTTTCATATAGCCCGACGACATAAGCGACGAAATAACGCTCAGAGCGTAAACCCATCCCGAGCAGCCGAGCGAAATATCGAGAGTGAAACAATCCCGTCCGAGACCCAGCCTGTCCTGCAAAACGGGAGATGTCGCAGGCAGAGCATAATCCGGCGTCTGGCTTACAAAAACCAGACAATCTATCTCACTCTTTTGCCATCCGAGGCCGTTTATCAACTCTTCGGCGGCTTTATGACACAGGTCGGAAGTGCATACTCCGTCCGGTGCGCTCCTTCTTCGTTCCACGCCGGTAGTATTTATAAAGTTACGGGCGGCCTCATAGTCGCGGAATATTTTACTTTCCCTATTCTCGACTACCGTATGCGGAACACAGGCCGATATGCCGGCAACTCTGATATTATCTACTTTAAGTGATGCCATTTTATATTATTTCAAGGTTAATCCGCCATCCATTACAAGGGTAGTCCCCGTAACCCAACGGCTGGCATCCGAAAGAAGGTAAATAGTCGCCCAGGCTATCTCTTCCGGCTTGCCGTACCTGCCCAATGGATACCTTGCGACATCCTCCTCATGCTGCTCCTGCGATATGGCCGTGGAGAAGAGGCCGGTATCCACCATGCCGGGATTGATACAATTGGCACGTATCCCGCGTGGGGCCAATTCGAGCGCAAGCCCTTTCATCAATCCGTTCATAGCTCCCTTGGATGCCGAATATACGGCATTGCCTACCGTGGAGATCAATAATCCGGATATGGATGATATAAATACTATCGACCCTTCGTTCGATATAACCTTTTTGCGCAACAGCAATCCGGTCAGGAAAGCGGAAGTATCGAAATTTATATTCATGATCTCTCTTATGTCTTCAAACGAGTATAAGCGAAACGGTTTGAGTTTCAATATGCCTACACAATGCACCACACCGTCGAGACTGCCCGGAACCGCGGCAATAAGGCCCTCCACGCCCTGCGGCGACGAGAGGTCGGCCTCCACCTTGACATGGCTTTCTCCCTCCAACCTGCTCAACGTATCCTCCAGCCGTTCGCCGTTGCGCCCCGATATGACGAGCGTCGCCCCCATACGGGAACACTCCACCGCTACGGCACGCCCTATTCCCGAAGAGGCCCCTGTGACAAGTACGGTCTTGCCTTGGAGAGAGAACGGATTATTCACGGCCCGCGGCTATTTTACCCTCAACGACCTTGAAAAGATCCTCAACAGTTGTTGTGTTGCGGATATCGTCGCCCTTTATACGGACGTCGTACTCCTCGTCCGCCATGGCTATGACGGCCAGGGCCATGAGCGACGACCATTCGCCGAGCTCCTTGTAACGGGTTTCGGGCTTGATCGCACTTCTGTCGGTGTCTTCCAAAATACCTGCAAAGTTGTCTAAAAACTTATTCAATTCCATGAAATGTTTGTTTTTTGTTATACAATTCCTCGTATTTACTTACTATCACCTCCCAGCGATATCTCCTGTCGGCGATCTCCTTCATTTTCGCGGCCACCTCTTCCCTGCGGGTATCGCCGGCCTGCAACAGGCCTGTCAGCGAGTCCGCGTCCTTAAAATAGAGGGCGCCCTCCTCCGTCGTAGCCCTGTTGTACGGAACGCCGAAAGCAATGACCGGCAGGCCGAGCCACATGGCCTCGACAAGCGACGGATTGGTGCCTCCGGCGCTGTGGCCGTGTATGTACCACTTACAGTTCGACCTCAAAAGGTTCAACTTCTCCCGATCGTATATGGGATCGAGTATGCTTATGTTAGGGAAACAGGCGTATTTGCCCTTCATCTCCCGTCCGAATGCGCTCCTGTCCCAATTACCGACGATAACGAACCTCTCCTCCGGCATACGGCTGAAGGCTTCGAGTATCATGGCTATATTATTTTCCGGCTCTATGCGGGCTACCTTGAACGAATATCCGCCCCGCTCCAACCCGAACTCACGCGTAAGCTCGCCGTTGTCCTTAACAGGGAAAGCATTGTCGCCGCCATACTCTATAAGCACCGGGTCAATACCGTAATACTCTTTCAGAAAGCCACCTACCACCGCATTGTCGGCTATGCATACGTCGGCATACCTAACTGTGATCCGACCTGTAAATTTCATCGTATTACGGGCTAAATTCCCCCATTTTTCGCGCCTGAAATCCATGCCGTCACAGTTATTTACCACTTTCCGCTTTCCGAACAGCCGCAGCACCGGATGAAGCACATTATTGCCGCCCAGCGACAGGATAACGTCAGCGGAGAACCATGCGCGCAACAGCGATATATTGTCATATATGAGCGCCTGCCAGCCGTTCGCCTTCAGAGGCACATACCTGAGTGCGGCGCCCTTGTACAGGCGGAGTTTTTCGGGATATGCCCTGGATGAGCAGTATACGGTGTATTCGATACTCTCATCCAAACGTTTTTCCACCAGGTTTTCGACCAGCGTCTCGAATCCCCCGTAGTTGGCCGGAAGGCCTACCGTACCGATTATGGCGACTTTCATCAAAATGATTTATCAAAACACAAAGATAACTAAATATGCAGTTCTTACGTTATTAATACGTCTTTTATATGATAAGATTTCCGAATAATAAACGTAACTTTGCAAAATAACACTTCGGCATAATTATGAAATTACGTAGAATACTGTTATCCATTCTGTTACTGTCGGCCATACTTGCCGGCATACCGTCGTGCAAAAAAGCGCCCCCCGGTTATCCTGTCGGGGATCCGGAACAGACGCTGTTCGTATATATGCCCTGGTCGACCGACCTTACCGGCTTTTTCGAAAGGAATCTGAAAGATATCGAAGGTGCCGTTGCGGCCGGTGTTCTGGAAGGCAAGAACAGGGCGGTAGTCTTTTTTATGACATCCGTAAGGGACGCCGAGATGTTCGAACTTGTGTACGACAGGGGTAAATGCGTCCGCCGAACGCTCAGAACCTACAAAGACCCTGCGTTCACGACAGTCGAAGGAATAACCTCGATACTGGAAGACGTGAAGAGATTTGCGCCGGCGCCCTCGTACAGCATGACGGTCAGTTGCCACGGGCTCGGATGGGTTCCCATCGAGGCCATGTCGTCGCTTTCGGCGGATCGACCGAAGGGACACTGGGAGTACGGAGAAGAAGAGGGGAAATATCTCACGCGATGGTTCGGAGGCAAGACCAACGACTGCCGTACCAACATCGCCACCTTTGCCGAAGGTATTGCGGGCGCGGGAATCAAAATGGAGTATATCCTTTTCGACGACTGCTATATGTCGTGCGTGGAAGTGGCATACGACCTTAGAGAGGTTACCGATTACGTTATAGCCTGCCCCACGGAGATTATGGCGTTCGGAATGCCTTATGCCGTCATTGCACGGCACCTTGTGGGCGATATCGACTACCGGGCGATATGCGAGGATTTCATCGGGTTTTACAGTAACCCGGACAACCTCCAGGATGTAAAACGGCTGTGCGGAACCATCGGCATAACGGACTGCTCGGAAATGGATGAACTCGCCGCGATAATGAAAGAGATAAACTCCCGGTTCACTTTCGACCAGTCGCTGGTCGGATCGGTGCAGACCATGTGCGGTTATTATCCGCCATTGTTCTTCGATTGCGGTAGCTATGTCGAGAAACTCTGCAAGGACGAGACCCTGCTCCAAAGATTCATGGATCAACTGGAACGCACGATACCCTACAAAGGCCACACCGAAAATTATTATTCCGGAGGCAGGGGCGAGGTATATATCGGCACCTTTTCGGGCACTACAATCTCCGATCCGAGCTATAACCAGTGGGCTTCGGGCAAAGCTACGACAGCCTGGTATAAGGCCACACATTAAGAGCTTGTTTTGAAATTTCCACTCTTGCTATTTTTAACAAATAGCTTCGGCGGAAAATTCCAAACAAGCTCTAAGAGGCCGGAAAGATCGGGATTTTGCGACCGGAGCGGTTTCGAGTGCGAGGAGTTGCCAATTTCGAACGGCCTTCGATACACTCCAGATTCTCATATGGCGCCCGACCGGGCGCCATATGCTTGTTAGGAATTTCACACAACTTCTTATTAAGTCGCTTAAAATTTGTTGTCATTTAATCTATTTTGCTTACTTTTGCCTGTCTGATAAGCTACAAATACTTATATTTTGTAACAGGATAGCAATATATAATAGAAACCATCCAAAAAAACAGGATTTTATGGGAGACATAACATCGAAAAAACTATCGGGTAAGGTGCGTAGAGAACACGACCTTCTCGGTGAAATGAACATTCCCGAAGAGTACTATTTCGGGGTACAGACCATGCGCGCGTTGGAAAACTTCCACATCAGCCGCGTAAGGCTTAACTTTTTCCCCGAGCTGATCATCGCGCTGGCCGATGTGAAGCAGGCCGCGGCAATGGCCAACCGCGATCTGGGCATACTTGAGCCCGCCATAGCCGACGCGATAATCAAGGCGTGCGGGGAGATACGCGGCGGCAAGTTCCACGACCAGTTCGTGGTCGACATGATACAGGGCGGTGCCGGAACATCCACCAATATGAATGCCAACGAGGTGATAGCCAACATAGGGCTTGAGATACTCGGGCGTGAAAAGGGCGATTACGATCACTGCCACCCCAACAACCATGTCAATCTGTCGCAGTCGACCAACGACGCCTATCCGACGGCGATGAAGATAGCGCTCTACCGTAGCACCGAAACGCTGATCGCCACGCTGAAAAAGCTGGTCGAGGCTTTCCACGCCAAGGGGAAAGAATTCGCGCACGTCATCAAAATGGGGCGCACACAGCTTCAAGACGCGGTTCCCATGACCCTTGGACAGGAGTTCGAAGCATACTCGGCCAACCTTGCCGAGGAGATCACCCGCCTCCGCTCCAATATGCAACTGCTGTTGGAGATCAATATGGGCGCCACAGCTATCGGTACCGGCATCAATTCCGACCCGCGCTACGCCGGCATCTGCACCCGCCACCTCAAGGAGATCACCGGTCTGAATGTCGTCGAATCGCCCAACATGATCGAGGCTACCAGCGACACCGGCGCGTTCCTCATGAACTCTTCGGCACAGAAGCGCCTGGCCGTGAAGCTCTCGAAGATATGCAACGACCTGAGGCTTCTCTCCTCCGGTCCGCGCGCCGGCCTGGGCGAGATAAACCTGCCGCCCATGCAGCCCGGCTCGTCGATCATGCCCGGCAAGGTGAACCCCGTAATACCGGAAGTTGTCAACCAGATAGCATTCAGCGTGGTGGGCAACGACGTCACGATAACCATGGCCTCCGAAGCGGGACAGTTGGAACTCAACGTGATGGAACCGATCATAGTTTATTGCCTGACCGAGAATATCGAGATGCTCATCAACGGCATGAACACCCTGCGCGAAAAGTGCATCGTGGGCATCACCGCCAACGAAGAGGTCTGCCGCAACATGGTTTACAACAGTATCGGCCTCGTCACAGCCCTCAACCCCTACCTCGGTTACGAAGCATCGAGCGCGGTGGCCAAGGAAGCGCTCAAGACCGGCAGGGGCATCTACGACCTTGTCCTCGAACACAAACTCATGAGCAAGGAGGAACTCGACAATGTTCTCAAGCCGGAGAACATGATCAAACCACGCGCTTTCGATGCTAAAAAATAAGAGGTTGTTTGAATTTTGTAACCAAAGCTATTTCAAACAATATCTACACTTTTCAACCACAAACGAATATCCCGCCCCGTGATCGGGGCGGGGTATTCGTTTGTAGCACATTATCACACATTTTTTAGCACACTACCGCGATCTATTTAAAAATAATATGAAAATATCCGTTTTATCAGGATTATTGATATTTTTATTGTTCGGTTGTTCAAGACAAACAGTTCCGACATCAACCGAACGCCGAGAGACCACGTGTTATAAAGTTTATAAAATCGATACCGTAGGCGGGTATTATTGCATTTATGCTCTCCATAAAGGGGTGCGTTACCAGATCGTCTCCAAAAGATGGGTGATAAGCAGTCAGGAAAAAGGCGAAAAGATCGAAGTAAACGGGCGCTATAACTTTATCTTATCGTCTCTGCGAGAAAACTCTGTAATGAACGGTGTGAATATTTTTCCTTCAAATTATCTGCATATTGGGTTTACGCAAGAAGATGGCTCCGTAATATTCATCGACGATGGTGCGACAGATTTGCATTACCCCCTGAATGTAAAAGGCCTGTATATGATGGATAATTAAATGCTTTGAATTAGCCACACTGCGTGGCAGTAACAGTTTTTATTGCTGTATGACAGCCTGACTTTCACCCCCGAAGTTGTAGAACTTCGGGGATGTTTTATTTTTTATTGTCAATTGTCAACTGTCAATTTAATAAACCCGTCTATCGCCGAGGCCGCTTTGCGTCCCGCGCCCATGGCGAGGATCACGGTGGCGGCACCCGTCACCGCGTCTCCGCCGGCGAATACGCCCCGGCGGGTCGTGCAACCCGAATCGTCGGCTATGATGCCGCCCCAGCGGGTGGTTTGCAGGCCTTCGGTGGTGTTGGCTATAAGCGGGTTGGGCGATGTGCCGAGCGACATGACGACCATTTCGCAGTCGAGGTCGAATTCCGAACCCGGTATGACTTTGGGCGATCGGCGTCCCGACTCGTCGGGCTGACCCAGTTCCATCCTTACGCAGCGCAGTCCGCGTACCCATCCGGAATCGTCGCCGAGTATTTCGGTGGGGTTGGTAAGCATCATGAATTCAATGCCCTCCTCCCTGGCGTGGTGTACTTCCTCCACACGGGCGGGCAGTTCCTCCTCAGAGCGGCGGTAAACTATGTACGCCTCGGCGCCCAGGCGCTTGGCGGTACGCACGGCGTCCATCGCCACGTTGCCGCCGCCCACTACGGCCGTCCTGCGGCCGACGAATACGGGGGTGTCGGTCTGGTCGTCGTATGCCTTCATAAGGTTGTTGCGCGTCAGGAATTCGTTGGCCGAGACCACTCCGTTGAGATTTTCGCCGGGGATGCCCATGAACTTCGGAAGCCCCGCGCCCGAACCTATGAACACGGCCTGGTAGCCTTCGTCGTCCATAAGCGATTCGATGGTCACGGTGCGGCCTACGATGATATCGGTCTCGAATTCGACGCCCAGACGCTTGACCTTCTCTATTTCGCGCGCCACAACGCGCTCTTTCGGAAGCCTGAACTCAGGTATGCCGTACTGGAGCACTCCCCCCAATTTGTGGAGCGCCTCGAACACGGTCACCTTGTAGCCGAGCCTGGCAAGGTCGGCGGCACAGGTGAGCCCTGCCGGACCGCTGCCTATGACGGCTACCTTGTGGCCGTTGGACACGATCTCGACATGACCCTGCGTGCCGTACTCCAGCTCCCAGTCGCCCACGAACCGTTCCAGCTTGCCGATAGCTACGGGATCGCCCTTGATACCCATGATGCACGCCCCTTCGCACTGCGATTCCTGCGGACATACACGTCCGCATATCGAAGGCAGAAGCGAATCTTGCGCAATTATACGGGCAGCGGACTCCATATCGCCATCCTTGACCTTCATTATGAAATCGGGGATACGTATCGACACGGGGCATTGATCCACGCATCGCGGCCTCTTACAGTTCAGGCATCTCGCGGCCTCACGGCGCGCCTCGTCCAAATCGTATCCGTAGCTCACCTCCTCGAAATTCGCAGCCCTGACTCCGGGATCCTGTTCCCGTACCGGAACCTGCGGTATTTTATTTGCCATTATATTTCATTTTTTACCGTTCACTGATAACTGTTCACTGTTATCCTATCCTGCATTTATGGTTTGCCTCGGCCTCCTGGCTGCGATACATGGTCTGGCGGCGCATGGCCTCGTCGAAGTCGATCTGCGAGGCATCGAATTCGGGACCGTCCACGCAGGCGAACTTCATGTGGCCGCCCACGCTCACGCGGCACGCGCCGCACATTCCCGTACCGTCGATCATGAGGGTGTTGAGGGAAGCCGTCGCTTTTATGCCGTACTCCTTCGCGGCGAGCGCCACGTATTTCATCATTATCATGGGGCCTATGGTGACTATCTCGTCATAGGCGGCGCCTCGGTTGTCGATAAGTTCCCTGAGCATTGCGGTAACGTTGCCGTGAAATCCTTCGCTTCCGTCGTCGGTCGCTATGTAGAGGTTGTCCGACACTTTACCGAGCTCGCCGGCGAGGAGAATGAACTCCTTGCTGCGCGCGCCCACTATTACATCGACGCCCACACCCTGCTCGTGGAGCCACTTCACCTGCGGATAGACGGGTGCAGCCCCGACGCCCCCGGCGATGAAGAGAAACCTCTTCCCCCGCAGTGTTTCGACATCTTCACGGATGAATTCCGACGGCTGCCCCAGCGGGCCGGCGAAATCGGGCAGCGAGCCTCCCTCCGGAATGGCCACTATCTTACGGGTGGAGACACCCACGGCCTGTATGACAATCGTTACGATGCCCTTTTCGCGGTCGTAATCGGCCACCGTGAGCGGAATGCGTTCGCCCTCTTCGCAGGCCCTTACTATTACGAACTGTCCCGGCTGTGCCGAACGGGCTACTCGCGGCGCCTCGACGTTCATGAGCCATATTTCGGGCGCGAGTTCTCTTTTTTCTAAAATTTTAAACATATAATATATTAAATCGATCGTTTCTGCTGTCAAACCTGTCTTCGTTACGCGACCGCACAAGCCCTAAGAGCCCGAAGCAGCCGTGACAATGGCCGAGACGTTAACGGAAAGCTCGCACCTGCGGCCGTCGACCGAGAGATAGACCCTGTCCGATATTATGCCCGAAACCGGTTTTGCGCCCCTCAGATCATAGGTGACCGTTATGGTGACCGTCTCCCCCGCCGGCAGTTCACCGGGTACTGATGCCGTGAGGCGCCCCTCCCCAGTGATCTGGTCGACACCCATCGATACCGCTTTCACCGAGGTATTTACAAGTTCGACCGTCATGGAGTTCACCGAGCCGTTCTCGATGTAGCCGAACGGAACGTGCAGTTTGTCCGCCCTCACACCGGGCGCAATGGTAAAGGGATATTGCTCGGCCTGAGAACGCGGTTCAGTCGCGACATCGGCTTTTATAGTGAGCAGTTCGCGGCTCTGACCGTTATTGTAGAAGACATTGACCGTTTTGGTAACCTGTCCCCTGAAACCGGCGGGATTGAAGGTCACCTCTATCGACCCTTCCTCTCCCGGTTTGACCGGCTCGCGGTCATAACGCGTGGCGGTGCAACTACAACCGCTCTGCACCCTCCCGAGGACTACCGGCACCCGTGAATTGTTCGTAAACCTGAATACGTGCGATACCGGCCCGCCGTCCTCTTTGATGCTGCCGAAATCCCATACCGTCTCACCGAACGACAGTACAGGCACATCCTGCGCCTGACAAGGCTGAGTCGCCAACAGGGAGGCGACAAACATTACAAACAGTGTAAGTGTCTTTTTCATAATGAATTATAATTTATAAATTATGAACTAACAATTGGAGGTTCGGGAACGGACTATGCAAAGATATAAAAATTACGTATCATATCTGGCAATTTAAAACTTGAGAATGTGGAAATGTGATAATTATAACAAACCTGAAATCCGGATAGGCTGCACTTATCCGGAACCCGGGTTAACAGGCATCCCTGCGCCTTGGAATCCCGCCCCGACAGGTGAATGTACTCTAAGAGGTTGTTTTGAATTTGCGGCCGCAAATTCAAAACAACCTCTAAAAATCCGGAGGAGAGCAATCGGTTCTCCTCCGGAATATGTTCACGGGTCGTTCGGGTTCGACAATTCGACCGCCGCTCCGCATAATTCATTATAGGTCGTTCCTCCCCCTCAGAAATCCATGTCGATACTTGCCGAGAGTTCCGTGCCGTCGTCGGTGGTCATGGTGACGGTCAGGCGGTGGGTCTGCGAGAGGGTCGGCAGGCGCTCGAATTGCATGGCGCCTAAAGACTTTGTGCTTAAAAGTGTCAGGTCGGCAGGTGTGAGTTCCGAGACGAGTTTCTCGGCGGGATGTTCCAAGGCGGTCGGAACCCCGTGCGCCAGCGCATCGGAAGCGTATACAGCCCGCGCCAGCCCCTCGGAGTAAACCCAGTCGAACTCCTCCGTGTAGCCGCTGTCGATATACTTTTTTGGG
>QMCE01000382.1_pt1 | contig 23020 bp, 18 predicted proteins | sample 1821851 | NCBI WGS metagenome assembly QMCE01 (sample SAMN09453174, study PRJNA476694) | Termite gut metagenome, whole genome shotgun sequencing project. | isolation source: worker | host: Odontotermes sp. | place: South Africa:Pretoria | collected 2016-01-28 | reverse complement strand
ATATCGTATGGTGACTTCTTCGCCAATCCTTGGTATTCCGTGGAGGGCCGTCGCCTGGTCTCCACAGACAAGACTGAGCTACGCCAATACATCGACAAAATAGCCGCCATAGATGACGGGTTCATGTCCTATGGGCTCAGCCAGGCAATGAAATGGAACCAGCCAGCAACCGAAGACCCGCCCAACGCGGATATAAGTGCCAAACTTACAGACGTGCGAGGTTGGTGAGAATATGCGGGCGGCTAACCCGCTTCCGACGGGCTGGCTGTTGAGTCAGGGTCGTCAGATGGTGACAGATTTTGTTGACATCTTTCACCCAGACGCCGTTTCGATGGACTCCAGCGAAATCATGGAAGTTAAGCCAATTCGTGGTTCACATTGTCCGGTGGTGGGTTTTGTTACGTGGTTGTCTGATGCGGTGGTTGAGTCAGGCGTCTCGTTCCCCAAAGCGCACACAGCACAGCGGTACCTCAACGGCACACTGATCGGTATCGACACAACCACCAGCGACCCAGTGGCCGCCGCTATCAGCCTGTCACAGGAATGCCACCGCACAGGCCTACTGAAGTCAGTGCCCATCATCCAAGGGATACCCGACTGATGACCCCTCACACTGACACCCACTGTCCCGCGTCATGCTTTGTGGCAGGCCGGTTATGTAGGGTCGTGACTGGCATGTCAAGGAGGTGACTGATCGTGGGTAGGCCGTCGGTGATTGCGCCGGAGAAGAAGACCAGGATCGTGTTGGCTGTGTTGGCCGGGGAGCTGTCGATGGTCGAGGCGGCTCGCAAAGAACACGTCTCAGAACAGTCGATCAGCCGGTGGAAAGCCGAGTTCGTCGAGGCCGGAAAGACTGCTTTGGTGGCGGGCCGGTCGGGTCCGTCCACGCGTGAGCAGCAGTTGGAAGCCCAGGTGGCTGATTTGACGCAGGCTCTGGGTGAGGCGGCGGTGGAGATCAGGGTGTGGAAGAAATCAGCGGAGGGCCGCTTGGGCCCTTCGAAGACCTTGAGGTAATCCGTGTTGATGCTGGGATGCCGACCTCAAGGTTCTGCCAGTTGGTTGGTGTCCCGGAACGCACCTGGCGCAGGTGGCAAGCCAAGGCTGGCAAGCAGTTGCCCGTCAAGGGTCCGTGGCCCGCGCCGGCGCGTGTGGCGTGTCGGGGTCAGGTTGTCGCTATTGCTGGCGCCCACACGGCTTGGGGCCACAGGAAGATATGGGCGATGGCCCGCCACGGCGGGCAGAGGGTGTCCGCTTCGACGGTGCTGCGGGTCTTGGACACGGAAGGCTTGTTGCTCAAAGCTGATTATCAGCGGGAGCGTCGTGAGACGGCCAAACAACGCAAAGCTGTGTTCGCCGCACCGCCAACGGGTCCGAATCAGGTGTGGCAACTCGACTTTTCTGAGTTTGAGACCGCTAAAGGCGGCACGTGGCGGGCCGGTGGGATCGTCGACTACTACTCGAAGTTGGAGTTTCCCTATCACTAGTCGCCCACAGCGAACCAGTACGACGCGATCGAAACCGTCGAACTGGCGATCGGCGAGGCTGAACGGCTGTTAGGCCATCGCCTGGTCGACGATTGCCAAATCGACCTGGAAACCGGGGAGCTGTTGCCGGTGGTCACTTTGGTGACTGATAACGGCGGTCCGTTCCGGTCGTTCCGTTTCCAAGCGTTCATCGCCAGCCATCCTGAGCTGCGGCATGTCCGCACCAGGGTGCGCACCCCCGGTCAAAATGGTGTCCGTGAGCGTGGTTTCGAGTCGCTGAAGTACGAGCGGCTGTATCGCTACCCGATCGACGACGGCCTCGACCTGGCCCGTGAGGCCGAGGCCTACCGCGTCGAATACAACACCATCCGGCCCCACGAAGCCCTCAGCTGGAACCGGCCACTAGACGTCCACCTCAGCCAAGCCAACCCCCACCACCCACAATTCACAGTCGAAAACCTGCCACAAACTTGACGCGGGACAACCAGAACCGAGCCGGTTTGGGACCCCGCTCGCCACACGAACGCGTGGCGAGCGGGGTGGGCCTACTCGGCGAAACGGGCTGCCCGAGACCGCCGGACCCTGGCCGCGCAACGCGACCGGGCCCAAGCGATCGTTGATGGGGATAAGCCGGCGAAGAAGGCCAGGCTCGTCAAGACCACCGGCCAGAAAGCCACCCTGGACGAGGTATCGCTCCAGCGTGCGGAGAACCTTGTCGGGCTGAAGGGCTACGTGACCAATATCACCGCTGCCGTGATGACGCCGGCCGAGATCATGGCGAGTTATCACGACCTATGGCATGTCGAGCAGTCGTTCCGGATGTCCAAGAGCGACCTCGCCGCGAGACCGATCTTCCACCGGACCAAAGACGCGATCGAAGCCCACCTCACCATCGTGTTCACCGGCCTGGCCATCGCCCGCGACCTCCAAGCCCGCAGCGGCTGGTCCATCAAGAAGACCATCCAAACACTACGGCCGCTGCAACAGGTCACCATCCAGGTCGCTGGCCAACAACTCCAAGCCGAACCCGCAATCGACAAAAACACCGCCAAACTACTCCACTCACTGGGGCACTAAAGAGATCCAACCCGCGACACCTTCACTGATTTCCTCAACCTCGTCACATAACCACACAAAACACACTACCGCACCAGGTCCCCAAAGGCCTTATTTTTATAATATACCTCCTGACACATTTTTCACCTAGAATCACCCAGTGCGAGATTATGGTATTATCTATCATTGTAGGTAAAGCCCCCCAACAGTAACAGATATATCAACCAGCTTATGCAACACAACGCAAAACCATACCCCAGAGGGCATACATGATGTCAGCATTCCTATTGACCATATACCGGAATATAGGCCTCCTCTGGTAGTCCACAGCTCTCAGACAGAATGTGACCCACACTGCGGTCCACGTGCTGATTCACCCAGGCAGTCTTACCCCGCCCGCCTAGCCCTCGCCGGCCACCGGTTCAGGGGCATACAGCTTGGAGCCGGGCCCGCCGACGGCGACGAGCAGGCACACGACGCCCAGCCCCACGGCGCCACAGGCGAGAGCCATCCACGACAGGTCGAGGCGGTCGGCCAGCGGGCCGGCGATGGCCATGCCCAGCGGCCCGCAGATGGTGTTCATCAACGTGGTGACGCTCATCACCCGGCCCATCATCGCGGCGGGAATGAGTTCCTGGATGGACGTGATCAACGGCGTGTTCATCATCGGCAGAGTGAGCCCCATGACGACCATCACGACCACGAACCACCAAACGCTCGGCATGAAGCCGAGCACCATGGTGGCCAAAGACATGAGGCCACACGACAACATCACCATGGTCATGCGGTTGCGTGTCCCGCCCCAGGCCGCCATCCCCACCCCGCCGACGACCATGCCGACGCTGAAGGCGATCTCGACCACGGCCAGCATCCACTGGGCCGACCCGTACAGGCGGACGACGAAGATCGGCGTCATCTCGCAGAAGGGGACCACGACCGTCAGCAACACCGTGGCGACGATGAAGGCCCGCCGCAGGCCGGGGATGCGCAGGGCATAGCGCGCCGCCTCGCCGAGGTGCGCGGCATAGCCCCGAAGCCCCTCGGGGCGGGGAGCGTCCGGCTCGTGCGGCAGCCGGGGAATGCGGATGAACGCCGTGACGCCGATGCCGATCGCCGCCGTCGTGACGTCCACCATCAGGATCCAGCCGAGGGGGAGGTACGACAGCAACACCGCGGCGAGGGCCGGGGCGGCGACCTGGATCACGGCTTGGAGCGCCTGGTTGACGGAGTTGATGCGCAGCAGCTTGTCGGCCGGCGCGATCTGAGGCAGGGCGGCGTTGACGGCCGGCTGTTGGATGCCGCCGCCCAACCCACGCAGCGCCAGCGCGACCGCGATCATCCACAACGGCTGGAAGCCGTGCAGCATGAGGACCGCCATCACGGCCGTCACCAGCGCGACGGCGGCGTCGGCCCCGATCATGAGCGCCTTGCGCCAGTAGCGGTCCGCCCAGATACCGCCCGGAATGGCGGTGACGGCCATGGCGAGCTGGGACGCGATCATCAACAGGGCGTATTGCCAGCCGGAACCGGTTTGGAGCGTGACGTACCAGATGACCGAGTAGCCGACGATGGCCGAGCCGAACAACGACAGCGACTGTCCCGTCAGATACAGCCCGACGTCACGCAGCCACGACCGTGGGCTGACAGCAGGAACAGGCGCCACCATCGCTTGTCCTCCGCTCCCACAGCCGTATCGTTCACATCGTGACTGCCACCGTCACCGAACAAACGGCAAAAGTCAATTCCCACGCCGTCGGCCAGGCCCAGCCCAGGTCTCGCGGGGCACGGCGTCATCTGGCGCGACCGGCCTCCAAGTAGGCCAAGACGGCTCGGACGCGGCGGTTCTCCTGGTCAGGTCCGAGGTCGAGTTTGGCGAACACGTTGGCGACGTGCTTGGCCACGGCGGCAGGCGTGACGACGAGGGCCTCGGCGATCTGGGAGTTGGACGAGCCGTCGGCCATCAGCGCCAACACTTCGTGCTCGCGCGGCGTCAGACGGGCGAGACGGGGGTCGGCCTGCCGGGAACGCAACAACGAGGTGACCACCTCGGGATCGACCACCACGCCGCCGTCGGCGACCACGCCCAACGACGTCATGAAGTCGGCCACGCGCCCGACGCGCTCCTTGAGCAAGTAGCCCGTGCCGGCGTCGGCGGCACTGTCGAGCAGTTCGGCGGCGTACGCGGGCACGACGTATTGGCTCAGCACCATGATGGGTAGATGGGGATGCTGCTGACGGATGCGGATGGCCGCACGCAAGCCGTCGTCCGTCATGTCGGGCGGCATCCGGACGTCCGCTATGACGACGTCGGGCAAGGGCTCACAGGCGGCGACGGCCTGCTCCATGCCGGGCGCGTCGGCGGCCTCGGCGACCACCTGATGCCCGGCCCGCTCCAACAGGCTGACGAGCCCGGCCCGAAGCAAGGCGGCGTCATCGGCGATCACGATCCTGATGAGCCACCTCCTTGTTCGGCAGCCGACGGCTCAGGCGACGGGAAGACTCGCGACAACCAAGGTGGGGCCGCCCGCCGGGCTGGTGATCTCCAGCGTACCGTCCATGGCCGCCAGGCTTTCGGCCAGGCCCGACAGGCCGTGTCCAGGGACGCGGGCCGCGCCGCCGACGCCGTCGTCCGACACCGACAGCACGAAGCGGTGGCCGTAGGCCAGCGTGACCGTCGCCTGCCGGGCCGCCGCGTACTTGATCACATTGGTGAGGGCCTCGCTCGCCACATGGTAGGCGGCGTTCTCCAGCGCCGGCGCGAGCGGGCGCGCCTGCCCCTCGACCCTGACCGTCACCGGCAGCGGCTGCCGGGCGGCCAGCTCGCTCACCGCCGCCACCAGGCCCCGTTCGGTGAGCACCTGGGGATGCAGGCCCCGGATGGTGTCGCGCAGGGCCGCCAAGGCGTCCTCGATGGACTGCTGAGCGGTGAGGATGGACACACGGGCTTCGCCCGGATTGTCCTGGTCCAGCCAATAGACGGCCTCTCCCATCCGCATGGTCGAGACCACCAGGTGTTGCTGGGCGCCGTCGTGCAGGTCACGCTCGATGCGACGGCGTTCGGTTTCGAACACGTCGACCAGCTCACTGCGCGACTGCGTCAACTCGGTGACGCGATCGGTCAGGTCGGATTGCGACTTCAAGATGGCGTGGACGGCGCGCGCCTGCGACGAGGCCAGCCCCCACGCGATGTAGAGACTGATGGTCAGCACCACCCACAAGACGACGACCACACCCAGTTCGGAGACGATCCACCAGAACGACAGCTCGACGACGGCGATATTGCACAGGACGGCGACCAACAAGATGATGCCCAGCATCAGCGGCCCGCCCAAGACGGTCGACACGAGCCCGAACAACACGGTCGAGCCCCACACGGCCACATTGCTGCCATCGCCCCGGCGCGCCCAGATGATGCGCGTGCCCGTCCCGTCTGCCGAGTGCTCGGCCTCGTCCAGACGGGGCAAACCGAGGAAGCGGACGCGGCGACGCTCCACCCACGCCACGACGCCCGCCACCAGCGGCAGGACGACGAAGCCCACGATCCCCGCCACCAGCGCGAGCCAGCCCACGATGATCGAGGTGAAGCAGTACCACACCGAACGCCAGGCCAGCCCGTTGGCGACCATGGTCAGCGGGTTGGCCGGGACCGCCAGCCGGTCGCGCAATTCGGCTTGCAGGGCCGTCGCCTCGGCCCGCGCCTGGAAGCTGCTGTTAGTCATCGGAAGCACCTGCCGTGTCTCGCGGCGGCGTCACGTCGCCGGTGCGACGCACGACCGCCCGTCTGATCGCCATGCCTTCACCCTAGGCGGACCACGCCTCCTACACGGTAGTGCTGGCACTACTTCACACACTCGCTCCAGCGTCAATGTGTGACGACCCCCGCGCGACTGGAATGGGGTCATGACAACATTCGCTCCACCGCTTCAGTCGCCTGCCATCCGCGCGGCCCAGCTGACGCTCAGCGCCAACCACCTCTCCAAAGAGTTCGGCGTCGGCACCGACTCCCCCGTCCACGCGCTCCGCGACGTCTCTGTGGCGATCAAGCCCGGCCAGTCCGTGTCGATCATGGGCCCGTCCGGCTCCGGCAAGTCGACTCTGTTGCACTGCCTGGCCGGCATCCTGGTGCCCGATTCGGGCGACGTGCACCTCGGCGGCGAGCCGATCTCGCTGGCCCGCGACAGCGCCCGCTCAGCCTTGCGTCGCCGCCGCTTCGGCTTCGTGTTCCAGGACGGGCAACTGCTCGCCGAGCTCTCCGCCCAGGAAAACGTCGCCCTCCCCCTCATGCTCAACGGCGTCAAACGCTCTGAGGCGCTGCAGGACGCGCGGATTTGGTTGGCGCGCGTCGGGCTCGCCGGCATGGAGAAGCGCCGCCCGGGGCAGCTGTCGGGCGGGCAGGCCCACCGCATCGCCATCGCCCGGGCGCTCGTCCACCGTCCGGCCGTCGTCATGGCGGACGAACCGACCGGCGCGCTCGACCAATCCACCGGCACCGAGATCATGTCCCTGCTCGTCGACGCGACCAAGGTGGCGGGCGCCTCGCTCGTCGTCGTGACGCACGACCCGACCGTGGCCGGCTGGTGCTCGCGTCACCTCGTCATCCTCGACGGCCGCATCGACTCCGACAGCGAGCGCTGACATGACCGCCACCACACTCGCCACCACGTCCGACCTGGTCGGCCTTCCCCGCCGCAGCCGGGTGCCCGTGTTCACGCTGGCCCGTCTGCTGCTCCAAGGTCGCGCCAGCGCGGGACGGGCGGTCATCGACCTGCTCACCGTCACCACATTCACTATCAGCACCTCGCTGCTGCTCAGCGTGGTGGCCGGCGCCCGCACGTTCAGCGAACGCGAGACCAACCCGCCGCAGGCCTTCCTCGACGCCATCGGCCCCCAAGGCTTGAAGGCGGGCCTGGGGCAACTCCCCATGTGGACCTTCCTCGCCTGCGGCGCGGGCCTGTTGCTGATCGTCCCGCTCGTGACGTTGGCGTCGGCCGCCGCCCGCATGGGCGCGCTGGGCCGCGACCAACGCCTCGCCACCCTGCGCCTGCTGGGCGTGTCCGGCTTCGGCACCGTCCGTCTGGCCGCCATCGAGACGATGGTGTCCGCCGCCATCGGCGCCGTGTTGGGAATCGTGCTGTATCTCGCCCTGTTGCCGGTGTGGGCGACGGTGTCGTTCGAAGCCGCGCCGCTGCAGCCCTCCGAGATGCTGATGCCCTGGTGGCTGATCGCCGCCGTCGTCGTGGTCGTGGTGGCCCTGGCCGGTGCGGCCGCCGTCGCCGGCTTGCGTGACGTCCGCATCTCGCCGCTGGGCGTCTCCCGCCGCGGCAAGCGGCGCGGCGTCAAGTGGCAGCGCGTGCTGACCGTGCCGTTGGTCATCATCGCCTGGCTCCTGCTGACCCCGCTGCTCAACTTCCTGACCGACCAGGCCTCCTCCATCGTGACGACGCTCATCATGTTGACGATCTTCATGGTCGTGGTGAACCTCGTCGGCCCGCTCGTCCTGCAGGTCGCCGGGCAGGTGCTCGTCCACCTCAACTCGGCGTCGTCCATGCTGGCCGGACGGCGCCTGTTGGACGACCCCCGCGGCGCCTGGCGCAACGTGGCCGGGCTTGCCTTCACCGGCTTCGTCGGCGGCGCCTTCCTCGCCATCCCGACCTGGCCCGACAGCGACCCGGTGTCGGCGATCTTCGGCCGCGACCTGAGCACTGGCACCACGCTCACCATGATCATCGCGTTCGTCACCGCCGCCGCCTCGACGGCGCTCAACCAGACCGCGTCGGTGCTCGACCGCCGGGGCGTGCTCGTCCACCTCGACCACGCCGGAACCCCGCGTTCGATCATCCACTCGGTCAGGCGACGCGAGGTCCTGGTGCCGACGCTGTGCGCCTCGCTCGGCTCCGCCGGCCTGTCAGCGATGTTCTTCATCACGCTGGGCGCGGCCGCCGGTGGCCTGTCCGGTGGCAACACCGGCCTGATCATCCTGGCCGGAGTCATCGTGGCCGGCGTCCTGTTAGTGATGGCCGCCAGCGAATCCTGCCGTCCGATCGTCCGCACCATTCTGACCGACTCCACCGCCCGAGCCGAATGAGGTGACCGCAGAAGTGAAGTGAACAAATTGGGGCTTATTGAGAAAACCAGGCCGCGATTTTCTCAATAAGCCCCTCGCCTGTTTGCAGGCAAAGCAGCCAGCCAGTCCTACGCCAGGCTGATCAGGTCGGCGTAGTCGGGGCTCCAGAGGTCCTCGTCGCCGTCGGGGAGCAGCAGCACCCGTTCGGGCTGGAGGGCGGTCACCGCGCCCTCGTCGTGGGTCACGAGCACGATGGCGCCCTCGTAGCGGTGGATGGCGCTCAGAATCTCCTCGCGCGAGGCCGGGTCGAGGTTGTTGGTCGGCTCGTCGAGCAGCAGGACGTTCGCCGCCGAGACGACGAGCATCGCCAGCGCCAAACGCGTCTTCTCACCGCCCGACAGCACCCGCGCGGGCTTGTCCACGTCGTCGCCGGTGAACAGGAACGAGCCGAGCACCGACCGCATCTCGGTCTCCGTCAGGTCGGGTGAATTGGCCGCCATGTTCTCGAGCACCGTGCGGTCGACGTCCAGCGTCTCGTGTTCCTGGGCGTAGTAGCCCAGCTTGAGCCCGTGCCCCGGCTCGACCTGGCCGGTGTCCGGCTGCTCAATGCCTGCGAGCAGCCGGAGCAGCGTCGTCTTGCCCGCGCCGTTCAAGCCGAGGACGACGACGCGCGAACCGCGGTCGATCGCCAGGTCGACGGACGTGAAGACCTCGAGCGAGCCGTATGACTTCGACAGGTCGGACGCCATGAGCGGCGTCTTGCCGCAGGGCGCCGGCTTGGGGAAGCGAAGCTTGGCCACCTTGTCGGCCGTGCGGGTCTCCTCCAGCCCGGCGAGCAGGCGCTCGGCCCGCTTCTCCATGTTCTGCGCGGCGACGGCCTTCGTCGCCTTGTAACGCATCTTGTTCGCCTGGGCCATGAGCGCCTCAGCCTTGCGCTCGGCGTTCTGGCGTTCGCGCTTGCGGCGCTTGTCGTCGGCCTCGCGCTGGACGAGGTAGTGCTTCCAGTCCATGGCGTACTGGTCGATGACGGCCCGGTTCGCGTCGAGGTGGAACACCTTCGTCGCGATCGTCTCCATCAGCGCCGTGTCGTGCGAGATGACCATGAGCCCGCCGGAATAGGCCGCGAGGAAGCCCCGCAGCCACAGGATCGAGTCGGCGTCGAGGTGGTTGGTCGGCTCGTCGAGCAGCAGCGTGTCCGCTCCGGAGAACAGGATGCGGGCCAGCTCGACGCGCCGCCGCTGGCCGCCGGACAACGTGCCGATCTCCTGGGTCAGCACCCGGTCGGGCAAGCCCAAGTTGGCCGCGATCCGCGCCGCCTCCGCCTCCGCGGCGTAGCCGCCAGCCGCCGCCAACTCGGCCTCGGCCCGCGCGTACGACCGCATGGCGGCCTCCTGGCGTTCGCCCGTCGTGTCGGCCATCTCGGCGGAATAGCGGCGCAGCCGCCCCAAGATCTGGTCGAGCCCGCGCGAGCCGAGAATGCGCTCACGTGCCAACTGGGACGGGTCGCCCGCCCGCGGGTCTTGTGGCAGACAGCCGATGCGTCCGGTCCGGCTCACCTGGCCGGCTGCGGGCAGAGTCTCTCCCGCCAAGACGCGCATCAACGAGGTCTTGCCGGCGCCGTTGCGGCCGACCAAGCCGATCTTGTCGCCGGGCGCCACCTGGAACGACGTAGGGTGCAGCAAAAGACGGGCGCCTGCCCGCACTTCGACCTCACGCACTACCAACATCGCGCCCATCACCCCAAACCGAAGTACCCTAACATGCTTCACGCGCAGACCGGCTTTTCATAGCAACGGCCAAGGCCAGAGACGAGCGCAACCCGGCGGTCACCGTCAACCACGAGACCGCCCTGCGTGCGAACGTCCGGGCTCGGTCGTGTGGCGAGACGGCCATCCAGTCACGCCGATCAGAGCCGCCCAAGCAAGCGATGCCAGTACGCCATCTCCCCGTTCTCGCGCCTCAGACGGCCCCCTATCGACGGGACCCGATGTGGTTGACTTACACGTCGGGTTCCACACGCCCCGACCTCAGCTCAAGGAGGACTGACATGTCCAACCCCGATCCGTACAGCCAGCCCAATCCGTATGGGCCACCCGCCCCCAACCAACAGCAGCCGTACGGCGCGCCCGTGACACCCGGATATGGCTATGGCCCCACCCCCGGCATGCCTGGAAGCGTGCCGCCCGGGTACCCGGCGCAACAGCCTTACGGCTACCAGCCGCCGGTCGCCCCACCGCCTGCGCAGCGCAACAAGCTCGTCTTCGTCGTGTCGATCATCATGATCGTCGGCGGCGCGATCGGGCTGATCACCAACCTGGCGGCTGCCAGCGCCATCCTGTACGTCTTCGGCGGAGTCGGCATTGCCGTCCTGATCGTCAGCGTGATCCTCGGCGTCGTCGAAATCATCGCAGGCATTCTCGGTGTGCGCGGCGCGTCCGATCCTGCTCAGGGCCAGCGCCTCTTCACCCTTGGCATCGCACTTCTGGCGCTCGCCGTCGTCATGATGATCGTCAACATCATGACGGGCTCGGTCGGAGCCACGGCCGTCGTTGGTTTGTTGCTGCCCATCCTGTTCGTCGTCGGCGCCAACCAACTGCGTCAACGGGCCTGAGCCGCCACCACGGCTTCCGGCGCGACTGGGGGCCAAGCCCCAGTCGTCGCTTGCCCACGAGGAAGGATCCAGCCGCTAACTCCACGTACTTTGGCAAATACATGGAGAAGAACTCCACGTACTTATCGAAGTACGTGGAGTTATCGCGGTAGACTCGGGCCATGGCGACATGGATTCCACGACAGATCGACCTAGCGGAACGGATACGGGCTGGCCGCGCGACCATCATCCACGGCCCTCGGCGCGTCGGTAAAACTAGCCTGGTGCAGCGCTACCTGAGCACGCTTCCCGACCAACGGGTGCTTCACGCCAGCGGTGACGACATCGTGGTGCGCAATCTGTTGTCGAGCCAGGACTCCCGTCAATTGCTCGCCTGGGCACAAGGTTATGACGTGCTCTTCCTTGACGAGGCACAGCGAGTACCTGACGTCGGCTGGGGACTCAAGATCTTGGTGGACGCTCTACCCGAACTCACCATCATCGCCACCGGCTCCGCCAGCTTCGCTCTGGCAGGCGCCGTGAGCGAGCCCTTGACCGGCCGGCAGACCCCGTTGACCCTGTTCCCCATCAGTCTGGGCGAGCTGCGTACGACCATGAACGACTACGAGCTCACCCACAGCCTCGACAGCCTGCTGATTTACGGCCTTTACCCCGAGACTCGAACGGCCGAAACCGATCAGGATCGCCGAGACATTCTGAACGAGCTCACGTCGTCCTACCTCTTCAAGGACGTTCTGGAACTCGAACACGTGAGGCACGCGAAACAGCTCATCGATCTCCTCACCCTCATCGCCCTGCAGGTGGGCAGCCTCGTCAGCATCAACGAACTCGCCTCAACCCTGGGCATCGACGCCAAAACGGTCGCTCGCTACCTCGACCTGCTCGAGAAAAGCTACGTCCTCTACAATCTGCGCGGCTTCAGCCGTAACTTACGACAAGAGGTGACCCGGAACAGCAAGTACTACTTCTGGGACACCGGCGTCCGCAACGCCGTCATCAACAACTTCAATCCCCCAGCGACCCGTCAAGATATGGGAGCCCTCTGGGAGAACTTCGTGGTCATCGAACGGCTCAAAGCCCTCACCTATAGCGACCACCAAGCCCGGCTGTTTTTCTGGCGGACGTGGAGCCAACATGAGATCGACCTCATCGAGGACCGTAACGGCGCCCTCCACGCCTATGAGGCCAAATGGAACCCCAAAGCCAAAGCACCGCGCCCGACAGAATTCGCGCAGGCCTACCCCGACGCCAGCTTCTCACCTGTCACTCCAGACAACGTCCTGGCAACTATCGCAACGCCCTGATGCAGGGTGCTGACGAAGGCGGCTCCCGCGGCAGCCGTCCGTCTACGCCGACGGCGGATCAACCCACCAACCGCTCAGAACTGACGGCGGCGCAGCAGCATGTTGACCTTGCCGAGGGTGTCTGCCACCTTCACCGGGCCGTACACGCGGGAGTCGACACCGTTGTCACGGGCGTCGGCCAGAACGAAGATCTCGCCCTCCCCCACGCCGACGCCGGGCTCGCCCGACGGACACTGGCCGGTGAAACGAATGCCGTCCGCATACGGCTGAGTGACCTGATCCCGTGGAATCTTGGGTTCCTGCTGAAGAGCGCCGTTGACTTTGAGGCCGTCGGCGTCGATGTTGACGCAGTCGCCCGCCGTCGCCACCACGCGACGGATCTGGTCTTCGCCCTGGTACGCGAGCACAACGAGATCGGAAGCGGCGTAGTTCTTGTCGAGCCGGTAATACATGACGAGGTCGCCGTTGTCGACGTTGGGCGACATGTCGGCGGACTCCGTGCGAAAGAAGCCGAACAGAAACGTGAAGACCAGGATGAAAGCCAAGATGATGACGGCGATCTTGAGCAGCAGCACCACGATGTCGTGCAAGACGGTGGTCTCCACCACCGGGGTCGCGCCAGCTTTGCCTTCGGGCCCGTCGCTCTTGACTTCGCCGGCCCCGGACGACTCACCGGCCTCCACCGGCCCGCCGGACTCCACCGACTCACCGACTTCGACCGACCCACTGGACTCTGCTGGCCTACCGACCCCGGCTAGCCCACTGGCTTCGACCGGCCCATCGATCTGCGCTAACTCGCCGGTCTCAGCCGACCCACCAGTCTTCGTCTCCCCGTCGCCCTCGACCGAACCACCGACCCCTACTAGCTCACCGGGCTCAACCGGCCTGTCGGCCCCTGTCCACCCAGCGGCCTCAACCGACCCGCCGGCCCCGGCCACCGCACCAACCGTCGCCGCCCCGTCGGGCTGTGGGGCTTCATCGGCCCTCGCCGGCGGGTCGGCGACGCCGCTCCGGCCGCCGGCATCGTCGCGTCTCGGCGCGCGGTGGGCGGACCGGCTGTGTGAACCGCGAACAGGTCGCACGATCAGCTCCTCTGACGACAACTAGTAACGAGTGGGACGAAAATGACGCCGGCGACGTCACAGGGGTTCAAGCACGCCGAGCACGACGTAGTGGGCGCCATCGACCCCGTCGCTGGCGGACGTCGCGACCAAGGCCACCCAGCGGGACGCGGCGGTGGGGGCGGCATCGCTCACGAAGGTGCTGTTGGTCTGCGCGAAGTCCAGCAGCGCGGCCAGGTTTTGGGGGTACATGAAAGCCCGCCCCTGACGCCATTGACCTGCCGGAACATTAGCGCCATAGACGAGCGCGATGCGGTAGGACGCCGTCGGCGTGTAGAGGTCGACATCCTTGTGTTGATCAAAATAGCTTTGCGACTGATAGGAATCGAGCGAGCCGAACATGGCAGAGGTCGACACGTCGTTGCCATAGATCACCGTCAACGGGTCGGAGAAATTGGCCGCATTGTTGAAATCCAGGAAAGGCGTCCCATTGGGATTCTTGGTCTTATCGGCCAGATGGGTCAGATAGAAGGCATAGTCGCTCGCTGCGATCACCGGATAGTCCAGGTCAGTGCCAGCCTGATAGAGCCACGCGGCCGTGTCGGCATTTTCGGCCTTCATGATGTTCCAATCCACAGCCTTGACGCCGCCGCTTGTTTTCGTGCCTTGAGCGCTCAACGCACGGTAAAAGTCACTTGCTTGAGTATTGACGGCATTCACTTGGTAGATTCTCAGCCCAGACAGCAAAGCGACCACCAGAAGAACCACCAGAAGAACCACCAACGGCCAGCGTCTGCGTTTGTGACGCTGGCCGGGCACGTCTTCGTCATCACGGGCGCCCGGGGATTCGCTCATGCGTTCATACTAGCAGCGCCAAGCGATGACTTATCAGCTATCCGGTGGGCCACCGACCGACTCAAGAGCGCTGTCCGCCGCCTTTTTCTTCCGCCGCCGGTTGCCAATGAATAGCGCGAGAAGAAGGAGTAGCACCACCAGCGGCCATACGATGACAAGTATCCCCTCGGGGAACCGCTGCCAAAGCGCCAGCAGCGCGTCGACGGCGCTGGCGACGCCGCCGGTGTCTTGCTTCACATTCACCAACGTGTTGGGGAACACCTTGCTGTCAATGCGCGCGAGAAGAACGTCTCGCCCGTTGGTCGACTCATCGCTACAGGTACTCATCACCAATATGTGATCGTTGACGGAAACGCCGATATCACGGCTGAGCCCGGATATCGAGAGCATGTAATCCAAATAGTCCTGCTGCAAATCGGCGCCCTTGATGGCCGGCGCATAAACCCTCGTGTTATAGCCATCGGTATGCACGAAGGCGAAGATCTCCAGGCCGTGATGCACGCCATCATAGTAGAGGTCGCCATATTTGTGGATGTCGAAGTAACTCTTGTCAACGAAACGGGTCAGATCGCCGAACATCATGCTGCTGGCCATGTGGTGGCCGTACATGATCGTGTTGAAATCTGTGAAATGTGGCGAATTTCGGAAATCAAGGTACAAGCTGCCCGACAAGGCCTCCTTGCCGAAAGCGTTGATGTTGAGGTACTTCTCATTGTCGTCAGCAGCCTGCGTCACTGGATAGTTGACGCCAGTGCCGTAGATCTCAAGCCACGAGACCACTTCAGGGTTGATCTTCTGAAGCTGCTCGAAGGAAATCGACGGATCCGACTTCGTCGGCATGTATTTCTCGAACTGCTGATTGCTGGCTGCCTGGGTGACTTGATGCGAATCCCAAAAGGCATAGAGACTGACAATGACGAGCACAATGATGGCCACAAACACCACCGCGTTGACAACACTGTTGACAACCTTGACGGCCCGCTTCGCCACTATGTCACTTCTGGCACTCACAATGACAGGTCAACATTCACGCGCGGACCGACACTGCCGCGTCCTCATCGTCGTCCTTCCGGCGCTTCCACACCAGCAGGAAGAACAAGCAGCCCCCCATGCCGAGGATCGCCGCGCTCAGCAGGGCGATGAACGGCACCGCGTCCGTTCCGACCGGGCCGAGAATAAGACCGCCCGTCGCGACCAGCGCACCAAGAGGCCCGCCGACGTCGGTGGCCCCGGAGATCGGCAAGTCGGTGGCCCCGGAGATCGGCACGTCGGTCGCCCCGGAGACCGGCGGCGCGAACACGTTGACGAAGTCATAAGAATCGACGTTCTTGTTCGAACTGTTCGTCACCACCCGATCGAGGACGAGCCGGCCTTCGCCGGGCGTCACATAGTCGGTGATGGTGTACACGGACTCATCGTAGGCGTAGCCCGCCGCGCCCGTGTTCTTCTCCGTGACCTGATAGCGGTAGGTCCCCACCGCGGTGTAAGACCATTGGCCAAACTCGGCGGTGCCCGATCCAGTGATGAACACAGCCTTGCTGCCGTCGTCGGAACCCTCGGGCATGGGGTTCGCCGGATCTTGAGCCGTGAGATCGAACTCCCAGGTCTCATCGGACGCAGGCGCCCCCTGCACCGTCTTGTTGACCGGCGGGTTCGTCATCAAGGTCGAATCGGTGCCGTCAATGGCGAACAGGGCGCTGAAGACCAGCGCGGCCGCCTTGCCGTCGGCTCCGGCCGCTTGCGCCGTCGCGGCGATGATCGTGTAGGAGCCGTCTTCTTGCGGCCCCACCTCGACCGTGACGGTGTAGTCGGTCGCGTCGTAGGTGTAGCCGACCTCGCCCGCGTCCACCTGATGCAGGTCATAGGTGAAGACTCCAGAGTGGCTGAACGTGATGGACGCGAACGGGTTCGCGGTCGCCTCGCCGTCCATCGTGAAACGGTACGGCTCCCCCGCGTCACCGGCCCCGGCCGGCAGGTCGCCCTTGCCGTCCGACCCGTCCAAGGCGGTCAACTCATAGGAGAAGACGCCGGAGGCGCCGACCCCCGCGGGCTGGGTGAAATGTTGGGTGACGGTGAGGACCGTGGCCGGGTCGCTGTCACCGGGGTCGAGCGGCGCCGCCTGGGCTTGGCTCGTGGGCCCGAGAACACACAGGGCGACAGAAAACACAAACGCCAACAGCGCGGCAATCGACCGCCTCCGTTTGATGTCGTTTTTCACCGCTCACCTCTCATACTTGCTGTTTGTCGAACTTCTCACACTGGCCTTCCATCCAGGGGGGTAGAGGGGGACCGGGGATCCGATCCCCCTCTACCGTTATGGAAGGTTGAACTCCTCTTCCAAGCCCTAAGGCTCAGAGGAACTTATTCAGTTGTTGGACAGACCCTTGCTCTTAGGCAGCAGCATGGCTGTTGCGACGCGAGCGCACCTTGACGGCCACGTAAGCCGCCCCGCCACCGAGCGCGAGCACGATGATCATCAGGTAGGGCAGGTTGTCGATGACCAACCCGCTCAACGGGGTCTCTGGGTAGTAGTTGTTGACCAGGATCTGGTTCGTCATGTCCACGTCCACCGTGCCATCATCAGTAGTCTGGTCTTCAGGAGCGATCTGCATCATGATCTGCATGTGGCTGGTGGGGTTGAAACCCTGGGTCACACCAAACTCGGAGATAGCGTCCTCACCGACCAGATCCCACGGCTGGCCAGCCACGGTGCCTATCACATAAGCGGTCGCCGTGCCGGCCACGGTGGACTTGCCAATGCCCTCCGGGTCGCCGTTCGCGATGTAGTTCGCGGTCGGATCTTCAGAGGTAGAGAACTCCGTGCCGAAGTCGGTGTTGACGAAGTGCAGGTGTTCGCCGCTCTTGAGCATCACCGGCATGTTGTTGGTGAACTCGAACGCGCCGCCGACAAGCGCCTCGCCGTTCAACGTGGCGTCATCAGCAGCCATCGCAGTCTCCGGGATGCCATTGGCCGCCGGATCCGTGAGGATGTTGCCGTCGCTGCCGATGATGACGGCGTAGATCGGATCGGGAGCAATCAGCGGAGCCGGGAAGTTCAGCGTCGGGGTGAACTCGAAGTACTTCTTCGGATCGCCCACGGGGCCCGTCGTCGACTTGCTGATATCGATGTTGCCATCGTCCGCGGTCACGCAACCGGGATCGGTCGTCGCGGTCTCGAGGTTGGAGAACGCCATGTCGGTCAGCGGAACGCCGTCGATGCCAGGCTCGCCCTTGGTCGGCGGAACAGGATCGGTGCCCTCGTACGTCTTCTCCACGACATAACCCGGATTCAACTTATCGCCCTCAATCCAAGTCTCTTCCGTGTGACCGGGGATACCAGGAACGCCGTCTTGGCCGTTCGTCCCCAGCGAAGCGATCACGGAGACCGCGTCGGAGACGTAGAGGTTGCCAAGGTCGTCGCGAGACACGGTGATGTACATGGTGTACGACTCAGTGTCGCTCTTGACGGTCAGGATGTTCGCGCACTCCACGCCAGAGGGCTCAACCACGTACTTGGTCTCAGTGACGGTGTACTGGTAGACGCCAGGACCGGTCCAGCCGAAGCTGTCGGGCGGCAACGTCGCCTGCGGGGCAGACACGCCCTTGCCCAAGCCGCTGCTCGCGCCATCGACCAAGTATTCCGGCGCGAAGACATAGGTCTCGCCGCCAAGCTGGGTGCCCGGCATGCCTGTCTCGAAACCGCTGATCGTTGACGTCGTCGACCAATCGCAGCCGGACTGGTAACCCGTGGCATCCAAGGTGCCTTCAGGGTCACAGGCGGCCGTGCCAGCGGTCTGGGCCGGGACCGTCACCGGAACGTTCACGACCTGAGAGCCGATATCGGTGACCGTCTGAGCCGGGTCAGTCTTGCCCTGATTCTCCACGAGGCCGTTGAGCGTGAACACCGTGTTGAACGTGGTGTCATCGATCGACGTTCCGGGAGCAACTGTCAGCAGTTTGCCGACTGCGACATCCACCACATCAGAATCATGGTTGATGATATCCCCGTCGGCCGCCATGGCGACACTCGGGAACGCCATCAGCATTCCAACCGCTGCGACACCACACGCCGCCGCAGCTAGTTTGAACCTTTTCATCAGTTCACTTTCCTCTCTCTGAATCCCTCAGTTTCGCCAAGGAGTTCTTTTTTCCATTAGGTCCACCGGAGTGGCCCGGTGGACACTGCCCGTCACGCCTGGGCGTGGCCGACAGCAAAACTTTTTACAGCGAGTGCCACCACCGACGATCCGCTCGCTTCGCCAAGACGATGGCTGCGCCCAACAGCGCGAACAGGCCGACGCCGAACAGCAGCACCCCAGCGGGGACAGATCCGCCCGTCGCCACACCGGTCAACGGCACACCGTTCAGCACATTCATGAAGGCGACCGTCTGCCGGGTGTCAGACGCCAACACCACGTCTGTGCCCATCGGTGCGCCGGGGCCACAGAGCATGGTCGGGTCATCGGACGGCTCGCACGTCGTCGCCTGCCCGTCGTCCACCGTCCACGACGTCACGTAACCGGCAGGCAGGAGGGCCGGCTGGTCATCAGGATCATCGCCCCACGGCCCTTGTGTGCTGGAGGCGACTCCCTCGAAGACCGCCGCATTCTGGCCAACAGGCAAACCTTCAAACGTCACATGCTCGCCGCCCGCTAACTGGAAAAAGAGCGTGTTCGCCGTGTTGCCGACAACGATCGCGTTATCTGGGCCGCACACACCCGGCGTCGTGTCGTCCGAGCACTGGATGATCGTGCCGGGCGACAACGGGAATGAGCCGTCTTGATTCAGAACCAGCATGTACGGCACCTTCAGCGACGGATCTCCGATATCGCCCGATATCGTGTTGGTCACCGTCAAAGCAGCCGGACCGTCGAACTGGTTGATGAAGCCGATGGACCGCGACGCGCTGGTGATCTCCGACATGGCGGCAAGCGCCCCAGCGCATGAGCCACTCCAAGGGAAGATGCAAGAGTCGTCTTTGGCACTGGAGTCCTGGCTGTCCGTATGACTCACCGTGTAGCCGGAGAAATCAGCCGTCTGAAGTTCTTCCACTTCCACTGCCGCCCCCTGCTCCAGTTGCGGGAAGACAATCGACTGACCGTTGGTCAAGCAGAAAGACGCTGGCGACCCCTTGGCCACCATGACGCCATCGCTGTCCACGTCCGCCGAACCGGAGAGATAGCCATTGGGGCAGGAGTTGTAGTCAGCAGAACTCGGATTCGCCCAGTCAGGCAGCGTCGTCGGATCCACCACTCTCACGGTGTTCGGGACAGACAGACTTGTCTCATCGTCATAGGTGTAGAGAATGTCGAAGGCATAGTCGCCCGGAACCGTCGCTACGGGGAAGGTCACCGAGCCGGTGGTCGAAGACGACATGGCAAAGGCGATGGCTTGACAGTCAGAGGCGGAGACCGCCTCTGGGCAGACGAAAGACTCCGGCGTGGGCGTGGCGTCGTAGACCGTCTTCCACAGATCCAGTTTGTGCGTGTTGCTGTACGTCGCATCAGCGCCCGGCAAAACCGCTGCGTCCGTGTTGACCGGCGTGTAATACAAAGAGACCTGCGGCGGGGCCGTCGTCAGGTCCAGCGGATTACCCGCAGCGTCCTGGAACGTCGCTTGGAACTGAGCGACCAGGCTCGTGTCGGCTGCCTTCCCGATGATGGTCTTGCCGACGGTCACAGTCGCCGGGTCGATCGCCAAGACATTCGTGAAAGCGATCGTGCGAACGTCACCAGTCAGTTCGGACTTCGGACGGGTGTCGCCGTCCGCCCCGGATATCGTGTTGCCCTCTTGCGTGTCGGAGTTCGACACCGCGTATCCCGGCAGGTTCGATGTGTCTTCGACCACCTCGACCGAATAGTGCTCTTCCAGGTCGGGGAAGGTAATCGATTGGCCGTCAAACAGACAGAATGAAACCTGACCGTTCGCATCCACCGTCAACGGAGCATTCGTGGTCGTTGGCGAACATTCACCGTCAGCCGGAGTGGGAATAACCGTCACCACGACCTGCCCCGAATAACCGTTGGGCTTGTTTGAATCGGTGTATTCGAGCCAGAACCTGTACATGCCGGCGTACGAAGCTGCCGTCGCGTCCAGGTGAACCGTCTTGGCCGCATCGAGATCCAACGTCACATGGTTGCGGACAAAGTCCTCACAATTTCCGGGGACACCATCGGGGCATTCCGAAACGCTCGAGATGACGGCTGTGTCTGGGACATGCCCGTCGTTCGACGAGGCGGGCAAACCTGGGAACGTCACCGCATAACCCTGGTTGGTCACAGTCTTGGCCCCACCGAGATTGAACGCTGGGTCGGCGGCGATTGATGTTCCCGGAGCCAACGGTTGGCCGTCCGCTCCCCACACAGCCATCGTGTAACGGACGTACTTCGACGGATCGTGCTGACCGTAGGTCACCACGCTGTTCGACACGGTCACCGGTGAAGGAAGAGGGACCACGCTGACGGTGTTAGTGGCCGTGACGACCGAACCAGAAACATCGGTGTACGTCACGGTGAAGGTGTAGTCGCCAAGAACAGAGGCCGCTGGGAAGCTCACCGTGCCGTCAGGCTTGACCGTGATCGTGCTCAAGAAGGTGGAGCAAGCCGCGCTGTCGCCCACGCCCGCGGGACACGAAGCCGCATCATCGGTGCTGTTGACAACCGCCGCCGCGATGCCAGACGGATCGGGCACGCCCAAGGTGCTCGAATCGCCGGTGACGGTGTTGGTCAACGTCACAGGAGTGTTCCGTGGAGTTGAAGCTGTCGCGTTGGTGACCTGCAACTGGCTATTGACATAGTCAACTTTCAAGGTGTCATTGGTCAACACAACCGGCCCGGTCGCCCCATTTCCTGGACCACACCACCAACCCGAACATAGCGTCGGATCGCCCGAGCCCGGCTGAGAGTCCAAACCGTCATAGGTGCTGACGAACGTCGTGACGTAATCCGGTGTCAACCGCGTGAACGAGCCTGGCATTGGCGCGCCATATGGGTCAGCCGAATACGTGCCTTCCGTGACGTTAACTTCAAGACCGACATCCAGGTCTTGGAGCGTGACGTGCTGTCCGCTTGACAGTTGCACCCAGACAACGGTTCCTGTCAAAACCGTCAAGAAATCGTCGTTAGGATCGTTCGGCGTGCCAGCATCATCGCAAATACCGGGAGAGGTGTCAGGCGAACAACTCAACTGCTGCCCCACATACCACGCTGGGTGACCGCTTGCGATATCCGCACCAATTTGGAAGGGGATCTTCAAAGACGTGTCACCGCTGACCACCGTGTTGGTGACCGTGATGGAGGCCGGGATCGCATTGACAATATTCACAGTGTCGGCCACTGTCACCGACCGGCCAGTGGTGGCGTCGGTGTAGGTCACCGAGAACACATAGAGCCCAGCGACCTTGGCCGCCGAAGCTGGGAAGGTGACCGTGCCATCCAAGTTGATGGTCAAGCCCGCATTGGCGAAGAAGTCACGGCAGCCGGTGTCCGGATCTACCCCGTACCACGTGGTGAAGCCTGTCTCATCCAAAGGAACACAGGTGAACGACGCGGCAGGATCGCTTGCTGACGCCAAGGCTGCCGTCGTAGCCGTCCTCGTCAACGTGTTGTGCAAGGTGCCAGACGTGTTGGGGTTGATGGTGATGGAGTCGCCCGTCGCCGTGAAGTAGGCGTCCGAACTCACCGTCAGGCAATTCGCCGCCGGGAAAATCGCGTCACGATAAGGGGTGCGAACCAAGGGGTTCGTGTTCCCGGTCGTATCCGTCGCCACAACGCAGATCTTTTGCCCCGGCTGCAACGTGTTATCGGTCGGCAAGCCGGTGATCTGATAAGTGCCAGGCTGGCTCGCGGTCGGCGGAGTGAAACTAGGCACAGAGAACTCCGTGCCAGTCGCCTTGCCGTCCGTGCCGACAACAACCGCCTTCAGAGAAGTCGGCGGCTCGGGGTTGTAGGAAGGCTCCACCGGAATAGCACCTGCGAGCGTTGTCTGACCGAGGTAGAAGTTGCCGTTGCTCGCTGAACCGTCCACCGAATCGATTGTCGGTGGCACTGGCGGGGTAACGTCTTTCACCCACTCTCCGTCGAGAGCGTCTGCCGCGATATAAGTCTCTGGCGCGTCATCGGCCGGATGGACATGAACCAAGGGGTTCGGCGATCCCGCCGTGCCGGGGTTCTGTGCGTTCGAATCGAGTGCGTTGCCGCGCCAGACATCCGTGAAGCTGTACTTGTCATTCGACGTGAGGAAGTTCGGGTCCACCCCCTCAGCGGGTGGAGTGCAAGAATCGCCATCGGTCATCGGTGTGTAACGAATCACGCCCGAGAGCGGGTTCGGATACGACTCTGGTGCGGACTCTTGACTCCAGATGTGCTCCTCAAGAAGTGAGGTGCAGGCTAGAAGACTATTCTCCGTGATACCGGTTGCGGCGTTGACCCGTTGCAGGTAGGCCATGCCTTCGTTGTCCCAGACCGCACGCCCGGTAAAGTCCATGCCCTCGGGCACAAGCGCCGTGGCTCGAACGTACAGATCGGCGTTCGTCAGATCCTTCATTCCAGTGATACGCGGAGCCGCGTTGTTGCCATGAGCATATC
>QMCE01769469.1_pt1 | contig 23031 bp, 27 predicted proteins | sample 1821851 | NCBI WGS metagenome assembly QMCE01 (sample SAMN09453174, study PRJNA476694) | Termite gut metagenome, whole genome shotgun sequencing project. | isolation source: worker | host: Odontotermes sp. | place: South Africa:Pretoria | collected 2016-01-28 | reverse complement strand
GGTCACGAAAACCCCGCGGTCGCTCTGGGGCGCAAACTCGGGCTCGACCCGCCGCTCGAAAAGCTCGGCCCGCTCCAGCCAAGGCTCGTCGGACTCCCACTCCGGCTCCTCGGACATCCACACCGGTTCGGCGGGTGAAAATTCGGTGTCGTGTGTTTGCGCCTCGGCCTCGAAAACGCAAGAAAACAAAACCGCCGACAAAACGACCCGCAAGGAAACCAGCCGCGCTCCAACCGCCCAACATACCAATTTCGTCCTCTGTTTTTGCATTCGCGTGACTTTTTTTTGATATTTTCACACAAAGGTGGCGAAAAACAAGGCGACAGAGCGGGGGAGTTCTCCCCGCGCACTAACGAAATAATTCCTCAATCTTTGTCGTATTATAAGGTACGGCAATGACTTACGACGAGGAGTGGAAATATGTTCGCAACAGGATTCAAGAGCTTCGACTGGCCCGTGGTTGGTCGATTCAGGCTCTTGCGGACTACGCGAACAAGGATCGCCGCGACGTCAGCCGCATCGAGAAAGGGCAGGTGAACAGCATCACGCTCCAGACCCTCTGTAAGATCGCCGAGGCCCTCGAAGTTCCTCCCGCCGAGCTCCTCCGTAAATAGCCCCTACCTTAGCCCCGCTTCCTCCAACACTTTTCGGATATCGTTGTGTAGCCGTTTGTAGAGGAAACAGTCCTTGTAGTCTTCGTTGTAGATTAGCGTGTCTCGCACATTCAGAAGGGAGTTTCGGTAGTTGCTCAGCTCGTTTCCCAGAGCCACTCCCCTCTGCGCCGAGTTGGTTATGTAGTCTCCTGCCAGCACTTTCAGCCTGTCGCACACGGCGCTCAGCATCGGCATCACCACGTTGTCCAGTAGCGTGTGGCCGTGCATAAACAGATACGTATTCTCCGGCTCGACCCCTTGCCCATCCAGCCTCAGCTTGAACTCCTCCACTCCCGCCACGTGCTTCTCGTGATGCGTTGCCAGCGAACGCAGCCTCTTTTCGACATTTCCTTTCAGCCACCGTAGCGTTCCAGTGCCGTTGTTCTCGATCTCCAGATAGTTTAGCCTCACGGTGTTTTTGAAATCTATCAGCTTATACACGTGCTCGTCGCCCAGCATCGCCGAGTAGGCATACCACGCGAAGGCCGGGAAGACTATCCGCGAGTACTCCTCCAGAAACCTCTCGAAATCGAAGATATGGCGATCATTTTTCGTCGCCCTCGTGCATACTGTGTGTAGCGACGGGGCGTAGCACAGATAGTTTTCCGAGGCGTAGGTATAGGTATGGAACAGATACTCCGCACTCAGCAGTCGCTTGCTCTGCGGGGTTGCTCCGTTGAACAGATAGTCGAAATCGCTGTCCACACACAGTAGCCTCTCCGGCGAGGCCTCGGGCAGCATCTCCATCACCACCCTCTTTCCCTTTGCCAGATCGGGCCTCGGTGGTACGGCCACTTCGAACGTCACCCTCGGACTCTCGAAGTCGTCGAATATTCCTCTCCAGAACGCCACATCGTCGTCCCCTTCCACAAAAACCTCCACCCTCCGCCGCCCGTCCCGCTCTACACGGTGTGCATTCCTATCGTGTGCTTCAGCCATTTTCCTTGTGCTCTCAGTACTTGTTCAATTATGTCCCTCACACATCCTTTCCCTCCTCCGTATTGCGACACGTATGCCGCTATCTCCATCACTTCGTGACACGCGTCTGCCGGACACACCGGTAGTCCCACCATCCTCATCACATCCAGGTCCGGTATGTCGTCTCCCATATAGACCACATTCTCCAGCTTCAACCCGTCTCTCTCCACCACTTCCCTCAACACTTTCGCCTTGTCCGCCACATTGGTAAAGATCTCCGTGATCTTCAGTAGCTCGAATCTTCTCTTCAGCATCGCTCCCCTGCCTCCCGTTATGATATATATCTTGTAGCCCTCGCTTATCGCATACGTCAGCGCATACCCGTCCCGCGCGTTGTATATTCTCAGGAAGTCGTCGCCCGGTAGCAGGGTTATACCTCCGTCTGTGAACACTCCGTCCACATCGAACACGAACGCCTCGACCCTGGTCAGTTTTTCTTTGAAATTTTCCATATCAACTCGCTCACATATTCATACAGCGGCACCAATTCCGGATGGTCGGCTCGTAGCATCGCAAGGTGTTTTTTCTGAATCGTCACATCTCCCCGCGCCGCCGCGCCCGTTTGCGCATACCTGGGCGAGCTCATCGACAACGCTTTGTGATAGGTTTCGGCCACGATGGGTTTCAGTATTTCGAAATTCTCTCCCGCATCTGCTGCGACCTTTTCTCCCAGCGACAGCATCGCATTCGAGAAGTTGTTCGCAAACGCTCCCGCCAGATGTATGTGCGCCCTCTTTGCCGAATCCATCTCCGACACCCTGTCGCTCAGCGCATCGGCCACCTCTCGAACCACTTCCAGCGCCCGGCCCGTCGAGCCCTCTATGAAGAACGGCGTCTCGTGGAAGTTCTCTATCCTGTGGCCCCACGTGAAACTCTGTAAGGGATACATCACCGCCTTGTCCACAATCTTGTTCGAGATATCTTCCATCGGAACACACCCCGCTGTATGCGCCACCACTGCTCCTGGCGCAAACGGCAGACTCGCCGACACTTCTCCCACCGCCCCGTCGCTCACCGCCAGTATGTACAGATCCGCTGCCGGTAGTTGCTCCGGGGTGTTGTGCTTTCTGGCCCACAATCCCGCCAGCCGTATCCCGTGCGCTGCGGCGATCTCTCTCGCCAGCCCTTCGCCCACTCCACCGTCTCCCACTACCACCACTCTCAGCGTTTCGCTTCCTCGCTTGAATATGTTTCCTCTCTTGTGCGCCCTGTTCAGCGCGGCCTGCCTTCTCTCGAACTCGCCCACGTTCTGCATCGCGAACGACAGCTCGCCCCCGAACAACAGTATCTGCCACGAGATTTGCAGCCACAGCAGGAACAGTGGTATCGCCGCAAATGTCCCGTAGATCGCGTTGTAGTTGCTCAGATAGCCCTGAATGAAGACATATATCACCTGAAATGCGCTGAACCCGATGCCCGCCACTATTCCCGCCTTCAGTGCGTTCTTGTACTTCACCTCGGTGTTTGGCAGCACGAAATATATCACCGAGAACATCACAATGACGATCGCCACGGCCACCACTCCGAACAGTATCTCCGCTCCTAATGTTCCCGTGACCATCTCCACGTTTTGCCTCATCGCCACATAGACGCTGTTGGCGGCCAGCAGTAGTATCGGCACCAGAATCATCAGTGCCATATATGCCGAGAATCTCCTCGCGAAGGACCTCGATCGCTTCACTTCCCAGATGTTGTTGAACGCACCCTCGACATTCCCGAAGACCTGTATCACCGCCCATATCAACACGAAGAACGCACTCACGGCCATAATTCCGCCCTTCGTCCGGCCCAGCAGGTTGTTGATAAAGACCACGATCTGGTCGACTATTTCCGGATACTTGGGCATAATCTCGTAGAGGTATCCATTAAACGAGTCCTCCATCCCGAAACCCTTGAAGACCACAAAAACTAAAGCCAGTATCGGCACCAGCGACATAATTGTGAAGAAGGATAATGCTGCGCTTCTGATGGCTGTGTCGTGCCGCCCGAAACCTTTGGCGGTCAGTATGATCACCCTCAGTTGCCTCACCGCCCACCAGCTCTTTCCCGAGATCCTGTTCGGATCGGTCAGCCACACCCCGTGTGTGAGAAAATCTATAATCTTGCGGATCATATCTGCAAAGATAGCGAAAAATTCTTACTTTTGTGCTACTTATGCTTTATCCGTTGCAGTTCCGGCCGCGCGAGAAACCGCGCCTCTGGGGTAGTGAAAGTTGGGTGGTCTCGGGGTTGGGGGGCGACGTCTCTCTGATCACGGGCGGCTTCCTTAAGGGATCGTCTCTGAACGAGGCCGTGGAGGTCTATATGGGCGAGTTGGTCGGGGACGAGACGTACCTTCGCTTCGGTGAGGAGTTTCCTCTTTTGGTCAAGTTTCTCTCCACCCGCCAGACACTCTCCGTTCAGGTTCATCCTCGCGACGAGCTTGCCGCCTCTCGCCACCGCGCTTGGGGTAAGACCGAGTTCTGGTACATCCTCTCTGCCGCACCCGACGCCGAGTTGTTGATCGGCTTCCGGCCTGGGGTTACTCAGGAGATTTACCTCGACGCCTTGGCCCACGGCGAGGTCGATGCTCTGTTGAACCACATTCCCGTCCGCGCGGGCGAGGCTTACTTCATTCCCGCCGGTACTGTCCACGCCATCGGCGCCGATATCACTCTGGTGGAGGTCCAGCAGACGAGCGACATCAACTACCGCATCTTCGACTGGGGCCGCACCGGCTCCAAAGGCCGTCCTCGCGAACTGCACACCGACCTTGCTCTGGAGGCTATCGACTTCGCCGCTCCCGTTCGCCGCGTGACTCAACACCCTTCCGCTGGCGAGGCTGCTCTGCTCGTCGAATGCTCCGAATTCACTGTCGACCTTCTCGACGTTTCCGGCTCCTCCGAGCGCGAGCTCTCTTCTCGCGAATCGTTCACCATATACGTTTGTACTTCCGGGGAGCTTGCTGCCGAAACACCTGGGGGGAAGCTCTCTCTGAAGGCCGATGATACTGTTCTCATTCCCGCCGACCAAACCTCCGTCACCTTTTCCGGCAACGGCCGCTTGTTGGAAATATATATTTGAAAGCCATTATGCCTTCTATCTCACACCGCGGCGCGGCCCTGCCCGCCTCTCCGATCCGCAAACTCGCTCCGTTGGCCGACTCTGCCAAGTCTCGGGGCGTCAAGGTCTACCACCTCAACATCGGCCAGCCCGACATCCGCACTCCCCGGATCGGCTTGGAGGCTCTTCGCTCCATCGACCGCCCCGTGCTCGAATACACTTCCAGCGACGGGTTGCTCGCCGTTCGCCAGAAGTTCGTCGACTACTACCGCCGCTTCGGCGTTTCGGTTTCTCCCGACGAGATGATCGTTACCACCGGCGGTTCGGAGGCGATCCTGTTCGCTCTTTTGTCGTGCCTCGATGCCGGGGACGAGGTTATGATGACCGAGCCCGGTTACGCCAACTACATCTCTTTCGCCCAGCAGGCCGGGGTTAAGGTCGTTCCCATTCCCACCTCGATCGACAACGGATTCGCTCTTCCTCCCTTAGCCGAGTTCGAGCGTTACATCACTCCCCGCACCCGCGCTCTTCTCCTTTGTAATCCCAATAACCCTACCGGATACCTTTATAGCCGTCAGGAGCTCGACCAAATCTCCGAGATTGTTCGTAAGCACGATCTGTTTTTGATTTGCGACGAGGTTTACCGCGAGTTCTCCTACTCTCCCGAGCCTTACACTTCGGCGCTGACTCTGCCCGGTTGCGAGCAGAACGTAGTGTTGGTCGACTCTGTTTCTAAACGTTACTCCGAGTGCGGGCTTCGTATCGGTATGCTCGTCACCCGTAACCGCGATGTTCGCGCCGCTGCTATGAAGATCGCTCAGGCGCGCCTCTGCCCTCCTTTGGTTGGACAGTTGGTTGCGGCTGCTTCGACCGACGCACCGGACAGCTACATAAAGGCTATCTACGACGAATACATCTCTCGTCGCGACTTGCTGATCGCCGGGCTGAACTCCATTCCGGGCGTTTTTTCTCCCTCTCCTCGTGGTGCTTTCTACACTATGGCCCGGCTTCCCGTACCCGACGCCGATGCTTTTTGCGCCTGGCTTCTGACCGACTATCAATACAAAGGTGCCACCGTTATGATGGCACCTGGTAGTGGATTTTACGCCGATCCGGCTCGTGGTCGTGACGAGGTTCGTATCGCTTACGTTCTCAACCGCGACGACCTCTCCGCTGCTCTGGAGATCCTCGCCCGCGCTCTCGAGAGCTACCCCGACCGCCTGCGTTAGAGAACTACCATCCAGACGATGGTCTCTTTCACTGTCGTTACGACTGGGTTTTTGCCCTCTTCGTCGTAGTGGGTGATGTCGTACATCCGTATGATTTGTTCGTTGGTGGTGCTTGTTCTCACGTTGCTTAGTTTTTCCACCAGCGTTCCGTTCTGCGCGTCGCCGTCCTTGTATATCTCGTATTGGAGTACCTCGCCCTGCACATAGACTCCATACTCGACAATGTCTTCACCCTTCTTAGTCGTCCTGTTGTACCCTCCGGCGTAGTGTGCTTCCGACACTTTGAACGTCTCCTCCGTGCCGTCCTCATACGTTACCACCTTATCGTAGTTCACCTGTGTTCCGTCATACACATACGGTCCTTGTACTGTTCTCACTCCGTCCTCCAGGGTTTCGAGCCTCGACACTCTCTCTCCGGAGAGGGTTTGCTCCCACAACTCGATTGGTTCTGTTTCGCTTCCGCCCGCTCCCATCAGAAACACCTCGCGCTTTACCAACACATTGTACTGCTTCGAATAGGTTTGCACCCTCTTGTGCGTCGCGGTAGGTATTCCGCTTCCGGTGTAGTATGTCCTCAGGCTTGTCATTTCGTAGGCGGCTGCGTCCCACTCATATTCCGACTCTTCGTAGACCACCACTCCGTTGACTTTTTGGGTCTCGCCCGTGGTCTGTCCATACTCGTCGTAGGTATACTCCGTGAGGGTCACCTGCGTTCCGGTTTTCTCTTCCCTCGACATCAGTGCCGGCATCACACCGTTTCCGTTGTTGTCGTTCTTGTTGCAGCCTACCGTCCCGATCAGGGCGGCTGCGAATACGAGAATGATTTTTTTCATACCTTTGTTCTTTACTGAGATTTCTGATTAATGTTTGGCCGCAAAGTTACTGATTAATTTTTTCTAAAAAAAACGCGATATTATGTAAAAAATGGTTGTATGTATTGCATAGTATTATTTTTTGCGTAACTTTGCGGCATCAAAACTGTGGTTTATGATCAAGATTCGCGACCTGAACAAGACTTACAACCTCGGCCAGCCCAACGCTCTTCACGTTTTGAAGGGTATAGATATGGACGTTGCGGCTGGCGAGTTTCTCTCCATAATGGGTGCTTCGGGGTCTGGTAAGTCGACTCTTTTGAACGTGATCGGCATTCTGGACAACTACGACTCCGGGGAGTACATTCTGGACGGCATTCCGGTTCGCGACCTTAGCGAGACCTCTTCGGCCGAGCTTCGTAACCGTAAGGTCGGGTTCATCTTCCAGTCGTTCAACCTGATCTCCTATAAGAACGCTCTGGAGAACGTCGCTTTGCCTCTGTATTATAACGGTATTCCTCGTAAGAAGCGTAACGAGTTGGCTGCCGAGTATCTCGAAAAGCTCGGCTTGAAGGATCACGCTCTCCACCTTCCCAGCGAGTTGTCCGGCGGCCAGAAGCAGCGTGTCGCCATCGCCCGCGCCCTGATCTCCCGGCCCAGTATCATCCTTGCCGACGAACCCACCGGCGCTCTGGACACTACCACGAGCCGCGAGGTGATCGAGATAATGCGCGAGGTCAACCGTTCGGAGGGTATCACGATGTTGATCGTCACCCACGAGGGGGCTGTTGCTCGCGCGACGGACCGTATGATCTACCTTCGCGACGGTCGCATCGAGTCCGACAAACACAATCCTAACCCCGTCATTGAGTTCTGATGTTCGACATTCTGGGCGAAATATTGGAGACTATGCGGCGCAACAAACTGCGCACGTTCCTCACCGGGTTTGCCGTTGCTTGGGGTATCTTTCTGTTGATCGTTCTTTTGGCAGCCGGTACCGGTTTGCAGAACGGCGTCCAGAGTAATATGGCCGGTCAGGCGACTAATTATATCAACATCCGCCCGGGTTGGACTTCGATGCCTTACAAGGGCCTGAAGGCCGACCGCCGTATCCGGTTCGACGAGCGTACGATAGATTACGTCCGTAGGAATATTCCCGAGGTGGAGTACCTTTCCGGCGTCATTTTCCACAACACCCAAAGCGTCAGTTACGGCAAGCAGTACGGTACTTGGCAGATCATCGGCGCTTCTCCCCAGGCAGTCAACATCCACAACCTGACTATCCTCAAGGGTCGCTTCGTTAACGAGATCGACGACGGCCAGAAACGTAAAGTTGCTTTCATCCATAAGTTGGCCGAGGAGACTCTCTTTCCTCACGGCGAGGAGTCGTTGGGTAAATACATCGTCGCGGACGGAATCTCTTTCCAGATCATCGGGGTTTACGAGTGGTTGGACGGTTCGAACGACGCGCTCATCTTCGCTCCGTTGTCCACCGCCAAGATGCTTTACGACCGCGGTTGGGGCATCAGTCGTATCGACCTCACGGTTTTGGGTATTAAGAATATGAAACAGTACGACGAGTTCGTGCTTCGCCTTCGCGGTAAGTTGGGGCCATTGCTCGGGTTCGACCCTGCCGACACCTCCGCTCTTCGCATCTGGGGTTCGGCTCGCCAGTCTATCGAGATCGGTAACGTTTTCCGATTCGTCAATATGTTCCTTTGGGTAATCGGGTTCGCCTCTTTGATGGCTGGTATCGTCGGGGTGGCTAACATAATGTTGGTCACGGTCAAGGAGCGTACTCGCGAGATCGGCATCCGTAAGGCCCTCGGGGCGACTCCGTGGTCGATCATCAAGAGCGTCATCATCGAGGCTGTGTTCATCACCACCGCTGCGGGTTACATCGGTATCCTGATGGGTATCGGCGCCAGCGAGTTGGCTTCCCGCGTGATCGGTAGCGCGGGCGAGGGTGGTATGACGGCGTTCAAGGATCCCGACGTCGGACTGGGGGTTGTCTTCTCCGCTCTTGTGGTTCTGATCATCTGCGGGGTTGTTGCCGGACTGATCCCCTCGCTGAAGGCAACCCGAATACGTCCCATCGAAGCAATGAGAGCTGACTGAGTATGAAGTTTTTTGACATAGATAGTTTGCACGAGATCTGGGCGACGATCACTCGTAACCGCTTTCGCTCCGTAGCCACGGGGTTCGGGGTTTTCTGGGGTCTGTTTATGCTCATCGTTCTGCTCGCGATCGGTAACAAGATCACCCAGAGTATCCTCGCTCAGGTGGATGGCTTCGCGACCAACGCCGTGTTCTTTTTCACCGACCGCACCAGTGAGCCCTACGAGGGTTACCGTAAGGGTCGTTGGTGGGCCTTCAACAATAGCGACATCGACCTGTTGCAGCGCCGTGCCCAGACCATCGACATCATCTCTCCCGCCCTGATGGGTAATAGTAGCGACAAGAACGTGGTCAACGGTATGAAGTCGGGTTCGTGGCGCTTCATCGGTATCTTCCCCAACTTCTACGAGATCAATACCGTCAATCAGGACTCCGGTCGGTTGCTCAACGACGTGGACATCTCCGAGCGGCGTAAGGTATGCGTAATAGGTAACGTCGTTGCCGAGACTCTGTTCTCTCCCGGCGAAAATCCCATCGGCCGCTTCATCCGCATCAACGGTATCTACTTCCAGGTGGTCGGTGTGATCTCTCCCCACTCCAACGCGAGTATCTTCGGCCCGGTGGACGAGATGATCCACCTTCCGTTCTCCACCCACCAGATGTTGTTCGAGCGCGGCGAGAACTTCTACTTTATGGGTTGCACGGCCAAGCCCGGCATCAGCGCCGACGAGGTGGAGGAGGAGTTCAAGACGATCATCAAGGCGGCCCACAAGATCGCACCCTCCGACACCAAGGCCATCGGCAGCGTCAACATCGAGCACCAGTTCAAGATCTTCAATATGTTGTTCACCGGCCTTAGCGTCCTGATGTGGTTGGTCGGTCTGGGGGCTCTGCTCAGCGGTATCATCGGCATTTCAAACATTATGCTGGTCACGGTTCGCGAACGTATGCGCGAGATCGGTGTGCGGCGGGCGCTTGGTGCCAAGCCTTGGAACATCATCATCCAGATTATGTCCGAGAGCTTCGTGCTGACGGGGATCGCGGGCCTTGCCGGATTGATGTGCGGCATCGGGGTGTCGGTCGTTATCCAAAATATCAATATCAGCGGTGACGGCCCGGGCAACCCCATCGGGTTCCACCCCGAGCCCGTGGTGTCGTTCAACCTTGCAATGGTGGCGTTGTTGGTGTTGGTGATGAGTGGCATCGTGGCCGGACTGTTGCCTGCTTGGCGCGCCTTGAAGATTAAAGCTATCGACGCAATTAGAGATGAATAAAATAATTATCAAGTTATGAAAAAGTTTTTCAGAATTTTCCTGTTTGTGGTTTTGGGCCTTGTGGTGCTCGGGACTTTCTGGGCACTGTGGCGTAAGTCGCGCCCGGTGGAGGTGACCTACGAGATCGTGGAGGCCCGCGTCGACACGATCCAGAACGCATCCGTGGCGACGGGCAAGATCTCTCCGAGGGACGAGATTATGATCAAACCCCAGATCCAGGGCATCATTTCCGAGCTTCGTAAGGAGGCGGGCGAGAGCGTCCAGGTGGGTGAGGTGATCGCGGTTGTGAAGGTGATCCCCGATATGAACCAGTTGAACGCCGCCGAGAGCCGCGTCCGGATGGCCGAGATCGCTATGGAGACAACCCGCGCGGTGTACGAACGCCAGAAGGAGTTGTTTGCCGAGAACGTCATCTCGCGCGAAGAGATGGAGACCAGCGACGGCGAGTACCGGCGTGCGGTGGAGGAGTTGCAGAACTCGCGCGACAACCTGGACATCGTTCGCGACGGCGCTTCGAAGAGCACCTCCGACATCGCCAACACTCAGGTTCGCTCCACCATCACGGGGATGATCCTCGACGTTCCGGTCAAGGTGGGTACTTCGGTGATCAACGCCAATACCTTCAACGAGGGTACGACCATAGCAACGGTTGCCGATATGAACGATTTAATCTTCATCGGTAACGTCGACGAGACCGAGATCGGGCGCGTCCACACCGGTATGCCGGTCAAGCTGACCGTCGGCGCGGTGGAGGATCGTTCGTTCGACGCCAATCTGGAGTATATCTCTCCGCTGGGCGTGGAGGAGAACGGCGCAATCGTTTTCGAGATCAAGGCCGCAGCCCGCATTCCCGATGACGTCACGATCCGTGCCGGTTACAGCGCCAACGCCGAGATCGTACTCGCCCGCGAAGAGGGTGTGGTTGCGATCCCGGAAAACGCAGTCAACTTCTCGAACGACTCGACCTTCGTCTACGTGCTCGACAGCGCCGAGGCCAAGAAGCAAACCTTCACCCGCCACGACATTCGAACGGGCTTGAGCGACGGTATGATGATCGAGGTCGTCGAGGGACTCGTCGAGGGTCAGAAGGTACGCGGAAACCCGAAAGTAAAGTAAGGAGGGAGAGACGATGAAGAATAAACTTTTCACTATAGCGGCGGCGCTGACGGTTTCGGCCACAGCCATAGTCTCGGTGGCAGGCGCGCAAACCCTGCCCCGGACGTGGTCGCTGCGCGAGTGCATCGACTACGCGGTGGAGAACAACATCTCCATCCAACAATCAGCCCTGCAAGTCGAAGACGCGGCCCTGAATCTCAACACTACGCAGAACAGTCGCCTACCGAGCCTCAACGCGGGTGTGAACCAGAACTTCAGCTTCGGGCGTATGGCCTCGGAGGTCGACAACAGCTACGTCAACACCCAAGCAAGCAACACTTCAGGGTCGGTGTCGCTCAACGTGGATGTGTTCAACGGCTTCCGAATCAACAATCAGGCGAAGATGGATCGCGCAACGCTCGGTGCCGCAACCGCCAGCCTGCAAAGGGCCAAGGAGAATCTGGAGCTAAACATAACGGGACTATATCTGGACGTGCTGTTCAAAAAGGAGATACTGGCCGTCTACCGCGAGCAGACCTCCCTCACCCGCGAACAGGTAGCTAACACCCGCCTGATGGTCGAACAGGGTAAGGTCGCGATGTCGCAACTCTACGACATCGAAGCACAACTGGCCAACGACGAGGTGAACGAAATAACCGCCGGGAACGACCTTGCGCTCGCACTGCTCAGTCTCGAACAGGCGCTCAATCTGGAGCACGTGGAGGGCGGGTTCGACATTGTGGTCCCGACGGCCGAGGAACTTGCCGTGGCGGGTAACGAACCTCTCGTGTCGCCCGAGTCGATATACGACACCGCACTGGGAATCAAGCCCGAGGTTCGCCAGGCAGAGCTACGACTGGAAAGCAGCCAACATCAGGTGCGCGTTGCCCAAAGCGGCTACTACCCCAGCCTCTCGCTGGGTGGCAGCGTCAGCGACGGCTACTACCATCAGTTCGGGCAGGACTATGAGCAACAAAGCTTCTCAGATCAGATACGAAACAAGCACTCCGAAAGCGTGGGACTAAACCTGAGCATTCCCCTGTTCAACCGAAACCGAACCCGCAACAGTGTCCGTTCGGCGCGCCTGGGGGTGACCAACTCGACCTTGGAACTGGCGAACGTGCGGCTGGCACTCTACAAGGAGATACAACAGGCGCATCAGAAGGCAGTCTCGGCGCGCGAACGGTTTACGGCAACAACCAAAGCACTGACCGCGGCCGAAGAGTCGTTCCGAGCAATGGAGATACGCTACAACAGCGGCAAGGCAACCGTCTTCGAGTACGACCAGGCAAACACACGGCTGGTGTCGGCGCGCTCGGAGCAAGCGCAAGCACGCTACGACTTCCTGTTCAGCGCCCGGATACTCGACTTCTACAGGGGGGTGAGGATAGATCTGTAAGGGGGTTTGCGCAAAACGACCCCTCCCGTGCGCAATTAGGGGCCACCTTTTCAGGTGGCCCCTTGTTGGTCGGGGTGAAAGGATTCGAACCTTCGACCTCCAACTCCCGAAGCTGGCGCGCTAACCGGACTGTGCTACACCCCGAATCTGCGATTTGCAGGGCACAAAGATAGAAAAATTTTTTGGCCCGCACAAAAAAATAACTATCTTTGCACCCTCATTCGATGCCCAAGTGGCGGAATTGGTAGACGCGCTCGTTTCAGGGGCGAGTTTTCGTAAGGAAGTGCAGGTTCGACTCCTGTCTTGGGCACCATTAAGAAAAGACCGTAGGTGAGTATCAATCACTTATGGTCTTTCTCTTTTGACTTGTACCACATTTGCACCACATCGCGCTGATTTAGGGAAATTGTAGGGGTTTTCCACGAACTGAGTGATTGGTATATTTTTTGCAAAGAGAAATACTATGAAAAAACTTTTGCTTTGTCTGCTGCTCATTACCGCATTCGCGACCGGTGTCTCGGCGCAGGAAAATAACATTTTCGGTGTTCGCGCCGGCTTCAGTATGAGCAATATGCTGTTTCGCTCGGGTGCCGTTACCAACAGCGTTCACCATCGCAACTCGTTCCACGTCGGAGTGACGGATCAAATCCGGCTCATCCACTCGAACCCCCTCTATCTGGAACTCGGTCTGTTTTTCAATGATGCGGGCACAAAGGTCGAATCGACTAATAAGCATCTGGAAGCTATGTATCTGGTACTTCCGGTACTTTTAAACTATCATCTCCAGCTCGGTAATCAGTTCGTTATCATACCCCACCTGGGTCTCTATTACGGTTTGGGCATTGCGGGGAGGTTCGGTTCCGACCCCACATTCGGTAAGCACGGCACGATAGGACGCAACGACTTCGGCGGTCGAATCGGTGTCGGGGCTTCGTGGCGGAGGCATTATTACCTCGGCATAGGATTTCAGGGTTCGATCGTCGGAAATAGCGTCACGGCAGAGGACGATGTGAAGATGCGCAACCGGACTATAAATCTCACGCTGGGATACAATTTCTGATTAGTTATGGTCTTTTTGTGGTATAAATGTTGCACGCCGGGGAGGGTATGACGACAGAAGAAAGAAACAGTCTACCGCTGAGCGATTTCGGGCTACCGAAAGAGCACAAGTTCCCGATGCCGGATGCAGCGCACGTAAGAGCAGCAGAATCCTATTTCCACTGGGCGCCGGACGACGAAAAACCACAACTGGCCCGCCGAATACTACGGAAGGCCAGTGAGTTTGGAGTCGAAGTGCACAGCGAGAATGTGCTCGGCTGGGCGAAAAAGTAGTCGGGGCCGAAGCCCGGGCGGGCCGGGTTACTTGATCGGCACGTAGATCTCCGTTTTGAGTTTCTCGGGCGCGGTGCGCGTCGGGTCGTTACAGTATTTCTCGAACACGGGCTCGTCGCGCAAAATGCAACGGCACTCGCCCGGAGAACAATCGCACTCCTCGCAATCGCAGTTGGCCGGAACCCACTCACCGAAGATGGCGTCGTACGTCGGAGTAACCTCGTCGTAGGGCCCGATGTGGGTGAAGACGGCGTAGCGGCCGCCCGCGATGGTGCGCACGGCGAAGTCGCCATTGGCCTCGGGAGTTTTGTTAACGACAAGGCCCGCTTCGGTGCGGAGTTCAGAAGCGTCGGTCAACTTGGGGTCGTCGTAGTAGACGCCGATGTGTTCGATGCCGGCGGTGTAGAGGCCCTGGCGTTTGACCTCGGCCCACAGGCGGACGAAGGCGCCACCGAAGTCGAGCGAGGGATAGGGGCCGGTGAAGGAGAGGTAGAGGAAGGTGCGGGGTTCGAGCTCCACGATGCGCGGAGCTTTCAGCTTAGCGGAAGGAGTTACGGTTGTGGTTTTCATAATTTTGAGTATTTTAGAACTTCTGTATTCGCTGGGTGTGATGTCGTAGAGGGTGCGGAACGCCTTGGTGAGCGACGAGGGAACCTCGAAGCCGACGCGGTAAGCGATCTCTTCGATGGTGAGGTCGGTTTCGCGCAGCAGTTTTTCAGCCGCCTCGACCCGAAGACGGGTGATGTAACTACCGGGAGTCTCGCCGCGGAAGGCGCGAAAGATGCGGTGGAAGTGGAAGGGCGAGAAGTGGGCCGCTGCAGCCACGCGTTCCAGTTCGAGCTCCTCGTCGAGGTGGGCAGCGATGTAAGCCTCGGCCGCCGCAACGCGACGTTCGTAAATTTCTCTGGTCTGTTGTTTTTTCATAGTGCAAAGATAACGCGGCGGCGGCCGGAAAACTTTTCCGGGATTGCTAAATTCAAAAAAGTTGCATAACTTTGGAACCTATGAAAACTACTCCTGCACTTGTGCTCGCCCTGCTGTGTGTGGTCGGCGGATGCACCCGTAACGTCGAAACAACCGATGTCGATATTAACGTGATCCCGCTACCAGCCCAAATGACGCTTTCGGGCGGCGTGTTCTCGGGCGAAACCCCGGCCCGCTACCTGATCGACCCGACCGTCAGTCCCGACAACCCGGAAGGATATGAACTGGTAGTCGACAAAGACGGTATCACCGCCAAGGCACCAACGGAAGCAGGACTGTTCTACGCCGAACAAACAGTACGACAGTTGATCACGCCCGAGGGAGTGCCGATGGTGGAGATTACCGATGCGCCTCGGTTGCCGTACCGGGGGCTGCATCTGGATGTGTCGCGTACATTCTTCGGGAAGGAGTACATACTCAAGCTGCTCGATGCGATGGCGTACTACAAGCTCAACCGGTTCCACTGGCACTTGACAGACGGAGCGGGATGGAGGATCCAGATCGACAAGTATCCGCTATTGACAAAGATGGCGGCGTTCCGAAGCCCGTCTGGCGACGGGAGGTCGAGGCGGTTTGTTCCGGAGGGAACGCCGGGAGCAGAAGGAGGCTACTATACGAAGGACGAGATGCGCGAAGTGGTAGCCTATGCAGCCGAACGGCACATCACGGTGATTCCGGAGTTCGAAATGCCGGGCCACTCGGCGGAAGTCTTTGTGGCATATCCTAACCTTACGTGCAGCGGGCAGGCGTACAGAGGAGGCGACTTCTGTATCGGAAACCCCGACACGTTCACATTCGTGGAGGATGTGCTGACAGAGATTATGGAGATCTTCCCATCGACATACATTCACATAGGAGGCGACGAAGCCAGCAAGCAAGCGTGGAAAACCTGTCCGAAGTGTCAGGCGTTGATGGCGCGAGAGGGGTTGAAAAATGTCGACCAACTACAAAGCTATATGATCCGTCGGGTGGAGAAGTTCCTCAACTCGCACGGCCGAAAGCTCATAGGCTGGGACGAGATACTGCAAGGAGGCATAGCGCCGGATGCAACGGTGATGTCGTGGAGAGACGAGATGGAGGGATATAAGGCCGCGAGGATGGGCCACGACGTTGTGATGACTCCGCAGAACTATCTATATTTCGACTTCTATCAGACCGACCCGACCACTCAACCATACGCCATAGGTGGGCACACGACGGTGAAGTGGGTGTACAGTTTCGACCCGGCGCCGGCGGATTCGCTGGATGCGGCAGCGCGCAAGCACGTCATAGGAGTACAGGGCAACACCTGGACAACATACATACCGACGCAGGCGGACGTAGAGTATATGCAGTGGCCAAGAGCGCTGTCAGTAGCCGAAGTAGGCTGGACGCCGCAAGAGAAACGAGACTGGCAGGACTTCAAGCCGAGGATGAACCATCACGTGGGAGTGCTACGTGACCAGATGGGATTCAACGCCTTCCCGCTGTCGTACGACATAGACTACGAGATGACCGTCGACACGGAAGCCAGAGAGATACGTGTGGTGTTGGATGCGGAGAAGTATCCGGCAGAAATACGCTACACGACCGACGGAACCCAACCGACAGCGACGTCGCAGGTCTACACCGAGCCGGTGACAGTGCGCGACTCGGCACACTTTGTTGCGGGAGTGTTCCGAGACGGAGTACTGATGGGCAAGCCAACGGAGAAGAAGGTGGACTATCATAGAGGAATCGGAAAACCGATAGTCTATCGCACCCCACTCTATCCGGGCTATATGGCTGGAGGCAGAGGTGCTCTACTGGATGGCTATCGAGGTGGGCTGACCTATTATGACAGGCGCTGGCAGGGATATACAAACTCGCTGGACTGTGTGGTCGATATGGGAGAGGCTACGGAGATCAGCAAGGTCTATGCAAAGTTCCTGCAACTAATCGGGCCGTCGGTGTTCCAGCCGGGAGACGTGGAGCTGTTGACCTCGATAGACGGAGTGACGTTCACCTCGCGAGGCAAGGTATTCACAACCATCGCGGACACAGACCGGATGCTGTCGTTCCAGGAGTATGCGTTCAACGGCGAGTGGCCAGCGAGGTATGTGCGGCTACGGGCCAACAACACCCACCCGGGCCGAGGATTCATCTTCACGGATGAGATAGTTATCTGGTAATTTGATAAGCGCCCCAAGTCGCCAGAAGGCCGAGAATGAGGCTGGCGGCAACGTACAGAAGGGCGCAACCGGGCTGGCCGTCGCGAAAGAGGGTGAAGGTCTCGTTTGAGAAGGCAGAGAAAGTTGTGAACCCGCCAAGGAACCCGGTCGCGAGAAACATCCGCCATTCGAGGGAGAGCCCACCGCGGTCGAACAAGCCGAACACGATGCCGATGCAAAAGCAACCGACGATGTTAACAACGAGGGTACCGGTCGGGAAGCCAGCGAGGAGGCTGGCAGGGAGGCTTGTGGGGAGGGTGGCCGAGATTCCGGACGGCCGAGGCGAGAGGGCAGTCAAGCGCGGAGAGAGGCCGGTCAAGCGCGGAGAGAGGGCCAGAGAGAGCAGGTAGCGAGCAACGCCACCAAGAAACCTCCCCGCCCCGACTAACAATACGGTCTTCATAAGGCACTGTACTCCCGCTGTTTGTATTTGGGTTGGTTTTTGATCGTCTCCGCCGCCGCGTGGCGAACCAGCTCCGCGATGAGGTTGTCGGGCACGTCGCTATCCAACGAAACCGAATTCCAAAGCAGGGTCTTGAACCGCGTACGGGTAACGCCGGAGTATCGCTCGCGCAGGTCGAGCGACCGCGTGGGGTCGCATTTCAGAGCCGCGCGAAACTCGCCGCCCTTGGGAGCCAGGTGGATATAGGCGAACATCTTACCCATCACCTTAAAGACCAGCACGTTCGGGTCGATGAACGGACACGACTCCGAAGCCGCCTTAACGGACAGGCAACAGGCGCGAAACTCTTCGATGTTCATAATGCGGTCACGGACGGAGCCGTCACGCGTTTTTCCACCTCGGAAGGCGCTTCATCCCGCGGGTGTAGAGCCAGGCGAGGAATTTAGGAGTGCCGCCCTCGAGCATCACCTTGTAACAAAAGTCGCGAAACTCAGGCAACGTACCCTCGAAGGTGAACTTACCGTCGGCGTAACAGTAGCTGCAATAATTTTCGTTTTTCGATCCGTCGGCGTTCGTACCGCCGCCCTGCGGGTCCTTACTCAGAGGCATACCACAACTTCCACACATCTTACTCATAGCGCATTAACTATTTACAGGTTAGGTTATTCTTAGCATCGGGGTCGTTGTCGAGGACGGGCTTCACAGTCGGGCAGGTGTTGAGCTCGGCGCAATCACCGCAAGTCTCGAAGCCTTTGCCGGTGGCGCAGGAACGGATCTCGCACATCGAGCAAAAGCCGAACTTTACGCCGTCGGTACGGCAACCCAGGCAATTGATCGTCTCGGCGGTAATTTGCGGCGAGTTGTTCATCTCGGCCCACTTTCGGGCGGTAGTTTCACGCAGAGAGTTGTCGTCGTTGATGGTCGCGATTCGGGCGTCGCACATCTCACAATCGAGCCCGCAAAAAGCAATAAGCTGTTTCATAACGGAGTTTGAGTTTTGCTTCGCAAAGATAGGATTTTTTTATGAAAGTTCGAGGTGGAGGATCGTGTAGAATTTGCCCTCGCTGTCGACCTCGGGAGATATGTGTGTTGTTCACAAATTCCAATACTCCTCTTGTTTCTTCTTGGTCAGGCGTTTGATCACCTCCGCCACCGAATGCCGGACGAGTTCCTCGATCAGATCATCAGGCACATCGCTCTCCAACGCAACCGCATTCCACAGCGGGGTTTTGAATTCGGTTTCGGTCACACCGGCGAACTTGTAGCGCAGGTCGAACTGCCGCTGGAGGTAAGCCGCGTAAAACAGCGTCACAGCCGCAAGCGAGAGGATCTGAATGGCAGTCATTTTTAGGGCTTTGCCGGTTTATCGCCGACCACAAACCGGCCGTTGAAGTAGAGGTCGCGAATGTCGGTTGCCTCGTTCTCCGCCCAATTCTCGACCCCGACGGCGCGCATACGGCACAAATTGAAGAGTTTGAAGTTGTGGGGGTAACCCTGCGCCGCGCTGTCGACCGACGGGGCCAGTCGCCCGCACGGAAACTCATCACACTCAAAGCAATACGTCACGCCCCTTCGCTCGGCGCAGGCGTAGGTCGCACACAAGCCTCGTGTCCAAAGGCAATGGCCCTTCACAGCCCGGCAACCGCCCCGGCAGCCGGTGTCCTCGGGTGCGACTCCGAAAAGTTCGGCCACGCGGGCTCGGTATTCGGGAGTGATGTTCGCCTCGTGAGCTGCGCAGTTGAAGCAATCGAGCCCGCACGGAGCCGTCGATGCAATTTTTTCCGGGGTCGTCATTGAAGTGGAGTATAAAGTTCTATCAGATTCTCCTCCGGGTCGCGAAGATGGACAACACGCATCCCCCAGCCAGGCATATCGACAGGCTCGTTGACGAATTCCACGCCATTGGTTCTCAACGCATTGTATGTTTCGTCCACGTCGGCCACTTCGAAACAGACCATAGATTTCTCACGCCCGCCGACGGGTTGAGCCTCGTCCGCATTGCCTACCACAGGAGCCATATAGTCGCTCAGGAAGATGGCCAACCCTTCGATCCCGTCGGCCACCTTGAAAGCGCCGTAGCACTCCTCGATGTCCCAAAGCGGCTCGAAACCAAGCTTTTGCGCATAGAACTCGAAACACTTCCGGTAGTCCCGCACCAATAATCTCGTGTTGTTGAATTTCATAACTGTTTAATTTTTCGGTTCGGCGTTAGCGACTGTTCTTGCAAAGGTAGCCAGAATTTGTGAAAATTTTGCACCAAAATGAAGAAGACAGGCAGCGACGCCTGTCTTCTCTGTTTATCGGGTTTTGTCAGGATTACTCCTTTTCGATATCCTCGATCTTAGGTTTTCCACTTATCGGGGCGTGTATCTTCACGATCGCCCTGTAGGGATGAGGATCCTTTACGGAGGGTTTTGCGGAGCACTGGAAACGGTAGTTGACACCGTTCACGACCTGTTTCGACACTTTTTCGGGGGTATATCCCACGCCTACGAAACCCTCCATTGCCTGATCGAATACTTTTTTGTCCGCAGGGGTCAATGGCTCGAATTGTGTCCAGCCGCCTGCCGGGTGTTTGTTTTCTCCTGTTTTTATAATAACAATGATTAAGTTAATAATTTAGGTTAAGCGATCGCATTGATTTTCCATCAATAATCGCGCCTGACTATCTCTTTCTGACACACTTTTCATCTCGTCTCATTCGACGGGATTCCGGACGACAAATACAGTCTGTTTACCGCCGACTACTTTCCGATGCAGAAATGATAGGGTGTTTTGGTTCAGCATATTAACGGTTAATAGGGTGAGATAGAGCTTTTTTAGGCGATTATGTAATCGGATGTCATTTTGTGTAATCAGTCCAATGTGTTTCCGCAAACACCCTCATTCCATTTGCCGGATTATAGCTTGGATATATCTTCAGATATTCTTCTTCGGCCTCCCTGAAATTGTCTGCAGTGATAATTTCTGCATAATGAAGATACAGCAGTCCTATTGTCGCTGATCGGGACATTCCTTGATTGCAATGAAGCAAGATGTTTTTATTTTCTATGTTTTCATTAATAGAGACAATGGCCTTATCGATAATCTCTTTAGCAATGGGGTTATCGACATCAACAAGATTAAGAATTAGCCTATTATCTCTTTCAGCAATCAGATATTCTGGATGGGTATTAACAACGGCTCTCCCTGTGTAGCCCAATGCCTGACGGTGATATGGCTCTTTGCAAGCGTGTATAACAAACCAATTAGGCTGAAATTTCACATTAGACTCATAATCATCTTGCGAACCAATGTATAAATTCTTGGTGATTTCTATCATCTCTTTTTATTTTAATTCTGCTTATTTATCAAATTCACATCTAATTATTGCATTCCCATCACATCTTCCGGGAGCAGGACATTTTTCATCGACCCGGCAGGACGGGTTTTCAGGAACAGTTTGGGAACGATGGTGTGCCCTTTGGCAAAGGGTAGCCGCGCGGCTTTTTCCACAAGTTCTGTCAATAGTCGGTCGCTGTTCTCTCCGGTTGTCCATTTGCATTCGCCGACAAGCAGATATTTCTTGTCCAACGATTCGGCGACGACATCCAACTCGATACGCTCGTCTTTCGAGACCCCGCCCCACCACCGGCGGGCAATGTCGTAAGTGATGCCGTCGATCTCATTTCCGGATACCGTTTCGCGACAGAGCTTCTCCCAATACTCGCCTACATAGCTCGAAAATTGGCTGTCGAGCGTTGCGAGAATCGGCTGTATGCGCCCAAGTTCAATGAACGAGCGGTTCGGGATGATGAACCGGAAATAGAAATTCATGAATGGATCGGCAATCTTGTAGAGGCTTTTTTTAGAGTTCTTTTCGTTTTCACCGAACGGGATTTCTTTGGTCAGATAGCCGAGCAAGATCAATTTGGCAAGCGGACGCGAAAGGTTGGTCGCTATCTCACCGCTCCGTCCGGCAATCTCGGACAGGCGGTGTGCACCCGCCCCGACATACGACATAATTGTCGATGTTTTTACAATGTCCTTGATGTCATCCTTGAAGAGTTTCAGTGGCTCCTCGTAAAGCGTCCCGTTTACGGATAGCAAATTGGCTTCGATGGCTTCACGCAGGTTGGTATATCCTTCCCGCAATTCCCAATAACGCGGCACTCCGCCCCAGACGGCGTACTCCTCGACCGCATCGAGAGCCGACACGCCAAGAGCCTCCATAATGTAGGGTATTTTTATCGGCGCGATTTTCAAAATAGCATCGGCACGACCATAAAGCGGCGACGAGGCATCCAAAACCAATCCGTACATCAACTGTTGCGACGACCCGCAGATAACCAGATTGAATTTCAGACGTTTCGAATCGATCTTGTTTTGTAGGATAGACGGCAAATCGGAACTGCTGCCGACAATATAGGGGAATTCGTCGATGCAGAGCGTGAATTTTTGCGATGTCCGGTCGTTCAGCGTGTCGAAAAAGACGTTCCAATCCGGATAAATTACTTTGTCGAATCCGGGGATAATCGTCGATGCGATCATTTTGGCCAGCAACTCCCGTTGGAGTGTGGCATCGGTCTGGTCAGCCAAATAATAGACATCACTCTTCTCGAGCGTTCGGGTGATCAGGGTCGATTTACCTAAACGCCTACGTCCATAAACCACCGTGAATGTCGGTTTAGCGGCATTCAACACTGCTTCGAGCCTTTTGCTCTCCTCTATTCTATCGACGAATTTCATGGTCATTCAATAATTATGCATTGCAAACATAATGTTTGTCGAGCATAATTCCAAATTTCATTCCTCAATTCTGTTTATTTATCAAATTTACTACGACCTTGATCATCACCTCCATCTCCTCGGGACGGCTCTCGGCGATCATCAGCGTCAGGGCGACGAGGGTGTTGTTGCCAATTAGCGGTGTGCCGTCGGGCTTGTAGAGGATGCGGTTGCCCTCCAAAAACCACAGGAACAGGAATGCCGCGATACGTTTGTTGCCATCGCTGAAAGAATGGTTTTTGACGACGAGGTAGAGCAGCATCGCTGCCTTCTCCTCGATGCTCGGGTATAGTTCCGCCCCGTCGAAAGTCTGGTAGATCGTGCCGATGGAACTGCGGAACGAGCCGTCCTTTTCGTTACCGAATAAGCCACCACTCCCGAATTTTTCGCGCAGTTCGGCTATTGCCGCCGTTGCACTCTCATAGGTTGCGTGAAACCCAGCGCCGGCAGTGGTGTCGGTAATTTCGAGTTGCTGGTAGTCGTAGCGGTCGAGCGTATCGAGGGCATAAGTAAAGTCAGCGATTATCCGTTGGATACCTGCCGCTTCGCTCTCAATACCTATCTTGTCTCTGTTCATCGTTTTGCCTTTGTCGCAAAGATAGCCAGAAATTCCGAGTGGCACCTACTTATAATGCAACGAGTGTCTTTCCGATCGCGTTGATTTGCGGGTCGGGAATCGAAAGCTCGCCTGCGATCTCCCTCCATTTCGATACAGCCTCCACGACTTGTTCAATGATCGGAGCGGGTCGGGAAATA
>QMCE01000345.1_pt1 | contig 23053 bp, 15 predicted proteins | sample 1821851 | NCBI WGS metagenome assembly QMCE01 (sample SAMN09453174, study PRJNA476694) | Termite gut metagenome, whole genome shotgun sequencing project. | isolation source: worker | host: Odontotermes sp. | place: South Africa:Pretoria | collected 2016-01-28 | reverse complement strand
ATGGGGCTTGCCTGCGCCATGCCCGCCTTGTAGGCGAGGTGTGCCGCCGTTTTGAAAGCCATCTCGTTCGAGTCCACAGCGTGGTACGAGCCGTCGTACAGCGTAGCCTTGAGCCCCACGACGGGGTAGCCGGCCACCGCGCCCTTCTTCACGGCCTCCTGCAAGCCCTTTTCCACGGCGGGGAAGAAGTTTTTGGGCACCGAGCCGCCCACCACTGCCGTTTCAAACACCAGCTCATCGCCCTCGTAGGGCTCGAAGCGCACCCACACGTCGCCAAACTGGCCGCTGCCGCCTGTCTGCTTTTTGTGGCGGCCCTGCACCTCCACCTTTTTGCGGATCGCCTCGCGGTAGGGCACGCGCGGCTTGATGAGCTCGATCTCCACGCCGAACTTGCCCTTGAGCTTCGAAGAGACCATATCAAGATGCTGCTCGCCCAACCCCGAAAGGATCTGCTGACGCGTCTCGGAATTCATCTCGAACCGAATGGACGGGTCCTCCTCCATCAGACGGCGGATGCTGCCCGTCACCTTGCCCTCGTCGCCCTTCTTGCCCACCTTGATGGCCATCGAAAGGGTGGCATTGGGGAAGGCCACGCCGGGGAAGGAGAGTACGCGCTTGGCCTCACACAGCGTATCGCCCGTCACCGTCTCGCTCAGCTTGGTCAGCGCGCCGATATCGCCGGCGGTAAGGGCCGTGGCCTCCTCCTGCTTCTTGCCCTTGACATAGATCATCTTGGCAAAGCGGTCGGGCTGGCCGGTGCGCGCGTTCACGGGGATATCCCCCGCGCTCAGCTTGCCCGCCACCACCTTGACGAACGAAAGCTTGCCCACAAAGGGGTCGGCCACCGTTTTGAACACAAAGGCCGCAAGCGGCTCGCCGGCCGCACAGGCCACGGCGGTCTTTTCGCCCTTCTCGTTTTCGGCGGTTTCGCCCGCGGCTTCGGCGGCGGAAGGCAGATGCGCGGCAATGGCGTCCAGCAGCAGGTCGATGCCCTCAAGCGTCACGCCCGAGCCGCACAGCACGGGAATGATCGCCCCGCCGGCCACGCCGGCGTGCACACCTTTGATCAGCTCCTCGGGAGTGAGCTCCTCGTCGGCGAAGAATTTTTCCATCAGCGCCTCGTCCGTCTCGGCCACCACCTCGGCTATGGCGGCGCGCAGCTCCCCGATATTGTCAAGGGGCGGCATAGCCGTTTCGGCGCGCTCGCCCCTGGCGTTGTAGGTGTAGGCTTTATTTTCGAGCAGGTTCACATAGCATTCGGCCTTGCCGTCCTTCACGGCGGGCACAACAAGCGGGCACACCGCCGCGCCGAACGTCTCCTTAAGCTGATCCAGCACCTTATAAAAATCGGCGAATTCGGCGTCCATCTTGCCCACAAAGAACATCCGGGCCTTGTTCATGGCCTTCGCCATATCGTAAGCCTTGTGCGTGCCCACCTCCACGCCGTCTTTGGCCGAAAGAGCGATGATCACGCTCTCCACGGCGCGCACTCCCTCGCACATACCGCCGGCAAAGTCAAAGAGGCCGGGGGTATCGAGGAGGTTCACCTTCACATTGCCCCACGCGAATGGGTACATCGAAGAAGAAACCGAGGCCTGGCGTTTGATCTCCTCGGGGTCGAAATCGAGAGCGGTGTTGCCGTCGGCAACCTTCCCGAGGCGGTCGAGCTCCCCCGCCCTGAAGAGCATCCCCTCCGCCAGAGAGGTTTTGCCGCTGCCCCCGTGCCCCGCCAGCGCAATGTTGCGGATATTCCCCGCTTCGTACTGCTTCATGAACCTGTTCTCCTTCCCAGATAATTGAAGGTAATTCATCGTTTTGTCGGTTTCCCTGCCACAAGCAGAAGAAACCGACAAAACGGGGACAAGTTCCGGCCTGTCCGAGCCACAACAGATAGATTATACCAAGATTCTTCACGAATGACAAGAAGAAATTGTTCATACTACGTAAACACCGATTTGCCCTGATTCCCCTCCCGTGCAGGGGCGTCCACGGGAGGGGAATCAAGGCGCTCTCTGCCGCCGGCAGGCAAAGGCAAGACAGCAAAACCGGCAAAGTTGCAGAAGACGCCGGTACGGCAAAGACCGGTTTTTTGCGCCTCCCGATTGATTCTGCCGCACATTTGTGATACAGTTATCCAAGGCGCGATACCTGCGTGAACCGGCAATAACCGTTCTTTCATAACACATTTTAATCAGGGAATCAAATAAGGAGGACGTATCAATGGTGCAAAAAACGCTTTGTGTGATATTCGACGGTCTGGGAGACCGGCCCATTCCGTCACTGGGCGGCAAAACGCCGCTCGAGGCCGCCGCCACCCCCAATTTTGACGCTCTCGCCCAAAAATCGCTTTGCGGGCTGATGTACACGCTGGGCCGCGGCGTGCGCCCGGGCAGCGACGTCTCGCATCTGGCCATCTTCGGCTACCCGATGCAGCAATATTACACCGGGCGCGGCCCCATTGAGGTAGCTGGGCTGGGCATCCGGTTACAGGAGGGCGACGTGGCCTTCCGCGGCAACTTCGCCACCGTGGACGAAAGCTGGAACATCCTCGACCGGCGCGCGGGGCGCATCCGCGTTGTGGATGCCTTCGCCGCCGCCCTCGACGGCCTTGTCATCGACGGCGTAACCTGCATCGTCAAGCCGGGCACAGCCCACCGCGCCGGCGTGGTGCTGCGCGGCAAGGGTCTTTCGGCCGCCATCTCCGACGCCGACCCCCACGAGGAGGGCAAACCGGTGGCCGCTGTCCGTCCGCTCGACGGTACCAAAGAAGCGGCCTTCACCGCCGATGTTCTCAACAAGTTCATGCGCAGATCCTACGAAATTCTCGACGCGATGGAAGAAAACAAGCAGCGCGGGGCAAACGGCCAATTCCCCGCCAATATCCTTCTGCTGCGCGGCGCGGGCGTATACCCCTCGATGCCCGAATTCGACGAGAAATACGAGCTCAAGTCCTGCTGCGTCGCCGGCGGCGGCCTGTATAAGGGCATCGGCGCCTTCCTTGGCATGGAGCTCATCGACGTGCCTGGCGCCACCGCCTTACCCGACACCGACATCGAGGCCAAATTTAAGCGCGGCGTCGAGCTGCTCAGTGATCACAGCTTTGTTTTCGTCCATGTAAAGGCATCCGATTCGCTGGCCGAAGACGGCAACGCCGAGGGCAAAAAGGTCTTCCTCGAAAAGGCCGACAGGGCGGCGGCGCTGCTGCGCGATCTGCCCGACGACGTGCTGCTGGTAATCGCCTCCGACCATTCCACAGCCTGCGAGCTCAAGGCGCACAGCGCCGACCCGGTGCCCGTTCTCTTTTGCAACCCCAGCGTGCGCGTCGACGACGTCGCCGCCTTTGGCGAGCGTGCCTGCGCGCGCGGCGGCCTCGGCGTCATCGAAGGCAAGGATATCATGCCGCAGATCATGAACCTCATGGGCAAGCTGCATCTCATTGGCGCGTAGAACGCCGTTACAGTTCGCCAAGGGCCAAAAAAACTCCGGCGTCACCGCATTTTACGGTGACGCCGGAGTTTTGATCTGTCAGCGTTTCTACCGGCCGGGCGCTTGCGCGCACTAGATCGACGTTACATTAACGGCGCGGAGCTTGTTGTTTTTGGGGTCGATCTCGGTTTGGAAGGTAACCTTCTGGCCCTCGTTGAGGGTCTTGAAGCCTTCGGCCACGATAGCGGAGAAATGCACAAACACATCCTCACCGCCGTCGTCATTGGAGATAAAGCCGAACCCTTTTTCCGCGTTGAACCATTTGACAGTACCGTTGCTCATGAAAGAACCTCCTAGTTATTGCTGTGATTTTTTTCGCGCTTTTTGCCCCAAAAAAAATCACATGCTTATGTTAGTCATCAAACGTTCAATGGCTAACATAAACATGTGAGCATAGAGCATCTGGCGCTTAACAGTTGTCAGTTTAGCACGTAAGTCGCGAAATGTCAACTGCTTTTTATAGGAAAATTTTGGGCATAATTCATCACTTTCCCACGCAGAACCGGGCAAATACGGCGTCGACAAGCTCGCCGGTCACGCCCTCGCCGGTGAGTGCCAGCAGCGAGGCCAGCGCGCTTTCGGCGCACACGCCCACGGCGTCCAGCGTCACGCCCTGCTCCAGCGCAAAAACGGCTTCACAAAGGGATTCTTTGGCATCGCGCAAGCAGGCGCGCTGCCGCTCGTTGGCCACAACGGCGCCGGTCGCGTCCAGCTTATCCAGCGCAAGCGCCCGCAGTATGGCTTCCTCCAGCGCCTCGCGCCCCGCGCCGGTGCGCGCCGAAACGCTTACGGCATGCGCAACGCGCCGGCGCAGCGGCTCCATATCGAACCGCTGCGGCAGATCCGCCTTGTTGACGGCGGCGACACAGGGCCGCCCCTCCAGCCGCGCGAGCAGCGCGGCGTCCTCGCCGTCCGCCGGCCGCGAGCCGTCAAAAACGGCAAGAACGATATCGGCCTCCTCTAGCCGCGCGAGAGCGCGCGCAACGCCCAACCGCTCGGCCTCGCCTTTGCCTTCGCGCAGGCCGGCGGTGTCAGCCAGGCGCAGCACTAGGCCGCCGAGGCGGATATCCTCCTCCACCACATCGCGCGTGGTGCCCGGTTTGGCGGTGACGATGCTGCGCTCACAACCGGCCAGCAGGTTCATCAGCGAAGATTTGCCCACGTTGGGCTTTCCCACGATAACCGCCGTCACCCCGTCGCGCACCAGACGCCCGGTATCGTAGGTGGCCAGCAACGCGCTCACCCCGGCTTCTATCTCGCGCAGTGCCGCCGTCAGCGCGCCGCGCTCCACCGGGATCAGATCCTCGTCGGGGTAATCGCTCCACGCGGCCAGATGGGCGCTTTGCGCCAGCAGGCGCTCGCCAAGACGGCGCGTCTCGCGGCCCAGCGCGCCCTGTCTGGAGGCCAAAGCGGCGCGCAACGCCGCGTCTCCCTGCGCGCCCACCAGCTCCATCACAGCCTCGGCCTGCGCAAGATCCAGCTTGCCGTTTTCATAAGCGCGCCGCGTGAACTCACCGGGCGCGGCGGGCACAGCGCCCGCATCGAGGCAGGCGCGCAGCGCCCTGCCTGCCGCGTACACACCGCCGTGGCAGCACAGCTCGGCCACATCCTCGCCGGTGTAGCTGCGCGGCGCGCGGTAAACAATGGCCACCGCCTCGTCGATCAGCGCGCCGCCGGCGTCGCGCAAATGCCCGTAAGCGGCGGCGTAGCCCTTGAGCGCGCGTACCCCTCGCTCCTCGTTCACCGGCGAAAAGACCCGGTCGGCGATCGCGAGCGCCGCCGGCCCGCTCAGGCGCACGGCGGCCACAGCCCCCGCGCCGTGGGGCGTGATGATAGCGGCAACAGTCTCCCGCATAGGTATTTCCTTTCTCCTGCCCTTATTCCCCTCCTTTTTTTGAGGGGTGGCACGAAGCGCCGGGTAGTTATGGCGAGGACGCCGCAGGCAGCACCCCTCCAAGTGAGGGGAATAAGGGCAAGGCCATCCCGCCGCACGGTACAAAAGAGCGGCGGCATGAAAGTTTTCTCATGCCGCCGCGTTTCTTGCGGAAACTCCGCCCGTTTTCACCATCTACCGCAGCGGCAGCCGCCGGAACCGCCCATCCCGCCGTATTGCGCGCAATAATCGTACATCGCGAGATAGGCTTCCTTATCTTCCGCTCGCAGCGTGCCGTCCGCTATGGCCCCGTCAAGCTTTTCCTCAAACGCCTCGCGGGTAAGCAGGTTGCCGTCTTCGTCGCACATAAAGCCGTAACCGAGGCTGCAGCCGTAGCCGTATACCGTTCCGTCGCGGTCTATGCGCATACCGGGCTCCCGCCGCCCCCAACCGGCGGCAAAAGCCGTCGTCGCCATACAAACTGCCAGTGCAATCGCCAAAGATCCCGTTGCGAGCGTTTTCATAAATTGTTCCCCGCTTTCTCTGTGTCGGAGGATGGATGGCTTCCGTGCGGCAATCGTTTATCTGAGTTTAGTATAATATAGCAGCGTCCCCGCGTCAAGAAAAGATTATCTCGGGAACCGCAACGCGGCCTGCGCGGCGGCGAGGCGGGCAATGGGCACGCGGAAGGGCGAGCAGCTCACGTAATCGAGCCCTGCTTTATGGAAAAACTCGATGGAGCTCGGGTCGCCGCCATGCTCGCCGCACACGCCCAGCTTGAGGGCGGGCTTGGCGCCGCGGCCCTTCTGCACAGCCGTCTTTACCAGCTCGCCGACGCCCTCTTGGTCGAAGCGGGCAAACGGGTCGGATTCGTAGATCTTCTTATCGTAATAATGGCCGAGGAAGTTGCCGGCGTCGTCACGGCTGAACCCAAATCCCATCTGCGTGAGGTCGTTGGTGCCAAAGCTGAAGAAATCGGCCACGCCGGCCACAGCGTCGGCGGTAACGCACGCGCGCGGTATCTCGATCATCGTGCCCACAAGGTACGAAATCTTCACGTCGGAGGCGGCGATGATGCCCTCAGCCACGCGCACGACGATATCGCGCACAAAGGCAAGCTCCTTCGCCTCGCCGATGAGGGGGATCATGATCTCGGGCACCATTTTCCACTCGGGGTGCCTGCGCTGTACATTGACGGCGGCCTCGATGATGGCGCGCGTCTGCATTTCGGCGATCTCGGGATAAGCGACGCACAGGCGGCAGCCCCTAAAGCCCATCATGGGGTTGAACTCGTGCAGCGAGGCGATCACCTCGCGCACGCGCGCCTCGTCCACGCCCATCTCCCCGGCCAGCTCGCGGATATCCTTCTCTCCCTGCGGGAGGAACTCGTGCAGCGGCGGGTCGAGGTAACGAATGGTCACGGGCATGCCCTTCATGGCCTCGTAGATGCCCTCAAAATCGCCGCGCTGAATGGGCAGCAGTTTATCCAGCGCCGCGCGGCGCTGCGTCTCATCGGTAGAAAGGATCATCTCGCGCATGGCCCTGATGCGGTCGGCTTCAAAGAACATGTGCTCGGTACGCGTGAGGCCGATGCCCTCGGCACCAAAGGCCACGGCCTGCGCGGCGTCGCGCGGGGTATCGGCGTTGGTGCGTATTTTAAGCTGGCGGATCTCGTCGGCCCAGCCCATCAGCGTCTCAAAGTCGCCGCTGATGCTTGCCTCCGCAGTGGCGATCACCTCGCCGTAGATATTGCCGGTAGAACCGTCCAGCGAGATATAGTCACCCTCTTTGATGACCTTGCCGGCCAGGCGGAACTGCCTGTTCTCTTCATCCATGACGATCTCGCCGCAGCCGGCCACGCAGCAGCGGCCCATGCCGCGCGCCACCACGGCCGCGTGCGACGTCATGCCGCCGCGCACCGTGAGGATGCCCTGCGCCACATTCATCCCCTCGATATCCTCGGGGCTGGTCTCTAGGCGGCAAAGCACCACCTTCTCGCCCTTTTCGGCCCACGCCACGGCGTCGGCGGCGGTAAACACCACGCGCCCGCAGGCGGCGCCCGGCGAGGCGGGCAACCCCGCGCCAAGCGGCGCGGCGGCCTTCAGCGCCTTGGTTTCAAACTGCGGGTGCAGCAGCGCGTCCAGCGATTTGGGGTCGATCTGCAACAGCGCCTGCTTTTTATCGATCAACCCCTCGCTCACAAGGTCGCAGGCCACGCGCAGGGCGGCGGCGGCGGTGCGCTTGCCGTTGCGGGTCTGCAGCATATACAGCTTGCCGTGCTCGATGGTGAACTCCATATCCTGCATATCTTTATAGTGCAGCTCCAGCTTGCGCGCCGTGGCTGCAAACTGCGCGTACACCCCGGGCATGGTCTCCTTCATGGTATCGATGGGCATCGGCGTGCGGATACCGGCCACAACATCCTCGCCCTGCGCGTTCATGAGGTATTCGCCGTACAGCCTGTTCTCGCCCGTACTGGGGTTGCGCGAGAAAGCCACGCCGGTGCCCGAATCGTCGCCCGAGTTGCCAAACACCATCATCTGCACGTTCACGGCCGTGCCCCACGAGTAGGGGATATCGTTCATGCGGCGGTAGTAGTTGGCGCGCGGGTTATCCCACGAGCGGAATACGGCGGTCACCGCCTCGATAAGCTGATCTCTGGGCTCGGCGGGAAACTCGAAGCCCTTTTGCTCCTTAAAATACGCCTTGAATTTGCCTACCATCTCTTTGAGGTCTTCTGCGCCAAATTCGGTATCCTGCCTGATGCCCCTAGCTTCTTTCATCTCGTCGATGATGCGCTCGAAGTTGTGCTTGGGCAACTCCATGACGACGTCGGAGAACATCTGGATAAAGCGGCGGTAGCTGTCATAGGCAAAGCGCGGGTTGTTGGTAAGCGCCGCGAAGCCCTCCACGACGGTATCGTTGAGCCCCAGGTTGAGGATAGTATCCATCATGCCGGGCATCGAGGCCCGGGCGCCCGAGCGCACCGAAACAAGCAGCGGATCGCGCGTATCGCCAAACCGCTTGCCCGAAAGCTCCTCCAGCTTTGCCATATTGGCAAATATCTCGTTTATGATAGCACCGTCGATCTTTTTTCCGTCATCGTAATAGCGGGTGCAGGCCTCGGTAGTGACAGTGAAGCCGTGGGGCACCGGCATACCCAATTCGGTCATTTCGGCGAGATTAGCGCCCTTGCCGCCCAGCAGATTTCGCATGCCGGCATTGCCCTCAGAGAACAGGTAGACATATTTCCGGTCCATGTGCGTGTACCTCCCAAAGATTTCTTTTTTTCTATTTCTATTCTTCTCATGTCCGGTACATTATATCACATTTCCCAATAAATTTTGCGATCGAGGATGAAAAACTGCCATTTCATTACGATTTCATGAATCTCGCTTGATTCTTCTTGCATTCGAGCAAAAAAATTGTCATAATGATATGGCTGACGAGGGGGGTTAAGTCCACCCCAAACTGTTTTTTTTGCATTAACTGGCAGCGTGTTTCTTTTTTCGCGGGAACGCTTCCGGCATTTTCTGCTATGATAGTTGACAGCGGACCGCTCTGCCAAAGATTCTCAAATAGTTCAAGACCGTTCCCTGCCTCTTTTTTTGTAGGGGCGGGGTCAGTCTGCCCGCGACGGGGTACCACGGTAGTAATCAGATAAACACTAATTAATTGTGTTTTCCCGCCTTCAGTGGGGAAAACACCGCTGCGACCGCAATTTTGGGGAGGTCTCTTATTGCGTAATGTATACGCTGTGGTGCTGGCGGCGGCCGGCACCGAGATAAATCCGGTGCGCCCCCGGGCGCTGGGCGAGGTGCTGTTCCGCCCTGCGGTGCTGTGGGTGGCCGATGCGCTTGCACGGGCCGGCATCGGGCGCGTGATGACAGTGCTGGGAAGCGGCGGCGACGAAGTTCGCGCCCTGCTGCCGCCCGACTATGCGCCTGTATGGCATAACGGGCGCGGCGGCGACGGCCACGCCGTGGCGGCGGCGTGCGACGCGATTCGCGAAAGCGGCGCGGAGCATGTGGCCGTGCTGCACGGCGACGCGCCCTTTGTTACGCCCGACGACCTGCGTGCCGCCTATGATATGCATAAGAACGACGGCAACGCCGTCACCGTGTTTTCGGCGCGCCTGCCCGACCCGGACGGCTTCGGGCGGCTTGCGCGCGTGCGGGCCGTTGTGCGGAACCGCGAGGCCGACCGCGCCGCGGTGCCGGTCGACGGGGCGGATGCCGTGGCCTGTTGGTTCGACGCCGCCTTTTTGCTGGAGTACTTTGATAAGAGCAAGCCGGGCGGGAGGCAGGGCGATTATTCTCTTGCCGAAGCCGTGTCTGCCGCCGCGCGGAGCGGGCGGGCCGGCGTTTACGCTGCTCACCCCGATACCGTGCTGCGTGCCGGCGACCGGCGCACGCTCGCGCGGCTCAACGAGCTGGCGCGGCGCTATGTGATCGATACGCTGCTGGACGGCGGCGTGGATATCCCCTTTGCCGGGCAGGTGACGGTGGATACGCGCGTGCGCGTGGCGCCCGGCGCCACGCTGCTGCCCGGAACGGTTTTGCGCGGCGAAACGGCCATCGGCCCCGGCTGCGTGATCGGTCCCAACACCATGATAGAGGATAGCACCCTTGGCGCGGGCTGCCATATTGTTTCGTCGTATATCGAGGGCTCGGCGCTGGCCGACCACGTGAGCGTGGGCCCCATGAGCCGTATCCGCCCCGGCTGCCGTGTTGGCAGCCGCGTAAAGGTGGGCAACTTTGTCGAACTCAAAAACTCCGTGATCGGCGACAACACGGCGGTGGCGCACCTGACCTATGTGGGCGACGCCGACGTGGGCGCGCGTGTCAATTTTGGCTGCGGCGTCGTGCTTGTCAACTACGACGGCGAGAGCAAGCACCGCACGCAGATCGGCGACGGCAGCTTTATCGGCTGTAACTCCAACCTGATCTCCCCCGTAAAGATCGGCGAACGGGCGTATCTGGCCGCCGCTACCAACGTTACCGGCGACGTACCCGCCGAGGCGCTTGCCATCGGCCGCGCGCGCATGGAGATCAAACGGGATTGGAACAAGGATAGCAAGCGGTTCCGAAAGGGCAAGTGACGGTGCGGAAAGTAACGGTCTTGTCTGTTCCGCAATCGCGATGCCGCCCGGCCCCTATTCCCCTCCCTTGGAGGGGTAGTCGCCCTTGCCCTTGATCGTCTGTTGTCCGTTGTCAATCGTTCATTAAGTACTGCCGATTGCCACTAAGGGGAGAGTTAAAGAAAATGAACGTTCACGGTAAGGAGATCAAAGTTTTTGCCGCCAATTCCAACAAGCCGATGGCGCAGTCTGTCGCGCGGGCGCTGGGGATGCCGCTGGGCCGCAGCGAGGTAAGTATGTTTGCCGACGGCGAGATCTCGGTATCCATTGGCGAAAGCGTACGCGGCAGCGATGTGTTCGTGCTGCAATCCACGTGTAAGCCTGTCAACGACAACCTGATGGAGCTCCTTATCATGATAGACGCCTTCAAGCGGGCGTCGGCCGGGCGCATCACCGCCGTGATCCCTTATTTCGGGTACGCGCGGCAAGACCGCAAGGCGCGCGCACGCGACCCCATCTCGGCCAAGCTGTGCGCCAACCTCATCGAGAAGGCGGGGGCCGACCGCCTTCTCTCGATGGATCTGCACGCGCCCCAGATCCAGGGATTCTTTGATATTCCTGTCGACCATCTGCTGGGCGTGCCGCTGCTGATCCCCTACTTCCAGAAGAAGTTTGCCGGGCGCCTCGATGATTTGGTGGTGGTTTCGCCCGATCTCGGCTCGGTGGCGCGGGCGCGCCGTTTCGCCGAAAAACTGGACAAGCCGCTGGCTATCATCGACAAGCGCCGCCCCAAGGCCAATGTATCCGAGGTGATGAACGTCATCGGCGACGTGCGCGATAAGATCGTGATCCTCGTCGACGATATGGTGGATACCGGCGGCTCGCTGACACAGGCGGCCAAGGCATTGGAGGAAATCGGCGGCGCCAGCGAGATATACGCCTGCGCCACCCACGGCGTGCTCTCGCCGCCGGCGCTTGAGAGGCTGCGGCAAAGCTCGATCCGTGAGCTGGTGCTGCTCGATACCGTTCCGCCCCACCCCGACGCCGAAGCGAGCCGGATCATCTATCTTTCGGCGGCCAATATTTTTGCCGACGCGGTGGACCGTATCTATCACGGCAAGCCGGTGTCGCCGCTTTTTGTATAGGAGTTGGGGCTCCGCGCCATATTTCGCGCTACGCCGACAGGGGGAGAACGCCTGCCGGCGCGTAGGGTTATGCGGCCGGGGGCGCGAAAACGGTAAACGCCGGTTGGCGTTGCCTTTAGAGACTGTGTTCAGCAACGAGAAATGCCGGTACGACAAGGGCTTTTTTCGCCGGACAAGACAATTTTCGCGGTAATACTATGTGTATTGCAAGGAAAATTAACGCGGTACGGAGAAAAAAGACCTGCCGGAACGGTGTTTTGAGTGCTGAACACAGGCTCTTATTCCCCTCAGGGAGGGGAAAAGTCAAAGACACGACGGAGGCTGTTATGCTTGATCAACTCTTTGCCACGCTTTTTCCCGCTTCGGCCGTACCGGCGGGGCCGGTGGAGTATGTTGTGGCGGGGTTGGGCAATCCGGGGCAGGAGTACGCCGAAACGCGGCACAACGCCGGCTGGCTGGCGCTTGAGACAATCGCGGCCGGGGCGGGCGCGCGGGTGAACCGCATCCGCTTCAAATCGCTGGCGGGAGAGTGCGCGCTGGGCGGGGTGCGAGTGCTGCTTCTGAAGCCCACCACCTATATGAACCTTTCGGGGCATGCGGCGCAGGAGGCCCTCGCCTTTTATAAACTGCCCATCGAACGGCTGGTGGTGCTGTGCGACGACGTGGCGCTGCCGTTCGGCCAGTTGCGCGTGCGTCGCGCGGGCAGCGACGGCGGCCAAAAGGGGCTGGCCAATATCATCTACCTCACCGGTAGCAATGCCTTTGCGCGCGTGCGCATCGGCATCGGCCGTCCGCCGCATCCCGATATGGATGTGAAGGACTGGGTGCTGAGCAGGTTTTCCCCGGCCGAGCGCGCCGCGCTGGAGCCCGTGCTCGGCCGGGCGGCGCAGGCCGCCGGGTTGATCGTGGCCGGAAAATGCGACGAGGCCATGAACCTTTTTAACCGGACTGAGAAGCCCGAAACCAAAGCTTCGCTCGACGCGCCCGAGTGCTGACGCGCCGGATATGATAAACTCCCTTTCCCTTCCCATTTTCAACCTCATTAGGAGCAACTGATGAAACAATTCGCGAAACTGCTGGAACGCGCGGGAGGCTTTGGGGCGCTGGCCGAAAGCTGCCATATGCGCGGCGCGCCGACGCTGGCGGCGGGCTTGCAGGGCGTGCACAAGGCACACTATATTTACTCGCTGTGCCGCGTCACGGGGCGGGGGGCGCATGTTGTGACGCCCAACGAGGCGATGGCCGCGCGGCTGTGTGAGGATCTGAACACGCTGTTTGGGGGGGAGGATGCGCTGCTGCTGCCCTCGCGCGAACTTACCTTCCGCAGTGTGGAGGGCGCCTCGCACGAGTATGAGCACGCGCGTTTGGGCGTGCTGGGGCGGCTGCTGGGGGACAGCGGGCCGGCGGTGGTGGTATCGTCGGCCGAGGCGGCGGCGCAGTACACGCTGCCGCCCGCCGTTTTTGAGGCGCGCACCCTTGTGCTGCGCCCCGGGCAGACGCATGCCGTGGAGGCTCTTGCCGCGCTGCTGGTGGCGGCGGGGTACACCCGCGCCGAGCAGGTGGAGGGGGTGGCGCAGTTTGCCGTGCGCGGCGGTTTGCTGGATTTTTTTCCGCCTCAGGAGGCTTCGCCCTTCCGTGTGGAGTTCTGGGGTGAGGATATCGACACTGTCAGCCACTTTGATGTGGCCACGCAACGGCGCACCGTGCAGACGGAGGAAGCCGCCGTAACGCCGGCACGCGAGGCGCTCATTGGCGATGTTGACGCGTTCCGGCGGCTGGTGGAGGAGAGGATGCAACGCTTGCGCGGCAAGTACGGCGCGCTGGCAAAGGAGCAGCTTGCCCGCGACCTCGCCGGTTTGGAGGCGCTGGGCGGCCTGCCCGCCGCCGACAAGTTCCTGCCGCTGCTGTACGGCGGCAGGCCGTCGACCGCCTACGATTACACCGGCGGGCGCACGCTGTTTTTGTGCGAGGCGGTGAGCATCCGCGAGGGGTTGCGCGCAGCCTCGTTCAGGGAGCAGGAGGATATTGCCGCGCTGCTGGAGCAGGGCGTGCTCTTTGCCGGGTGCGACCGGTTTTCGACCGATTTTACCGACCTGCTGGGTATCGCGGAGGCGCGCCCCACCGTTTTGCTCGATTCCTTCAACCGCTCGGTGCCCGATCTGCCGTTGGGGCGGCTGATTCCGGTAAACGCTATCCAACTTTCGGTTTGGAGCGGCGAATACCGCTTCCTCAGGGAGGACGCCGGGAGCTACCTCGAACGGGGGTACTGCGTCGTTGTCTTTGCGGGGCAGGCCAGAGCCTGCGCCGCGCTGCGCGCCGATTTGGAGCGCGACGGCATTTCCGCCGCCGTGGTGGAGGATCTGGCCCGTGCGGTTCCGGGGCGCGTTTTTTTGCTGGAAGGAACGCTGTCGGCGGGGATGGAGTACCCCGAGCTTAAATTGGCAGTTATCACACACACGAAGGTATCGCCGCCCAAGGCCAGGCGGCGCGAAAAGCGCGACAAAGACAGCAAGCGTCTCAAGGCGCTCTCCGACCTCACGGTGGGCGATTACGTCGTGCACTCCAGCCACGGCATCGGCGTGTTTGAGGGGATCGTGAAGCGCGACATGCACGGCGTGGTGAAGGATTACATCAAGATTCGCTACGCCGGCACCGATATGCTGTTTGTGCCTGTGACGCAGCTCGATTTGGTAAGCAAATACATCGGCGGCAGCGAGAACGCGCGCGTGAAGCTCAACCGGCTGAATTCGGCCGAGTGGGGCAAGACGCGCGCGCGTGTAAAATTGGCCGTCAAAGATATGGCCAGGGAGCTTATCGCGCTGTACGCGCGGCGGATGAACACTCCCGGTCACCCCTTTGCCAACGACGACGATTTACAGCGCGATTTTGAGGCGCGCTTCCCCTTTGAGGAGACGGACGACCAATTGCGCTGCGCCGACGAGATCAAAAAGGATATGACGCGCCCCGTGCCGATGGACCGGCTTTTGTGCGGCGACGTGGGCTTCGGCAAGACCGAGGTAGCCATGCGGGCCGTGTTCAAGTGCGTGCTGGAGGGCAAGCAGTGCGCCGTGCTGGTGCCCACGACGATACTGGCGTGGCAGCACTACCAGACCTTTACGCAGCGGCTCGAGGGGTTCCCCATCACCGTTGAGTTGCTCTCGCGGTTCAAAACGGCGCGAGAGCAGACAGCCATCGTCAGGAAGCTCAAAGAAGGGCGCGTGGATATCGTGGTGGGCACGCACCGTTTGGTACAAAAGGATATTCAGTTCAAGGATCTGGGGCTGTGCGTCATCGACGAAGAGCAGCGGTTCGGCGTGGCGCACAAGGAGACCTTCAAGCAGCTGCGCGGCAGCGTGGATGTGCTGACGCTGAGCGCCACGCCCATTCCGCGCACGCTGAATATGGCGATGAGCGGCATTCGCGATATGAGCCTTATCGAGGAGGCGCCGCAGGACAGGATCCCCGTGCAGACCTATGTGCTGGAGCACGACGAGGGCGTGATCGTGAGCGCGATACAAAAGGAGCTGCGGCGCGGCGGGCAGGTATTTTACCTGCACAACCGCATCGATACGATAGACCGCGCGGCGGTGCGCCTGCAGGAGCTTGTGCCCGAGGCGAAGATCATGACGGCGCACGGCCGCATGGGCGAGGAGGGGCTTTCGGGCGTATGGCGGCGGCTGCTGGACCGTGAGATCGACGTGCTGGTGTGCACCACCATCATCGAGACGGGGGTGGACGTGCCCAACTGCAACACGCTGATCATTGAGGACGCCGACAATATGGGCCTCGCTCAGCTATACCAGCTGCGCGGGCGCGTGGGGCGCTCGACGCGGCGCGCCTACGCGTACCTGACCTTCCGGCGCGGCAAGGCGCTGACCGATATCGCCACCAAGCGGCTTTCGGCCATTCGGGAATTCACCACCTTCGGCTCGGGCTTTCGCATCGCGATGCGCGACCTCGAGATACGCGGGGCCGGCAACTTTTTGGGCGCGCAGCAGCACGGCCATATGGAGGCTGTCGGCTATGATCTGTATCTGCGGCTGCTGGGCGAGGCTGTGAGCGAAGAGACGGGAGAGCCCGGAGCGCGCCCTCCCGCCGAGTGTATGATAGACCTGCAGATCGACGCGCATATCCCCGAAAGCTATATCGAAAACCTTTCGCAGCGCATCGATATTTACAAAAAGATCGCGTCGCTGCAAAACAACGAGGACGTGCTCGACCTCAACGACGAGTTGATCGACCGCTTTGGAGAGCCGCCTTCCGCGGTGAACGGATTGGTTGAGGTCGCTCTCGTGCGCAACCAGGCGTCGGCGCTGGGCTTTACCGAGATAAGCCAGCGCGGCGAGCGCGTGCTGCTGTACCCTCGCGAGCTGGATATGGCGCTGGCGGCCGGCGTGGCCGGCGCCATGCGCGGCCGCGTGCTGGTGAGCGCCGGGGCCAAGCCCTACTTTGCCGTAAAGATGACGGGCGGCGACGCCGTAGCCACGATACGCGAAACGCTGGCGGCGATGGGAGCGGGAAGCGGCTAACACAGGCATTGCCCTTCTTCCCCTCCCTTGGAGGAGTGCCGCCGCAGGCGCCGGGGTGGTTGGCGCGGCAATACCTCTTGTCAATTGTCCATTGTAATTGCGCCGCGGTGTAGAAAGATGATTTTTTTTATGTTATAATGATATGTGTAATATCAAACATGCGGGCATATTGCGTTTTACCGCATAGCGAGGGGCAAATTTGGAAGACGGTATCCTGTTTGGGCGCGGGCCGGTGCGCGAGCTGTTGCTGGGGGAGCGGGCGGTAGAGTGTCTGCTGCTGCAAAAAGGGCTCGAAAGTCCCGCGCTTGCGCGGCTGGCGGCGATGGCCCTCGAAAAGGGTGTGCCCGTTAAACGGACCGACGCCCGGCGGCTGGACGAGCTTTCGGGCGGCGGCAACCATCAGGGGGTGGCGGCTCAAACAGCGGCGGCTCATTACCGCGAGCTGGACGACGTGCTGGCTCTGGCCGGCGACGCTCCGCCGCTGCTGGTGCTCGCCGATGAAATAGAGGACCCGCACAACCTTGGGGCTATCATACGCACCGCCGAGGGGGCGGGGGCGCACGGGCTTATCGTGCCCAAGCGGCGCAGCGCGGGGCTGACCGGCGCTGTGGCCAAAACGTCGGCGGGAGCCAGTGAGCATCTGCCGGTAGTGCGCGTGCCCAATCTGCCGGCCTGCATGGAAGACCTCAAACGGCGCGGTATATGGCTTTACGGTGCCGATATGAGCGGGCAAAGCTACACCGGCGTGGATTTTTCGGGCCCGGCAGCCCTTGTAGTGGGTTCGGAGGGCGGCGGGCTCTCGCGGCTGGTGCGCGAGCGCTGCGATGTTCTTGTCTCACTGCCCATGCGCGGAAAGATGGCTTCTCTTAATGTTTCGGTGGCCGCGGGAATCCTTTTGTACGAGATGGCGCGCCGGCGCGAAAAGCTCTGATCCCCCTCGCGCGGAGGGGAATAAGGGCGTTTTCTGTTTCAACTCATGATCCACATTGTCAATCGATCATCGATAAGGGGAAGCGATATGGCAAACAATATGGGGCCTGAAAACATCGACGATATCCTCGATGAGATCAAAAATAAGAAGAGCCGCCGCATGACGCCGGAGCCGCATGACGCCGGCGGGAGCGAGGCGTTTCCCGCGGCGCGGCGCGAGGCGATTTTGGACGGCGACGCGCCTGTGTTGCCACCCGAGCTGTTCGGGCGGCGCGGCGCGCAGACGTTTGAGGGAGCGGAGGCGCGCAAATACACCCTCGAAACGCGCTTTGACGATATCGACGACGTTGTGCGCGAATATGTGCGGAAGGCTCCGGCGGAGCCGCGCGGGGCGAGCCCCAACCCGCTGAGTTTTGAGAAGCCCGCGCAGTCGGATACTAACCGGGCTGCCGCCCCGCCTTTTGTGACGCCTACGCCTGACGCAAAGCCGCGCGGGGAGTTCCCCAACCCGTTGAGCTTTGAGAAGCCCGCGCAGCCCGATGCGGAACAGGACGCGCCGCCGTCCGCGCCTGACGCGGAGCCGCGCGGGGAGTTCCCCAACCCGTTGAGCTTTGAGAAGCCCGCGCAGTCGGGTTCGGAACGGGACGCGCCGCCGTCCGCGCCTGACGCGGAGCCGCGCGGGGAGTTCCCCAATCCGTTGAGCTTTGAGAAGCCCGCGCAGTCGGGTTCGGAACGGGACGCGCCGCCGCCGCCACCTGTAGCTGATACGGAGCTGTCGCGCGAGGAGCGCCCCAACCCGCTGAGCTTTGAGGGACATGTACAGTCGATCACCGACCGGGCGCGGATGCGTCAGCGGCCGGGCAAATTTGGCGCTCGGCCCGCCGTACAGATCCCCGAGCCGGTGCCGCGGCAGGACGATACCGCCGTTATCGATTTTTCGGCCTTTCAGGCGGGGGTGTGGGAGGCGGCGGGCGTAGAGCCGGCGGATGACCTGAATGAGACGCGCGTACTGCGCATGGAGGAGATCGACGCGCTGCGCAGCCGCCCGTCGCGGCTGGGAGGGCTGGATCTTGACGGGGACGGCGACGAGGACGAGCCCTACATCGAAGAGGACGACGACGAATACGACGAGGACGATTTTGCCGACGACGGAGGCATTCCGCGCCCCGCCGTGGATTTTTCGGAATACAACTCGGTGGAGGACCGGCGCGATGTGGCTATCGACATCGCGCGCGTGAAGTTGTGGCTTGTGATACGTCTGGCGGTCACGTTGCTGCTTACCGGCGCGCTGTTTTGGGTAACGCTGGCCGCCAATAACCTCGGCATGCCGCTGCCCACCGCTATCCAGCCCGAGACAGAGGCGGGGCTGGGAGCGTATTTGATGACGCTGACCGTCGGGTCGGTGCTGGTGGCGCTGGCCGGCAGCTCCACGATGGGCGGCGGGCTGCTGGGTCTCTTTAAGATGCGCGCCAACTCGGATACGCTGGCGGCGCTGGCGATGCTGGGGGGTATCGGCCAATCGGTGTTTGCCACGATGCGCCCCGAGCTCGTGCGCCTCGAGGCGCTTACCCTGTACTGCTGCGTGGCGGCGGCGGGGATGCTCTTCAACGCGCTGGGCAAGATGACGATGATATCGCGCATTCAGGCGAACTTCAAGATCATTGCCTCCGACCGGCCAAGGCACGCCGTGCTGCCGGCCGACGACGAAGCCTTCTGCCGCCATTTTGTTAAGGGGACGCCGCGCCGCCCTGTTGTGGCCGTGGCCGCCCGCGCCGACTTCTTCACAGATTTTCTCGCGCTTTCGTATTCCGATAAGTTCGATGTTGGCATCCACAAGGTGGTGGCGCCGATCTGCCTTGTTTCGGCCGTTATCGTGGGTATTCTGACGTACATGCTCACAGAAGGCGACACCATGGCCGCCGTGAGCGCTCTTACCGCCATTTTGTGCGTGGCCTCCACCTTTACGGCCACATTCATCGAGAATATCCCGCTGGGCAAACTCACAAAGAAGCTGACGCCGCGCGGCGGCATGGTGAGCGGCAACAAAGCGGTGGAGGATTTTTGTGACGCCGCCGCCGTAGTGCTGACCGAGACCGATCTTTTCCCGCCGGGGCACGTAAAGGTGAGCCTGAGCCCCTTTGAGGTTGGCAGACTGGACGAGGCGATCGTTGACGCGGCCAGCGTGATCTGCGCGGCGGGCAGCGCCATGAGCGGGGCTTTCCTTGAAAAGATAGGCGGCAACCGCAAGCTGCTGCGCGGCGTGGAGAACCTTGTGTGCGAAACGGGCCGCGGCCTTTCGGCGTGGGTGGATTCGCGCCGCGTGCTGATCGGCAACGAAAAGCTGATGCAGGCGCACGGCGTTGCGTTGCCCGCCCAAAGCTTCGACGCGAAATATCAGGAGACGGGCGGCGAGCTGTTTTACCTTGCCGTTGGCGGAGAGGCGTGCGCGCGCCTTGTGGCCGCCTATAAAATAGATGAGGCGCTGGCCGTAGAGCTCGACCGCCTTGCCGCCAAGGATAAGCTGCTGATCGTTTACGCTGTGGATGCCAACCTCACGGCCGAGAAGATATGGTCGCTATACAGCTACCCCGAAAAGCTGATCCGTATCGTACCCGCCGAGCAGCACGAGCGGCTTAAGGCGCAAACCGCTCCGCGCGGGCAGGCGCCCGCCCTGATCGCCACCACCGGCAAGGCGCCGGCCATGGTAGGGGCTGTTTTGGCTTGCATCACGGCGCGCTCGTCGATACTGGCCGGCACGATGGCGCAGCTTATTCAAATCGCGCTGGGGTACGGGCTTGTGGCGCTGCTGGCTTTCCTCGGCAGCATGAGCAGCCTGAGCGTGTCGCTGCTGGCCGCTTACCAGACGTTCTGGTTCGTTGTGATCTGGCTGCTGCAAAAGATGCGCACGGCGTAAACTCCTTCCCTAGAGGAGCAGGCCGCCGCAGGCGGTGAGATGGTTGCCCCCGATCTTATATATTCTGCAATGAAAAGACGAGTACCTTTGCGCCAAAAAACAAAGCGAACGCTCCCCCGCCACAGGCCGGGGAGCGTTCGTTTAAGTATAAGCTTACTGCTGCTCTTCCTTCATTTTGGCGAAGCACTCGCTGCAGTACACGGGCCTGTCTTCGCGGGGGCGGAAGGGCACCTTTGCCTCGCCGCCACAGGCGGCGCAGGAAGCCACAAACATTTCGCGCTCGCCCCGGCTGGCGTTTTTACGGGCGTCGCGGCAATTTTTGCAGCGTTGCGGCTCGTTCACAAAGCCTCTTTCGTTGTAGAATTCCTGTTCACCGGCGGTGAACACAAACTCTTGCCCACACTCCTTGCACGTCAGGGTTTTGTCTTCGAACATGATATTACCTCGCTTCAGTTTTTTACCCGTGGTCATCAATAGCAGAGGCTCCGAGAAGGGCAATGCGTTTCGTGCCATGGGCATTATGAACAGCCGCGGCTGTTACCCAAAAGAATGCCTGTGCACCGACGACGCCCCGCCGTGGGGATTTATCGCTGCACGACACGGTAAATTCTACCTTAATCCTCAACAATTGTCAAGATGTTTTTGTATATTCATCAAATCTTGCCAGTGTTTATGTTTCATTATTATAGAAAACGACGACAAAAATGGATTATTGTGCGGTAAATATGTTACAAATATTGTTATGTGACTTTATTCCTCCGCAATGAGAGGGTAAAGGCAACCACCCCGACGCTTAGACCCTTTCGCCAAAGGCGGGGAAAACACGATTAATCAGTGCTTGCCCATTTGCTGCCGTGGGCAACGATCCGTCAGTGGAAACCTATAAATATAACCCCTCCTCCACGCTTTGCCGCCGGCGGGGGCTCCACGCGCTTCGGGCGGCGCGGGCGCGCCACGCGGCGGGGGATTCGCCCGTTTCGCGGCGGAACACCTTGCAAAAGTAATTGGCTCCCGAAAAGCCGCACAGGGCGGCCACCGCCTCGAGGGTGTATTCTCGGTCCGGCAGCAGGCCCTTGGCACGGCTTATGCGCACGCGGGTAAGATATTTGCCGGGCGTAACGCCCATTTCTTTTGCAAATGCGCGGCACAGGTGCCCTTTGCTCACGCCAAGCTCGCGGCACAGCTCGTCGATGCCGTACAGCTCGGCGAAGTGCTCGTGCAGCATTTGCAGCGCCGCCCCGATGAAAGGCGACAGCGCCGCGCCACGCCCGTCTGCCCCGCTAAGCCGGCAGCAAAGCGTATAGCACAGCGCGCCCGACTCTTCGGGGCGAAGCTGCCGCCCAGCCTGCGCAAGGGCGGCGAGCGTTTGGGCGGCGGCCACGCACCCGTGCGGCTGTAAAACGGTCGGCTCTTCTATCCCCCGGGCCAGCTCGTCCGCCGCCATGCCGCACAGAAACACGCCCTCGATCCGGCACGCCCCCAGCGGCTCAAGCATGAGCGGGACCGGCGAAAGGATCACGCAGCCCATTCCCGCCCCGACCTCACCGCCGCCAGCGGCGGTGGCGCGCAAAATACACTGCCCCGCCCGCACCGCCGCCACAAACAGGGCGCCGGCCCCCCCGTTTGGCGTGACGGAGCCCCCCTGCGGAACAATATCGTCTTCTCCGTCCGGCGCGACAGCATCGTCCGGCCGGACAGCGGTAATACCGTTCAGCTCGCGCGCAAAGACGCCGGCGCACCGGCAGAAGCGTTCAAAATCAAAAATCATCGATTGGCACCCAATATCATTATTTTACCCTGTTATTCTATATTTGCCTCTGTTATAATGATATCATACAAACTACCGAATGACAACCGTGATTTTTTTTGCTATCTAACTGCACACTGCCCCTCCGCGGCACGGAAGGGGACAACCAGGCAAAGGAGCTAACAAATGGCCAGTGTTTCGCTGCGCGGCATTCGCAAGGTGTACCCCGGCAATGTAACGGCGGTGCACGATTTTAACCTCGAGATCGAAGATAAAGAATTCATCATCCTCGTGGGGCCGTCGGGGTGCGGCAAATCCACGACACTGCGCATGATAGCGGGGCTTGAGGAGATCACCGAGGGGGAACTGTTCATCGGCGACAAGCAGGTGAACGACGTGCCGCCCAAGGACCGGGATATCGCGATGGTGTTCCAGAATTACGCCCTCTACCCGCATATGACGGTGTATAAGAATATGTCCTTTGGCCTCGAGCTGCGCAAAACACCTAAGGATGAGATCAAGCGCCGCGTGAACGAGGCCGCGCAGGCGCTGGAGATCGAGCATCTTTTGAACCGCAGACCCAAGGCGCTTTCGGGCGGGCAGCGGCAGCGCGTGGCGCTGGGGCGCGCCATGGTGCGCAACCCCGCCGTATTTTTGCTCGACGAGCCGCTTTCTAACCTCGACGCCAAGCTGCGCACATCGATGCGCGCCGTGCTGGGCAAACTGCACAAGCGCCTCGGCACTACATTTATTTATGTCACGCACGACCAGACCGAAGCCATGACGATGGGCGACCGCATCATTGTGATGGAGGATGGCTACATCCGGCAGGCGGATACGCCGCAAAACCTGTATGACAAGCCCTGCAACCTTTTTGTGGCGGGCTTTATTGGTACGCCGCAGATGAACTTTATAGACGGCGTGCTCGAAAAAAGCGGCGAGGGCCGCGCTGTTCGTGTGCTGGATAAGAGCTTTGCACTGCCGGCCGGGCGCGTTTCGGAGAAGCTGGCGGCCGCCACTGCGGGCACGCCCGTTGTGCTGGGCGTGCGCCCCGAGGATATCTACGACGACGCCGATACCGTCGCCGCCTCTCCGGCGTCCGTTATCAGCGCCGCTGTCGAGCTCTTCGAGCCCATGGGCAGCGAGGTGTACCTCTACCTCGATTGCGGCGGCCAAAAGCTCACCGCTAGGGTGCGCCCCGACACCGCGTCGCGCAACGGCGACACCGTTACCGTCGCCCTTGATATGAACAATGTGCATATCTTCGACAAAGCATCGGGCGAGCGGTTGTAAACCGCCACATGGTAACCCTTGGACGCCATGTTCAAGACGAGATTTTGCCCCATCAC